>Ga0315284_10011511_pt1 | contig 12609 bp, 26 predicted proteins | sample YL17G09_16_MG_FD_203696 | JGI IMG/M metagenome (GOLD analysis project Ga0315284, IMG submission 203696) | Sediment microbial communities from Yellowstone Lake, YNP, Wyoming, USA - YL17G09_16 | ecosystem: Environmental > Aquatic > Freshwater > Lake > Sediment | place: USA: Wyoming | collected... | reverse complement strand
CCGAGATCATCTTCACAGTGTTTTCCCTTTGGTAGTCTAGGTTATCGCCCGTCAGGGGACTCTTCAGGGCCATGTGGCTGGTAGTCTTTCCCGCCGTGCTGGTGACACAAGCCCCCGGTGGGAGCCCATGCAAAGCAGTCGTACCAGCGGCACCAGTCCCACTCTGCGCCGAAGACCTCATCATGGTTGCTACAATATGGCGTCTTTAGCGGGCCTTCCGTCTTTTGGCCGCAGACGGCGCATCCCCAGGAGAACTGCGATTGGGTCTCATCGACGGCCTCATACAAGAGTCCAAAGGTAGTGGCTTCGCAGACCCAGCGCTCGCCCTCAAGGCCAGTGACTAGATAATCGCCAGGGCAGGCGGTCATGTCTCCGCGTCGGGTCTTGATGGTCTCAAACTGGGTGCAGAGTTCAGCGGTCACAACCACGGGCAGTTTCCGGTACTTGGGCATCGAGTGTTTCCTTTTTGTTTATCTTGGCTTCGCAGTAACGATCTTGAGCTTAGAAATCACGGCACAGCGCCAGGTGGTGCCGTCGAGTCGCCAGGGGCCGAGCGTCACCGCATAGCCGTAGCGAGCGCGGACCTCCGCACGCACCTTGGCCTCGTCGGGGCGCTCTGCTACGGCGGCATCGACCGAGAAGACCCCCGCGCTGGTGATCTGCAAGGAGACCCCCTCCAGGAGGGGGTAAGATCCCGTCTTCACTATTGCTTCTCCTCGTCCGCCTCATAGCAGGGCAGGCAGACATACCAATAGAACCAAGCGATCAAATGCCGCTCCCAGCGCTTGCATAGATGGCACTGCGCGACGCTCATAGCGAACCTCCCGTGCCCGGCAGCCTACTGAGTGCGATGCCGATGGCCCGAAGCTCCCGCTTGACAGCGTCAAGACAACTCGTCGAGCAGTACAGGTGGGGCCAACTTCTATCGCCAAAGACGGGGGTCAGCGGCAGTAAGTTGTTGCAGCGCTTGCAAGTGCCAGCTCGTGCGAAGGCGACCTTCGGGATCATTCGCTGCATGTAGCCTCCAAGAGTTGCGCTCTGATCTCTGACTTTGCCATCGACCGACGCTTCTTGGCAACGAGGCGCTTCACCGAACGGTTATGATTGCGCGCGTTGGGTTCCACATAGAGGCAGTGCCGAAAGCCGACGCTGTGACGCTTCGGGCGCCAGACGCAGTGCGGGATCTCCCGCTCGTAGGCGGTACGTCCCAAGAGCAGCCCGCCCTGGACCTGTACGCCGTACTGCCATCGCGTGAGTCCATAGAGCAACGTCTGGGTCGTTGCATGTAGCATCTCGGGCGCTTCGAGCGCAAGCAGATCAGCCGCCGCGTTCTCTTGGAGAAACAAGAGCATGTCTGCGGGCGAAAAGTAGTCCAGCGACGACGGCGTGATCGTGTCCGCGCTGAGCACGTCTTCGTCGTCAACCTGCCTTGGCACAAAGACCTCTCGCGTCGTGAGCAGATAGTCGTAGACCGCCATCAGGCGCGCGCCAGCAAGAGCACCCACTCTACAGAATGCTCGAAACTATGCTCACAGGTCACCGACACGATCCGCACGTCGATCAGATTGCGCCGGAAGGTGGTCGGCGCTCCCTTGATCTTGACTTGGAGGCTGTCCCCTGTCGCGCCGTAGGGGCAAGTCATTGGCTTGTAATCAAACGGAGAGAGGAGAGTCTTCCCTCGGGATGGGTCGACCTCCTGGGGCCAGTCTCCGCCGTCCGGGGTTATCGCAAACACAACAGGTCGAGGGAGTACAGGCCGGCGCACCTGAAACGGACGATAGGGCGGCTCGACAGGAACGACGAGATAGGGGACGGTCTTCATGGGGCTCCTTGTGGGCGCTCTCCGTTTGCGGTAGCTAGAGTGAGCGGCGGGGCGCCGGGGACGGGGATCGCAGCCGCAATCCGCCATCCTTCGCCGGGGTGTCGCTGTTCGACCTCCGCTCTCAGCGACAGGAGGGCCTCGGGCAGGCCATAGCGGTAGACTCGCTTGTAGTACGCGAAGCGAGTCGTCCCGGCCCAGAGGCAAAGCGCGTCGAGGCTATCAACGTCAGCCGGCAGGTTCGGGTCGCCTGTGAGAAAGACTCGGTCGATGCCGTTGCAGCCGCAGGTCTCCCAAAGCGTTACGTTTCTCCCAATCTGAATGCCGCTGATGAGGCGGATTCGGTTGCAAACACAACGTACCCGGATCAGGCAGTCTGTAACCAAGGACGGCAGCGTAAGGATCGTGAACTTCCCGATCTTCCCGCCGACGCGCAGGTATTTCAGTGAGGCGAGGGCGCCCTTCTGGTTGCGCTGCGTCTTGCTGGTCTTGACCGGATTTTCCTTCCGCAGTTTCAGCGCGGGAGTCCAAGAGGTCTCGTCGGGCACCACCACGACCCCTGCGCAGGTGCTTGCATGTCGCAAGGGGATGGCGGTCTCTTGGCGACAGAGAATGCACTGTGAGACCCCAAACTGGCGCCAGTATTTCAGCTCTGCCGGCGTCGACGTCTCGGAGGCTGTCATTTGGTCTCCAGGGGCGCCTCGCCGGGAATGGGGAGGACTGCTTTGACGCGCCAGCCTTCACCGGGATGGGTCTTCTCTGCGACCTCTGCAAGCATCGCGATGCCTCTCGCGAGCCCATACTTGTGAATCGCCATCCAGTGATGGCTTGGTACGACTACGCCCGCCCATCGGACTAGGGCAAAATAGGTCGTGATCCCCGGCGGTAGGTTCGGATCACCAGCGACCGATACCGTGTCCATGCCGTTGCAGCCGCAGGTCGTGCGCCGTAAGCCATGGGCTGAGTTAAGGGCCATCACACGCATCCTGCCACAGATGCAGCGCAGGTGCATGGTGCCGCGTGAAGCGCAACTGCCGACGACCTCTTCGACGACAAACTCGCCAACCTTGTTGCCGACGTGCAGATTCCGAACCCCACGCTTGGCTTCCTTGCCTATCGGGACAGGGACAGGCGTAGGAGGTTGCACCTCCGATGGCCTATCAGCCTCGGGAGATTCCTGCGCGGGACTCTCGGCGGCGGCGATCTGCTCTGTCGGAGTCAGTACAGCCTCTTGGGGCAGTTCTGTCTTGCAGTGCGCTCTGACGCGCTTGTTGTCTGTGCGTCGTAGGTCGCGGCCCGAGTACCACCGCTCTAGGCCGCAGGCGCAGGCACACAGCCACTCGATCCGCTTCGGATGGCAAGTATGGCGCCCCCGTGGTCCGCCGATGACAGTCCACTGGGCAACCTTCTGACCCAGCATATCCTTGAATCCCCAGCCTCGTGGACCGGAGCCCTCCGAGGTAAGCACAAGCGCAGGCATTGCCACTGCCGTAGGTGGAGCCAAGAGAAGCACCTCGCCAGGAACCGGGATAATCCTGGGTATCCGCCAGCCTTCGCCGGGGTGTCGCGCTTCGGCGAGCTGGCTGAGTTGCTGCACCGTGGCAGACATCCCGACGGTATTTTTTCTGGCGTAAAAGGAGGTCATGCCAGCCCAGCCGCCCCAGGCGACCAGTTCAGGCAAGGTTGTCACCTGCGCCGGCAGACTGGGATCGCCTCCGATGCGTATGTGATCAATACCATTGCAACCACAGGTCTCATTCCAGCGATCAGGATATGACCCTTGGTAGAGGCGCACGCGCTCTCGGTTGCAGACGCAGCGCACGCGCAGGTGGCATCGATCCTTGTGCTGGCTAAGGGGGAGCGTACCGGACAAGACCTCCACGACAGTAAACGAACCAATTCGATCTCCCTTTTTAGGGAGAGACGCATCGAACTTCTTTGTAGGGAGCGACGACTCTCTGGCCACCCGAGGCGCCTTTGCCTCTGCCTTGAACGCAGCCTGCGTCTCTGCTGGGGGCGGCGTTCCGGGACAAGACAAGATATGGCGCAGCGGGATAGAGGTCTCCTGCCGGCAGCGCACGCAGGCCGACACGGTAAACTGGCGCCAATACTTTAACTCTTCGGGCGTTGGGTTCTTCTGCGTCATCATCGTCCCCCCTCCCAGGGCGGCGTCAGGGCAAAAAGATCAGGGGTATGGCCGACAGGCACCGTCGGTGCCGATCGCTTGCCTTCTAGGCGCAAGCAGAGGTCATCGACGCAGGCGAGGCAGAGCGTGCGCCCGTGCTGCCACACAGGGACCGCCTGCTGGTAGTAATGCCCGATGACGCCCTCGGCCTGCGGCCTCTTACAGACGGAGCAGTTCCAAGGTCGCGTGGCATTAGCGGCATAGAGTAGGTTCTCGGCAAGAAGTCGCTCTCGCATCGTGCTCATGGCAGTTTCTCGTGCAGCTTAAAGTCTGCCGAATTGATAGGCACTGCGCGGAATCGAGGCTCGACGTCTTCGACCGTCAGCCGATAATCTCTGTCGTTGCTGGTGGTGATGCTCACTCGCAGAGTGACTCCGCACTCGCAGGATAAGGTCGTCAGCGGCGCAGTCACCGTCAGCGGGTTGCCACAGCAGGGGGAGAAGAAGTCGACCGACTTCGGCATCCGAAGGTAATCGGCAGCGACTTTGGGAGTTTCTGCATGCGGCCCGTGCCAAGCCTGTGTTGCATGGACGCACTCGGCTTCCTGGGGAGACCCATAGTAGAAATCGGCCCCTCCATGCTTCCCGCAGCGGAGGGAAGACCCCATCTTGGCACTGGGCCAGGCCGCCCAGCGGTCACAGTGTTTTTGTTTTGAATCGCCGTTTGAAGCAAGACAAAACCCCCAGCGCGGGCATCCATGTTTTAGGGGATGAACCGCCTTGGCTTCTTCGTGCGCCCGACAGAGGATACGACCTTCCATGCGCGGCTTGCCGCAGTAGCCGTCACCCGCTTCCGCTACGGCAAAGCAGCCGGAGTCCGCAATGGGAGCTTCCTCCACTGGCAGAGACAGTTTCTTGTTCATGAGTTCTGCCGTCAGGAAGGCTTGCTCGGCCTCCTCTGCGCTGCCATAGAAAAAGTCCTCGCCGCCATGTAGACGGCATCCCAGGAACTCGTGGGTCGATGCCTTTGCCCAGCGATCACAGGTCGGTCCTGTCCCTAAAACGCACCAGTTCCAGCGCCCATATCCATGGCGTAGGGGGTGTTCCTTGGATTGATGCGCGTGGCAGATCGGCTCGCGCGCCAAGCGCTTTTGGCCGCAGCGCTTGCCTGCGTCATCGACTGCAAAGCAGCCATTGTCCACATACGGAGCGACCTTGGCCTCCTGGTCTGCTGCAACAAGGATCTCAACAGCTTTCGCCAAGACCTGCGCCGCCTCCCACCCCTCGTGCGAGCCGTAGAGAAAGTCAGCGCCACCGTGCTTCCCGCACCGTCGGTTGTCGTTGGCAAATACCCAGCGAAAACAACTCTCCTCCTTACACCATCGCCAAGGCAAGTCCCCTTTGATCGGTCCATGCTCCTCGCAGTACGGACGCCAAACGCCTTTTTCTGGGAGGGTGCGGGAGGCCAGCGCAGAACGAGTGCATCGCTTGCCGTCGTCGTGATAGAGGCAGTTTGGCCAAATCTCTGGATCTGGGGTCATCGGAATCCTCCTCTTGGGGCAACACGCATGTACTATAGGAATATAAATTTTAATGCAAGCACTTCGGCGCTCTCCTTGAGGCTCTCGGACATCCCAGCGACCATGATCTCTTTGTTGGCCTTCTTCGCTTGCTTGGTCAGCCCCGCTAGCCACCGCAGCCAATTCGCCGTCATCACGATGGTTTTGCTCAGGTCCAGGACAACCCGCGCGTGCATCTCGACCAAGCCCACGAGTTCTAGCTCGTGAAGAGTGGCGCGAGTGTGATCGCAGATGTCCGCAAACCGGACGACGGCTTGCTCGGGGGATGTCACTTTGATGGCGTAAGGCATTGTCTCCTGCATTACTTTATCCTCCGAGCGCGCGCTTGGTTCTCTGGCTTCGCCTCGCAAGCCGCGCAGAATAAAAGACCTTCCGTTCGGACGCCAGAATGATAGACCCAGCCGGGTGGCAACACGTAGCGCTGTACCCTCCAGTTGGACCATCGCCATTGCTTGGTGCCGCACCCCGAGCATCCCAGGTCAGGACGATCCGTCTCGGCGGCGACCTTGCCTGCGAGGCGAAGTTCCTCGCTCTCGCCGACCCTGGCCTTGCACACCGTCGAGCAGTAGACGTCCGTGCTGTCCCATTCGCCCGCGACCCAGCCCTCTGGCAGCACCATCTGTCCCGAGGCGTTCACGGCCAACTGCGTAAAGTAGGTCTGCGACGGGTGGTGATACTCGCACCACTCGGGATAGCGCCCGCAGACGTCGCACCACAGTTCGGCCTTTACGCACAGCACTACTTTACTAACTCGAAGGTGGCAATCAACAGGCCGTCTCCGTTGCTGTCTAGCTTGTAGAGTCTGGGATCATGTCCTTCTCGGGTCAGGAAGAGGCAAGTCCTGATCGCCTCGTTCTTGTCGATGAAGTCAATGCAGATGCTCTCGTTGACTCCTGCCGGGATCTCAACACGGCGCACGGCTTTTCGAGACGTAAAAGGACGGACTACAGCATCATTCATCGGGATTCCTTGGTGGAAATAGGTGTTGCCTTCGTTTTGCAGCGATGCTTCGGAGGTTTACTGCGGAGGTCGGACCCGCGAATCCAGCGCTGGGTGCCGCAGTCGCAAACGCATAGCCACATGATAACCTTGGTGAAGCGACCACCTTGCCTGTGCTCAGGGCCGCCGATGACCGTCCACTGCTTGATCTTTTGATGCAGCATGTTCTTAATGAACCGGGCGCCCCCCTGCGGCGGTCTCGCGGGATGCGACGGCCCGCCGCAATCAGGCGACGGATGGTAGCGAAGGTGGTACGTTGTTAGCCATCGCTCGGTGCCGCAAGAGCAAACACAGAGCCATTCCTTGAGTCGATACGGATCGTTTGCGCGTGTGCGCGGGCCGCCCGTCACCGTCCACTCATTGATTTTTTGGTGCAGCATGTCTACTGGCTGGTTACTTCTTTGACTTCTGGGCACCGGAGTCGTCTCGACGGGAGGAGACGACGGCTGGTGTTTGACGCCACGGCACGGCACCGGAGGCACCTGGCGAAGCTGCGCCTCGGTGAGCCACCGTATGGCGCCGCATGCGCACACGCAGCGCGTCAGATGGACTTTCCCCGCTGCCGTTGGTTGCATCCGAAGCCCGCCCAGAACCGTCCAGGGTTCGAGCGTAAACGCAACCTGCCCCGGAGCGCGATGGTAGGCGGTCTCTGCCTCCGCTGGCGCAGGAAGGATAGCAGGGGGCGACGTCGGCACCAAGACGGTCTTCGGGGGCATCGCTGCCTTGCACATCAGCTCATGCCGCAGCGGGATAGACGTCTCCTTCCGGCAGCGCATGCACTGAGACACCGCAAACTGGCGCCAGTATTTCAACTCTTCCGGGGTCGGAGCCTTACAAAACACGGGAGCGGCAGTAGCAGTCCTCTCTTTGGGCTTGCCTCTGCCTGGCGGTCTCCCTTTTTTGGGGGGGTGACTAGGACCGCCGCAGTTCTGGAGTGGCCGACAACGAAGGTCCGTTCCTCTGAGCCATCGCTCCGTGCCGCAGTCGCAGCAGCAAAGCCATTCGGTGTGTAGATGACCATCACTGCGTCGCCTTGGTCCGCCAATAACCGTCCACTGGCGAATCCTCTGGTGCAGCATGTCCTTGAGCAGAGGATAGGGCATCTTCGGCGTTGGCATAGGCTGGACACTCGCCGATTGAAATAAATCGCCGGTCTTATTGATCATCGCATCCTCTTATAGAGAGGCGCAGGGCAACCGCTCTGCTCGTTAGCCGCAGCGAGGCACTTGGGATGCGCCAGTTGCAAGACGGGGTTGGCATCGCCCGTGCGAATGAAGCGCACCCCTGGATAACCCTTCGCCTCAAAGGGAGAGGGGTTGGCCATCTCGCCTTGGCAAAAGAAACAGCGCTGCTTGCTCTGCTCAGTCATTATTTCTTATCCTTCGCCAATGCCTCTAGTTTGCCCACCAATGCCTGGTAGATCGTCAGCCGCATGCGATGGACGTGCTGCCCCTCGTAGGGCACGTCAAACAGACAGCGGCAGTGGCCCTGGGTACGCTGACCCGCATCGACGCCAGGCAGCGTCGAGAAACAGGGATGGTTGCGACAGGTGAGTTCGTTTAACTCCTCTTTGAGTTGCTGGATCTCCTGCCATTGGGCTTGGCGTTCAAGGCTCTTATTCTTCTTCGGCATCGGACTCCTTCTTGGGCAGATCGAGAAACACGCCTACGTCGCGTCGCTTGAGGCCATAGGCGGCGATGCACTTCCCGTCGAGCCAGCCGGTGTTGGTCTTTGGCGCTATCGCTACGTCGCTCTGATATGCTCCAATCTCATCGCCGCAACCAGCGCACTCTCTTCGGATGGGCCCCGCACTGAGCATGGGTCTGGCTTCGCGGAGATCAAGCGGATTCATCGCGGCGCTCCTTCGAGTAAGGAGCACAGACGCCCGACGCAGGGGGCGCAGCAGGTATTGCCCGTCGACGGCGCTCCCGGCGTGGCATTGCGCCAAAAATAGCCCCAGGCGCCTACCTCCTGCACCTCTCCGCAGTTGGAGCACGACCACACTCGCTTGCCTTGACCCGAGTGGATCATCTTCGCGGCGATCAAGCGGTCTAGCAGCGTCGCGCCTGTGATGACGGTCTTCGCGACAGGTGCCGTACTCGGTGCGGGTCGTTCCTTGGTAGGCATGTAGATGTTCCTCTCGTGGGCTTGGATGGCGTCGTATTTCGCCTTGTGCTCTTCGGACAGGCTCGCGCGCTCTGTACAGGCGCAGAAGCCGTTCGTGCCGTCGCGCTCGACCTCGTTGTCGTTGCAGAACGAGCAGCGGTGCTCCTTGGGCGGCGCGGTCTGTATGGGAACAGACACCGTCTTGGCGGCGGTGACCGGACGTGCTGTCGACGACGTCTTATACGCCTTGACCATCGACGACCACTGACCCTCGGTCAGGCCCCCGAACTTCTCGTACTGCTCTAAGAGTGACGAGACAAAGCCGTTGGTCTCGTGCTTGCCCTCCGCAAACTCCGCTTGCAGCCGCTTCAGTTCGCTGACCTCGGCACCTGACCAGGGCTTGCGCCGATTGGCGGGCGGGGTCTTCTCGTCGCCGGGCTTAGGGGCAAAATAGCAATATTCTCCGCAGGCCTTGCAGGTCGCTTTGGTATGCGGGCCACTGGCGGTGAAGACACCCTCGGCGCAGCCGCAGCGCACGCATGGAGTTCGTAGCGTTCCTGTTCTCTCACTCATCGCTAACCTCCGCTAATGCCGCCAGGGTCTGGGGGGCGAGGGGCACTGCCATTTCCAGAGAAAGCAACGGCGCCATTGCCAGCGCCTCCTCATGCGTAGACGCGGAGAACAGCACGTATTTGCTGGTCTCTACCCTGGAGTCGATATAGCGAAACACATAGAGCAGGTCGCCAATCTGCTCCACGCCGTAGTGATACGTCCAGCCTTCTTGCTCTGGCGAGTTACTCACAAGTGACCTCGACGTGCCCGACGACCCGCTCGCCCTCGTCCTCTTCGATCCAGAGATTGCGCCGCTCCAGGCATTCCAGCCGGACAACGCGATCTATATTGTCGCCTACCTCGATGACGCCGACCGGATACGACCCGCGACGGACAAGGCCATCCTCGTACTCCATCACGCGGAGGCGCTCGCCTGGCTGCATATCAGATATTCGGTCGAGGTTATCTTTGATGATCCTGACGATGTAAGAAATGCTCTCGTTGTCTTTGTCGACAGTGATCGTGATCTTCATTGTTTTCTCCCGGCCCTAGCAATATGGGTAGCAATCCCCAGTGTGATCTTTGTCTTGCACGCAACGATTCTTGGTGATCTCGTTGACTGTTTTGCCGCATCCCTCATCAAACCAAGACTTGAGAGTTCCACCTCTTTTGACCCAATCAACCGCCGAGCCGCGACTGATCTTGGGTGTTGTACGACGCTTCACGGCTTGAACTCCTCTGCTGGCTTGGAACGCTGCGCAGCAAGCGTCTTATACAACTGCACCAGGCGCACCGCCTTCAGCCTGTACTCTTGCGGTATGTCTTTAAAGCAGCGGCATCCGGCATTCGTCGTTTGACCTCGTGGCACGCCAGCAGGCCAAAAATGACAGCTTGTATCTCCGCAGCAGAGTTCGGCGATCTCCTGTTGGATGTCGTCTTCTTCTTTACTGCCTGACACGATGCTCTGCACGATGTTCGCCAGCGCCTGCATGCCGCCGACCCCCACGGCGCCAGGACAAACCACCGTGAGTGTCTGCCTTGTGATATGCACTTCCTTCGTGAAATTCGAGCAACGCATTATTTGGGCCACCGCAGCTCCACGCTGGTACTCGGTCGCCGCTGCCCACTCGTTGGGGGTGATGTCGAAGGTTTTACTTTTGCTCATGGGTCGCCTTTTGGGTCCACTTGGCGAGGAAGGACTCTCGGGCGGCGTGGTAGTCTTGTTGTGCCTTCTCCAGCAGGTGATCGAGAACGCTGTGTGAATAGACCAGCGACAGGTTGCCGTGCTTGTCCAGAACATCATCGAGGTCAACCTCTAGTTCTTCTCGGGTGGTACTCATTCTCCCCTCCTCTGGCCGTCGTCGGGAAACTGGCGCCAGGCGACGCCATCGAGAGTGTCGCCCTGTCCTGGCTTCGTCGCCGAACTTTGCTTGAAAAAATAGGCTGTGCCGCTGGCGACGCATTGGTCGCGAAGGCTACGAGCCCAGTCCAGGTCCATCGGCCTAAAACGACTTCCACTCTCCCCGCCTGCAATGATCCAGCTAAGTGGTCCCTTGGGGTCTTGCGAAGCCCCAGAGAAGGGCCATCCCTCGCGGGTGCTGCTCTTCTCTTCGGGTGGGCTTGTGACCAACCACTTCGACAGATCAATGGCCGAGAGAAGCGGCTCACAAGAGAGAAAACGCACCGCAGCGGGCGTCTGCACCAAGAGCGGGATGCGCTCATCGGCGGTGGCCTGGTTCTCGGCTGTCACGCCCAACCACAAATTCTTCATGACCATCGTGAATCCGTAGCGGCCTCCTCCATTGCTGAAGCCCCGTAACTGGTCCTCGCCCGGCAGTTGCTGGGTGCCTTCGGGATAGGGTCCGCCCACAAGCCAGAGCCCGCCGCGTCTCTCTCTGCCGTCGCCCGAGTCAAAGCGCAGGCGCTCGCAGAATGACTTCATGCGCTCTGGCCTCTTGGTTAAGACCAAGAAAGTATGACGTCGTGCCTGCCGCACGACCTCAAAAAAGCGCAAGAGATCAAGGTCGCTGATCGAGTCATGGAAGGTGTCGCCGAGGGAGTTCACGAAGATGCGGCGCCCCTTTTGCCAGCGCAGCGGCTGGGTCATCGCCTTCTCGTCGATCCTTACCACGCCCGTCCAGTTGCCGTCCTTGACGAGGCCCTCAAACTTCGCGGCAGCTTCGGGGTTGACGCCGCCCATCTTACGGGCGAGCCCCGCGACCTGCCCGATTGCATAGCATGACTTGCAGCCATCGCTCACCTTCTGGCAGCCTCTAGCCCAATTTACCGTAGCCTGGGCCCAGCTTATCTTGGTTTTATCAGACACTTACGTTGCTCCCATTGGTTGCAGGAATCATCTCAAAGTTCCGAAAGGCACCGCCGGCGCTCTTGTGGGCGCGTAAGAGAGATGCCACCCGCTGCCCCTTCGCAGATAAGTGCAGCACCACCCCTGGCTGTACGCCGTCGGTGGTCGCCAGGAAATACCCAGCGGCGTACAGGTCTTGGAGGCAATCGAAGTCATCGTGATCGCCAAGAACGGTGCCATCCTTGAGCCGCGTCCCGTGCTCTGGCTGCATGGTGAGGACAAACTGCGCGAGCACCTTTTTTGCCCGCTTCGGCTGCGGACACTCTTGAGGCATAACCCGATGGTGCCGTCGGGTGTGTCGCATGTAGGCGTCGAGGCCCACCTGGAAGCCAGCACAGTCGACCGCGACGGTTTCGAGATAAGCGAGCATCGACCAGTGATCGCGACCAAACTTCTCTTCTGGGATCAGATCTTCGTTGCTCATTTTATTTCTCCCAAGGGATCTCAGAGGCCCGACGCGGCACCGTGCGGGAGCCGTCATTGGCCTCGCCGACGGCGTTCAGGTCTAAGGCGGCATTGACGTTCATTCGCTTCTTGCACCCAGGGCAGGTAACAAGGAAGTGCGTATAGACGCCATACTCAGACTTCTTCTTCCTGATCTCTTCCGGGATATACTCGATCAGGCGGCGGCAGTGATTACAGCGCGACCGGAGTATCTGCGGCACCTCTTCGATGACCTTAGCCATCAGACGCCTTCCTTCTTCGCGCCAGAGGCCAGCAAGAACGAGTGCTTGTCCTCTGGGCGATGGTCCTTGCCCATACAGCAGCGAGACCTCTCTTCGCCCACGCTGGTCACCTGCGTCGCCTCGCAGCGAGTGGTGTTGTCCACGAAGAGCATGTACTCCTCATAGGACATCCCGCGCTCAATCCACGTCGAGAGCGTCCACCCAAAGGAGTTGTACAGCGTAACCAGCGCCGGCAGAAAGGTCTTGGGCAGATTCTGCCATGGGGCATAAACGACGATTCCCGCCTTCCAGTCGTGCATCGTTCCGAGCAAGAGTCCGTCGTCGATCTTGGTGATGAGGTCTTTCCACGGGGTCGTGAGGGTGAACGCCCCCTCTTCT
>Ga0315284_10011509_pt1 | contig 12611 bp, 7 predicted proteins | sample YL17G09_16_MG_FD_203696 | JGI IMG/M metagenome (GOLD analysis project Ga0315284, IMG submission 203696) | Sediment microbial communities from Yellowstone Lake, YNP, Wyoming, USA - YL17G09_16 | ecosystem: Environmental > Aquatic > Freshwater > Lake > Sediment | place: USA: Wyoming | collected... | reverse complement strand
GAGAGCTGTAAAGATGTAATCTTTTGCCTGCATACGGGGGGAAATTCAACGAATGCGAAACCACGGAAGCAGAGGAAATATTCGGGGGGCCAGAATTGCCTTTCCATTATTATCATAATTGAGACCGTAATAAAAATCGTATGGCGGTTAATTGCGACAGAAAGGAGGTAAGGTTTGCAAAAAAACAGAAATGAGGAAAGAAGAATGTAAAAATTGTACTTTAACTTAATTACCAGTGAAGGAGAAAAAGACTATGGAAAAGAAAGAGAGAAATGGAAAGAAAAATGTGAGGGTGATATTTTTTGGCATGTTAATAATTTCTCTTGTCGGCATCGCAGTGCCAACGCAGGCGGTGCAGACGCAGTTGCCGGGCTTCGCCATCCCGCAGTTTGTTGACCCGCTGCCGCTGCTCGACGCCGCGGGCGGCACCATCAAGACCGTAATCGCCGGCCCAAACGAAATCGAACTTCGTATGCGCGAGTTCCAGGCCAATATGATGCCGTCCACCTTCATTCCCGCATCGGGGACGTATACCGGAACCTGGGTGTTCGGTTATATTGTCGGACCTAATCCGCCTGCCACTACTCTGGATACATACACAGGGCCGGTGATTATCGCGACGCGTAACGTTCCGACGCAAATCAGGTATGTGAATAATCTTGGCGACACCAACACGACTAACGTGCCCCTGTGGAAGAGCACGGAAGACGGTGCAATTGACCAGACCCTGCACTGGGCCGACCCCCTTAACGGTGGTATGAATATGTGCGCTCATATGGTCATACCGGGAGTGCCGCCTTCTATGGGCTGCGACCTGCACTACTCCGGCCCGATTCCCGCTGTTGTGCACCTGCACGGCGGAGAGGTTCCGCCTGTAATTGACGGCGGTCCCGAGGGCTGGTATACCAGCGATGGCGCTTTCCACGGAGCCACCTATTACACTCGACCAGGCGTTTCTGCTGCCGGAAATGAGAGTGTTTACCGTTATCCAAACTCACAGGATGCCGCTCCCATCTGGTTCCATGACCATCTGTTGGGAGGCACACGTATCAACGTATACTGCGGTCTGGCTGGCGCTTATGTTCTCACCGACCCCAAGCTGAAGCTGCCTACCGGTTTGAACGCAATCGGCCTCCAGCAGGGGACTAATCCCGCCACCTTACAACCGCTTATTCCGCTGGTTATCCAGGACAGGATGTTCGATGTCAACGGCCAGCTCTTCTTCCCAAATCAGGGCATCAACCCGGAGCATCCGTACTGGATACCTGAGTTTGTGGGCGATACTATTTGTGTCAATGGCAAGGTCTGGCCCTTCCTCAATGTGCAGGCGAAGCGCTATCGTTTCCTGATTATCAATGGTTCCAATGCCAGGACTTATGAATTATTCACGGCCAACGAGACCAGCGCACAGCCGGAACCGACAATCTGGCAAATCGCTACCGATGGCGGCTATCTCGATTTACCAGTCCCTCTTTCAAGACTGTTGATTCAGCCCGGCGAGAGGGCTGACATTATCATCGACTTCAAGGGTCTTGGAGGACAGAATCTGCTCCTGCGCAACGACGGCATCACGCCTTATCCATACGGCGATAGTGTCACCGTTGGAACTACTGACAGCGTCATGGAATTCAGGGTACAGCCGGGAGCCGTTGTTGACAAAAGCTATAATCCCGCAGGAACTTCTTTCACACTGCCGGCATTGGGGACAATAACGCTGCCGGGACCAAAACTGCGACCGCCTATGGTACGTCTTGTCAATCCATTGAAGGGCACTTTGGCCACAGGAGTGAAGGTGCAGCAGACCCGCGAGTTGACGTTGAACGAGGTCCAGGGTCCCGGCGGGCCGCGAGAGATACTTGTCAACAACACCAAGTGGGACGGAAAGCGGCCTGACGGAAATGTCCCGCCCGGCTTCGTACCAGTCACCATCGACGGGATTACCAACTACTACTCCGAACTGCCGAAGGAGGGAACCACCGAGGTATGGGAGCTTGTCAACCTGACAATGGACGCACACCCGATTCACACACACCTGACGCAATTCCAGCTCATCAATCGCCAGCATTTCGACCCCAACATCTTGACAGGATACCCGGCTGTTTACGCTGCGGCGTTTCCCGGCGGGGTTTACATCCCGGCCTTTGGTCCGCCGCTGGACTACTTTACCGGCATCCCACGCGCTCTCGGCGGTAACCCGGATGTGGTGCCTTTCCTGCAGGGAGCGCCATTCCTGCCATTGCCAAACGAGGCGGGCTGGAAGGACACCATTATGGCACGGCCCGGTATGGTCACGCGCATCGCTGTGCGTTACGCTCCGCAAAACAAGCCCATCGCCTCGAGCAGTTTGAATTACGTCTTCGACCCCAATGCTCTCGGCTTTGGTTATGTGTGGCACTGCCACATCGTCGACCACGAGGACAACGAGATGATGAGGCCGTACAAGGTTGTGCCAAAGAACGTAATGAGGACCTACGTTCAGGGAGCAGACTATTGAGCAATATAAATCTCAATTATCGGATTGTACTCGAAGGGCCGCACAAAGCGGCCCTTTGTTTTGCGCAGTCATCTAATTTTATCAATCTCAATACAGGCAGGACAATCGAAATGGAACAGAAATTCAACCCAGAAACCCCACGTGGTTCACAACTCCCCGAGTAGGGCTCGAACCTACGACCTAGCGGTTAACAGCCGCTCGCTCTACCAATTGAGCTATCGGGGAACGAAAAATAGCATCAAAAGATATATTATCCGGTTTCAGCAGGGTTTTGTCAAATAGTTTCCGGACAAAGAGGCTATTTGATTTTTCCGGGCAAAAGCTCAAGACCCTGGCGGGCCCTGGTATGATTCGGGTCAAATTCCAGCACCCTGCGATAGTAGTCTGCCGCTTCGCCGGATTTACCCTGTGATTGAAGCGCCCTGCCGAGGTTGTAAAGTGCATCGACATTTTTCGGCTTAAGTTTCAGGGCCCGACGGAAGTAATCGGCTGCTTCATCAAATTTGCTCTGCATACCGAGCAATATTCCCATACTATTGTAAGTATTTGCAGAATCCGGTTTAATCAGCAAAGCCTTACGAAGGTGGCTGCGGGCTTCATCGAATTTACCCTGCATACCAAGCAGTATTCCGATTTCGTTTTGAGTGTCGGCGTCATTAGGTTCAAGCTGCAATGACCGTCGGAAACTGTCAATCGCCTCGTTGAATTTGCCCTGGGACTGAAGAACTCTGCCGAGATTGATGTATGCCGGAAGATGGTCCGGCTCGGTCCGCAGAGCCTGGCGGTAGTGGTTTATCGCTTCGTCGAATTTACCCAGCGATTGCAGCGCTCTGCCGAGGTTGTTGTGCGCTTTAGCGTAGCCGGGCTTTAGCCGAAGCGCCTGCTGATAATTTTTTACCGCTTCCGCGAATTTGCCCTGGTTTTGAAAGGCGTTGCCGATGTTGTAGTAAACATCGGCGCTGCCGGGTTTGAATTTGAGGGTCTGCCGATAGCAGTTGACGGCTTCATCGAATTTCTTTTGTGATTCAAGCGCCGCACCCAGATTGTTGTAGGCCTCGGCGTAATCAGGCTTGACCTTCACCGCCTGGCGGTATTGATATATAGCCTTATCGATTTCGCCCTGCGACTGGAACGCCCTGCCGAGATTATAATGAGCCAGGTTATTGCCGGTTGTTACAGCCAGTGTGCGTTCGAGGAGGGTAACACTATTACGCCAATAGCCTGTCTGTATCCGGGTGCATACCAGCAAAGCGGCGATTACTACAGTTGCAGCGGCTCCCAGAATGAGCTTTTGATATTTGAGCCTCGCAGAAAGTTCAATAACTCCCCAGGTGACGATAATAAAGATGCCTGTCAACGGCAGATAGGTATAGCGGTCGGCCATGGCCTGGCTGCCCACCTGCACAAGGCCGATGACGGGAACTAATGTCCCCAGATACCAGAACCAGCCGACCGGCAAGTACCTGTGCTTGGATGCCAGCCGGACAACCAAAATCGTTGCAGCCAGCAAAACCAAAACCGATGTCAACACAAGCCAGGCAGATAATCTCTCGCCGCTATATGGATAAAGCACCGCCAGCCTGGCCGGCCAAAACATTTTGACGATGTATTTCACATAAGAGACCGGCGCATTGGCGAGGCGCATACCCAGCGGCAGCAAATCAATGTGTGCCACAGCACCGGCGGAACGCTGTGCAAAAAATGTGACTACACTCGAAATCGCTGAAAGAACAAAAAACGGCAGTTTCTCGAAAATCGTATGTCGAGTCAGCCGGTCAAGCGGCCAGTAGTCCAGCAGCAATAATACAAACGGCAGTGTCACCAGCATCGGCTTGGCCAGCAGACCTAATGCAAATGTCAACAGTGTCACCAAATACCATTTTGCACCGCCGAGCCTGGCATAACGCAGATACGCAGCCATCGTAAGCAGCCAGAACAAGGTGCTTAACACATCTTTTCGTTCCGCCACCCAGGCGACCGATTCAACGTGCAGCGGGTGTACCGCAAATAAGGCTGCGACAAATGCGCTTCGCCAGACCGCACCGGTCATATCCTTCAGCAGCCAAAACAGCAACAAGGTATTTGCTGTGTGAAATAATAGATTAACGAGGTGATGCCATTTTGGATTTAGGCCGAAAAGCCGGCAGTCGATGATATGCGACAGCCAGGTCAGCGGGTGCCAATTGGCGGCGTGGGCCGTGGTGAAGGCCCATTTGATACTTTGCGGGTTCAGTCCGTTCTGGACGTGCTGGTTTTCGGTTATGTACTCGTTGTCATCGTAATTGAGAAACTCATTGTTCCGTACCTGCTCAAAAGCGATAAATGTAGCTGTCCCAAGCAGCAGGCAAATCAAGAGTATATTAAATTTACCGCTTTTTTTGCTCATTTATTGAATGATAATAATTATATCATAAAAAAAAACCCCGGTAAAACCCGCCAGAGGCGGACAAGCCGGGGGTTAAATACGATGGGCAATAATATTTCTGTTGAGCAATTCAAATATTCCAGTCGCGGGAGCCTTTGATGAGTTTGTTCTGCACGATTATGCCGATGATTGTCGGGGCCAGCAGCGCAACAGGCAGGAACCAGTTGTGATTGTAAACAAGGTCTCTTATCCTGTCCTGGAACGCTTCCTGATTGTCCTGATAACGATAACAGTATAGCTCATAGTGGTATAGCAGCGACAGTGCACCGGAAACGATAAGGGAGCTGCCGCCGAGGCTGGTAAAGAGCATAACAGCGATTTTGAAGACGATGAACGATATCATACCGCCTGCGATAATACCGATAGCGGCGCCTGCGAGGATATATTTTCCCGGCAGCTCGAACGCATACCACAGTCCGCCGGTCAATATGCCGCCGGCGATGGCGCCCAGCAGGCTGACAGCCCACCGCATTAAGGGTATTGACACAATAGCCATAATGCAAAAACCTACAAGGCCGCCCAGGATTTCCATATTATGCTGGCTGCCGAGTCTGACCCCTGCAAACAGGCCGACAAGGGCAAAGGAGATGACAACGAGTATCTTGAATATCCGCCAGCCATATAGCAGGTATACAACGCCGAATGAAACGGCCAAAACCGCCTGTAACCACGTCAAGGTTGTTATTTGTTCCCAGATGAAATCCACAGGGACAAACGGTGTGGCTGAAACAGCCTCCCCGGTATGATTTGTTACCTGTGCAAGAATCATTAACTGCTCCATTATTGTGTCTCCTTAACCGCCTTTTTAACCAGGCTGATGCTGCCTATGTACTTCGCCAGTTATGTGTGGTTTCTTCGGCGATTTTCTGGTTATTTGCTTCATTCTTCGCCGCAGGCGCCTTCTTTTTAGCCGGGCGTCGACAGACCAGCAACTGCTCAACCGTACCGAACGCCGTCATCGCCGCAAAGACAGTCGCGTAAAATGTTTGCTGGCTGCTGATTTGGCTTATGGGTTCGGCACCTTTGTACAATAATAGCAGAACAATACCGGCAAAAACAAGGATTGTTCCCAGTGTGGCGGCAGCCAGAGCGGCAATTAGATTCCCGAAGAAAAATCCCATTATCAGTACGGCTGCAACAATACCCGCTATTACCGCCGGCTTAAACGTCGTCATTTGCGAACTAATATTCCTTATCTGGGCGAACAGGGTCGTCACATACTCTTTCACAACCTGTATGGTCTGGCCGGGGTTGAGAGTGCCTGCGTTATTTTGTGCATTCTGCAGGTCTGTCGGAATTGTTCCCGGGTTTTCCTGGATATAAGGTCTGGCCAGCACGGCAAAACCGATAACGGCTGCCAGAAGTGCGGCAAGCATCGTGATGAAAAGTTTTTCAAGTACTGCGGCCAGCACCGCAGCCAGGCCGGCAGAGGCCAATGCCGAGGTGATATTTTTACCGGCTATTAACAGCCCGAAGATACAGCCGACTATCGCCCCCGCAACGGTGGTCAAAAGTCTTCTGAATGCTGTTCCGCCCAGCCAGACAACAAGTCCGAGCAGGAAAGCGACCAATCCCGAAACAACCAGAACAGTTGCGTCGAGATGCACCGCTGTTTTTTCAAAATGCCGGAGTATATAGAGCATAAAATACCCGCTGATAGTTTCTCATCTTTAGCGGACTTAATTACTCAAACTGACCGTTTTTGACGGCATAATTTACGTAACTACTTTAATTGAAAGGATATAGCGTAATTTGTCATTCCTGCGAAAGCAGGAATCCAGTTTTTATATTTACTGTGTTAATCCGTGTCTAAAAAATAATCGGTCAGTTTGAGTTAATTATTATTTATCGGCCTGTTTGTGGGATTTTCGTTAATATAGGTATTTTCATTCTGCGGGATTTGCGTAAAAGCAGGTAAAATGCGGGTTTCAAATCAGGGGGATTGCTATAAAGGCAGTGCGGATGAGAGGAATCGAACCTCCAAGGGGTTGCCCCCACAGGCTCCTGAAGCCTGCGCGTCTGCCAGTTCCGCCACATCCGCAACAGACGCCATATTATCAGCTTTCCCCGCCCCGTCAAGTGTTTTAAGACGCAGCAGGGGGGATGCGGGATTACAGAGCCGCGAACGCTTCGCTCTGCGTAGCTGGTTTCTGCGAAGCTTTAGCGGAGCAAAATAGCGAAGCAGAGTCAATGAGCGGTAATACCAGCCTATTTTGTTCGTGCTGCCTGTCGGAGCGCAGCGCATATCCCCGCACAGCCTGCCTGCCCTCAACTCAAGCCTCGTGGGGATTTCTGTTGAGGGCCCTCGACGGTTGCTTCCTTGTTTATACTATCGGGGGTCGTAGGCGGGGACCCAGCCTATTTTTCCCGTATGCCTCCGGCATACTTACTGGATGGCACCTCTCGGCCTCCGGCACCACTGCGCACTACGCAAGTTACAATCTTGGGGTGTTCATATCTATCTGCAAAACCCCCGTGCCCTTAAATTAAGCATCCTGCCGAAGTCCTTGTATGGCCGTCGCCGGTCGTGTGGCGATGGGCTTACGAGGACAAGATAGGAATCCAAAATACCATTGGGCACGATTCCTCGATTATCTTCGACTTTCACCTTGGTTCTGCCACATCCTTTGTTATTGTATGATTTTTGTAGGGTGACGCAGCTTTGCTGCCCAAGCGGCCTCTAATGACTATCAACTATCGACTGGCGACTAATTCGTGCCTCACCAGAACGCTTTGAAGATAACTTCTCCGATTATGCTGAGTTCGAGAGAGTTACCATTAAAGAACTTAACTAAAGTATGATAATAAAAATTGCTCTGTAAACCCAATTACACTGCTAACACTTCCTTTGTCTATCTTGTCCCACTCTGCGTGAAAAGCCTTATTCCTGAGTTTAACATAACTTTGAACTATCGGGACTTGTGCTCCCTTAATTGCACCTTTAGTCTTGAGTGCGTTTATAACATCGGACATGTCTTTATCATCAACATCTAAACTTTCTTTCATCGCTACACGCTTTAATGCATCTTCAAGCGCAGCACATGCAAGAACCGCTGCAACATCTTTATTGTCGTCCAACACTTTTTTTGCCAATGCTATAAAATCTGCAAATATTTCTGCCTGAAGTAGCTGACGAAAATCAGAAAGCATTCCTGATTTTATATCGTGTTGAACACCTCTGAAAATACCTAAGAGTTGACTAATATGCATATAATAACCTCTGTGCATTATTGTAAATGAAGACGTCTTTAATACATTCTGGAAGTTGGCCTGGTACTGACTATCTTGGCCGTATAGACGCGTAATAAGCTGTCCACCTCTGGATGCGATTGTACTTAACTCTTCAATGCGTTCGGCCCCAAGAGAGCAAGGTGACCGTGACGCTTCTCTTGAAAGTTTCTCGGCAACAGTAACTAATTCATCAATCTCGGCTACAATCCTATCGTTCATATTTGTATTCATTTTCATCATCCTTGTTACTTAACTATATATTACATTATATTCTTTCCGAATAGTGTCAACCTCACCAGCACCTTGCACGCACTGGAGTCACGTAGGGTGAGGCCATAACCCCACCATCTTCATCATTCCACACATTTCCCATTTTAATCTTTCCTTTCCCCCTTTGCACACCAATTTTTTATCTTTTTACCTTACTTCGTTATTTAAAATTCGATATTTATCCGTCGCAGAAGGATACGTCGTGTGCTGTCTCATCGGGACCTGTCAGTGTCTAACAAAATCCCACCCCTTTGCATTCCGTTTTCTTTTCAGTTTTTCTCAGGCGCGCAAACAACGAGACAATTGGCGAAAGGCTTAATCGCCAATTGTGAGTGCCTCGCCAGCCCGCTTTGAATCGGCATCTTTGAAAAAACTTAGGGCGAGAGAGTTGTCGTTTTTGCATCTAATTCTTGCTTGTGCTGCCTGCGGTTTGGATACCATTTTTCACGTATGCCTCCGGCATACTTACTGTCGGTTTCCTCATTGCGGCCTCGGCAGCACTGCGCTCACTAATCCGCATTAATTTTTCTTGTTTTTTCCCCAAAAATATGTTATAATATCCACCCTGCACTCAGGGTAGTGCAGTGGTGAACGTCTGTTTGCCTGCCCAAGGGGGCAAGGTCGTTAGGGTTAGCAAACCCAACTCGAAAATAACCTGTTAAAACTTGTTCGGAGTTTGCTGTAGTTTATCCGCTGTTACGTTCGGTGAGACGGAGGCAGTGATTGTCTGCCTTGAGCGGAAAAATCAATCAAAAGAGGATTAATTATGCGAAACAAAGCCAATTTCAGAAATGCCCAAAATGGTTGTAACCTCAGTATACACAATGACTAATAACAATGAACAACGAACTACGAACTATTCAAAACAAAGCCAAAACAAACCCAAACAAAGCCAATTTTACCGCCACTCCGTTTGGCGGAAATTTATCAAAAATCCATTAGAAATTTTGATTGATTTTGACTCTAACCAATTATGGCACAAGAGCTTAAAACAAAATCAGCCCCGGCAATTCAGCACAATTCAAGCAATTTGGCGCACCATTCGGCACTATTTCGAGAGTGATTCGAGACAATTCGAGAGCAATTCGAGACAATTGGCGCTAATTCGAGACAAAATACGAAAAATTTTCCCCGCCCCTACAATCCCGTTAGGGATGGCTGACGCCATCGTTAAATTTTACCCATCTTACCAACTACACAGGATTGTCTTTCTTTATGTAAAGGGTCTGGCTGGGGTATGCGAAGTCGATTTTCTCGGCCTCAAAACGCTTCATAATCTCCAGATTGACATTTTCGTTGATTTGCTGATACAGCCACCAGTCAGCGGGTTTGACCCAGTAAGTTACCGAAATATTCAAGGCCCAGTCGGTGAACTGGTTAAAATAAACGCGGGGCGGGGTCTTCGGGTCGGTGTTTACCTGCGGGACGGCGGCCAAAACTTCCTTTATAATCTCGACCGCACGTTTTGCCCTGGTATGGCCAGACTCATAAGTGATGGTGATATTTGCGGTCCTGCAAATAGAGGGTCGTTTGCCTATGTTCTCGATAACCGAATCGGTAATTTTGCCGTTCGGGATTGTTACGAGGCTGCCGTCGAAGGTGCGCAGGCGGGTGCTTCTGAAGCCGACCTCTTCGACAGTGCCGGTATAATCGCCGATTTTGACAACCTCATCAATCTGGAAAGGTCTGTCGGCGAAGATGGCGACTGAGCCGAAGAAGTTGGCGATGGTTTCCTTAGCGGCCAGGGCGATGGCGATGCCGCCGACGCCTGCGCTAAGTAAAACCGTTTTGATTTGGCCGAGGTCGAGAATGGATTCAGCGACAAAAAGTATCGCAATAATGGCGATTGTAACCCGCAGCGCCTTGCGGACCACCGGCACAAGCATATTGTCCAGCCTGGTTTGTGTCCTGCTCGTCCACTGTTCGAGATAATGTTCTACGACATCGACCAGTTTGTAAAGGCCGTAAGCGAATGCAATCGCTGTGACGGTTTTTGCTATTTTTGTCCAGCCGGCCTCGATGCCGGTCGATATGCCGCGATGGTCGTTAAAATACAGGAATCCCTTGCACGCAAACAATCCGAACGCAAATATAGCCACATATATCGGCCTGCTGAGGCTTCTCAGTAACAGGGTGATAATATCGATTCCTTTGCTTTCCCGGCGGCTGGTATATATGACGATGCCATACTGGGCCAGTCTGCCGAGCGACATTACTATAAACATCGTCAGCAGCACCATCACAAAGCGCCAGAAGGAATTGCCCCTGATGATTTCGTAATTGACCGCTTTAATCAGCCAGTTGACCGCAATTACGGTATTTGTCAGTTCAGCCATAGTCATCCTCGATAGGTTCGTATTTTATCACCGGCGGCTTTAGACGCAAACAGTTACTTTTTGTGACAATTTTTTTTGCTTTACGTATAATAAGTGCTGTGCAACAATATCTTTGTACGAACAAATCCATTATTTTCTAAGAATTGGGAGTATAAAATGAAAAGGCAAATAATACTTTTATCGCTAATCTGCTGCCTGTTGTCTTATGCAGGCGTTTTGGCCGGGCAGGCGGAACAGCCGCAGCAGGGTGTTGCTTTGACCGTTTATAATGCCAATTTTGCCGTTGTGCGGGAGGCGCGGCAGATTGATTTTGAGCAGGGTGTAAACAGGGTGAGATTTACGGATGTTGCCTCGGCCATTGACCCAACGAGCGTGAATTTTCAGTGTGTTTCCTCACCCGGCGTGGTCACAATTCTGGAGCAGAATTATCAGTACGACCTTATTAATGCCGACAGCCTGCTGAAGCGATACATCGACAGAGAAGTCAATGTTTCGATACGGGGTACCGGTTCGGACACAGTAAGGGAACTGACAGGTGTGCTGCTGGCTGCGCTGGGGCCTGATTTGGTGCTAAAGAGCGAGAAAGGCGATATAGAAATCATAGGCAAGGATATTGTCGAAAAGACAACATTGAAACAACTGCCGGCAGATTTGGTTACCAAGCCGACGCTGATTTGGCTTGCGGATGCGAAAAAGGCGGGCAGCGAGCTTTGCTTAGTAACTTATACCACCGAGCAGATAGGCTGGGTCGCCGATTATTCGGCGGTGCTAAGTCCTGATGAGACCAAAATCGACTTCACAGGCTGGGTAACGGTCGATAACAAAAGCGGAGCGACCTACAGGGATGCGACTATAAAACTCATCGCCGGCGATGTAAGAAAAATAGTCGAGGTCCAGCCGGTTTATGCAATGAGAAAAATGGCTGCCGAGGAGGCACAGGGAGGCGGTTTCGAGGAAAAGCCTTTTATGGAATATCATATGTACACGCTGAGCAGAAAAAGCACGGTGAACAATAATGAGGTCAAGCAGATTGAGTTTATCACTCCGGCTCTGGGCGTATCAACGAAGAAGCTTTATATTTATGACCGCAGCCAGTATCGAGACAAGATTCAGATAAAGCTTGAGTTTGAAAACACGCCGGAAAATCATCTGGGGATTGCACTGCCTAAAGGCAAGGTGCGAGTTTTCAAGAAAGACCCCGCGGATGGGATGCTTGAATTTGTTGGTGAGGACAAGATTGACCACACGCCGAAAAAGGAGAAGCTCTCGCTGTATATCGGCAATGCCTTTGATGTTGTGCCGGAGTACACCCTGCTCGACAGCAAACATGGTCGGCGTATGAGCCAGGAGACGCACAAAATCGAGCTTCGGAACAGGAAAAACGAGGCTATTACCGTTTTTGTCGATGAAAAGTTTCCTGCGGGCGTCAACTGGACAATAGACCAGGCCACGCATAAATATGAAAAGCGTGATGCACATACCGCCAGGTTTGAAGTAAGTCTCGCTGCCGATTCGACAGTTACCGTTCAGTACACTGTTACACAAACCTGGTAAATTTCTTTGCAGCTATGAGGACAAGTAATGACCGAAGGTAAAATCCCGCAACACTCATCCAATAAAGTGATGCTTTTGATTTTGGTTTGTTTTTTTCTTTCGGGGCTGACGAGTCTAATCTACGAAATCCTCTGGACGAGAATGATTGTCAAAATCATCGGCGCAGCGCCGTTCGCCGTCAGCATCGTCCTGACCGTCTTTATGGCAGGTCTGGGCCTGGGCAGCCTGCTGGCGGCACGCACCATTGACCGCATCGCTCACCCGGCCAGACTCGTAAAAATCTACGGTGCACTGGAGCTGA
>Ga0315284_10011508_pt1 | contig 12612 bp, 11 predicted proteins | sample YL17G09_16_MG_FD_203696 | JGI IMG/M metagenome (GOLD analysis project Ga0315284, IMG submission 203696) | Sediment microbial communities from Yellowstone Lake, YNP, Wyoming, USA - YL17G09_16 | ecosystem: Environmental > Aquatic > Freshwater > Lake > Sediment | place: USA: Wyoming | collected... | reverse complement strand
CTTTGCCCAACGCATAGGAAACGGTGGGGTCGGCCTGCAGCAGCATGCCCTTGCGGAGCCGGTTGTGATACACGGAGGATATGGTGCGCGCCTCGCTTCTCACCTGCGTCTCCCACTCGATGATGCTGGCCAGCGTCAGAGCCTCGTGGAGCGACAGGCCGACGGCGGCCGCGCGCTCCTGAACGCTGTCCGGAAGATGATTGCGGAAGTTGGCCACCATCCGACGCGCCACGCGGCGAGGTTCGGTGCCCACGGCGATAAAGTAGGTATCCGGGTACAAGTAGCCCTCGAGCGAGGGACCTTCGATCCCCAGTTCACGGACGAACAGCGTGTCGGTCACCACCGTCATGAAGGCGGCGGAGTCGAGACCGAGCTTTTTGTGCAGGACGGCCGCCACGTCCATGCTGGTGATCCCCTCGCGCAGCGTCATCGGAATGCCCAGCGCTTTGGCGCGCGTCAGATTGCGGACGAGCTCGAACAGCGATTGGCCGCTGGCCAGCAGCATGTTGCCCGCCTGAATCCTGGTGTCCGCTCCCATCACCCGCACGGCATAGCGAAAGAGAATCGGATGCTCGATGAGGTCCTGCTTCCGGAGGATCTCGGCAATTTGGACGATGTCCGCGCCTTCCGGAATGGAGACTTGCACCATCTGTCGCGGGCCTTCCTCCACCGATCCCTCCAGAAGGAAGCGCGAAAAGACCTCGAGCGCGAGCAGCAAGGCCAGCGCGAAGACCACCGTGAGCACGCCGCGCACGGTGCGGACAAGAGGCGCGGGGCTACGCGTCATGTTCATCCCTGCGCAGCGCGATGCGCATGACGGTTCCCCGGCCCGGAGCGGTCTCCTTGATGAAGAGCCTTCCGCCGTGATAGTCTTCGATGATGCGCCGCGAAAGCGACAGCCCCAGTCCCCAGCCGCGCGTCTTGGTGGAGAATCCGGGACGGAACACATTGCGACGGTTCTTTACCGAAATGCCGGGCCCGTTGTCGGCCACGTCCACATACAGCCACTTCGGCCTTTCGTCGCAGGTGAGGCGGATTTCCCCGCCGGTGTTGCGCAGCGCGTCCACGCCGTTCTTGATAAGATTCTCCATCACCCAGCCGAAGAGCTGAGCGTTCAAACGAATCACCGGGTCGCAGACGGCGTCCACTTTGATTTCGATGGGATTGCCGGTGCGCGGAAGGCGGCGGCGGAAGTAGTCCACGGTTTCCTGCAGAATGGGCAGCACGCGCTGCGCCTCGAGCACCGGCCCCGATCCGATCTGCGAAAAGCGGGCGGTGACTCTCTCCAGACGGCGGAGGTCGCGTTCCATTTCTTCGAGGGCATGCTCCCCCGCCGATCCGCTCTTTAGCAGTTCGATCCAGCCCATGAGCGAGGTGAGAGGAGTGCCCAACTGGTGCGCGGTCTCTTTAGCGAGACCGACCCACACCATGCGCTCCTCGCTCTTCTTGATGTTGCGGAACCCGGTGTAACCGACGATGACGAAGAGCGCCGCCACCACGATCTCGATCCACGGCAGCCAGCGGAGTTGACGAATAATCAGCGAGTCGCCGTAGTGGAACCAGTCCACCTGCGTGTCGCTGAGCTCGATAGCCAGCGGCTCATTGCCGCCTCCATCCATGGCCTGCAGATAGGCGCGCAGTTGCAGGCGCGCCCGCGCACTGGTGTCCCCCGGAGTCACCGCCACGTTCTTCCATTGCTTCGGGTTGCCATCCGAGTCGGTGACGATGATCGGAAAATCCACGGCCTGGATCTGTTCCAGCGCCAAAGCAATCAGCTCCGGCGATTCGCTGTTGACCAGAAGCGAATAAAGGCGGATCTTCTGCTGCAGCGTGTGGCGCGTGGAGTCCTTCAGCCGGTCCACCAGCACCTGCGTATAGGCCAGCACCGACACAATGAGGGTCACGGCGATCAGAAAGAGAACGCCCTTGAAGGTACCGACATGCTGGTAGGCGACGCGACGACCGATCCACATGGAGAGTCTCACATAGACGTTGGAGACGAGTCGTCAGCACTCTCGGCGGCGCTGTCGTACTTGACGGAGTACTCGCGGTCCCGTTCGCTCATGTTGACCATCTTTTCGGCGATGAGCCCGAAGGAGAAGAACTGCACGCCGATGACCATGAGCAGGACTCCCAGGAACAGCAGCGGCCGGTTTCCGATCCACGCGCCCTTCAGCCAGCCGACGCTCAGGTAGACGTTGATAATCAGACCGGCCACGGCGCACAACAGACCGAGCGAGCCGAAGAGATGCAGGGGAGCGCGATTGTAGTCGGAGATGAACAGGACGGTCAGCAGATCGAAAAAGCCGTTGAGAAAACGGTTCGCCCCGAACTTGGTCTTGCCGTGCACGCGCGCGCGGTGATGCACCGGAATCTCGGCGATGCGGTAGCCCTGTTTGAAGGCGAGCACGGGCAGAAAGCGGTGCAGCTCGCCATAGACGGGGAGGTCCTTCACCACGTCGCGGCGATAGGCTTTCAATCCGCAATTGAAGTCGTGCAACCGGATGCCCGACAGGCTGCCGGTCACCCGGTTGAAAAGCTTGGAGGGAAGCGTCTTGCTGATGGGATCATGGCGCTTTTTCTTCCAGCCCGAAACCAGATCAAAGCCCTCGTTCAGCTTGGCCAGCAGGTTGGGAATCTCGGCCGGATCATCCTGCAGATCCGCGTCCATAGTGACAACGATCTCGCCCCGTGCTACGCGGAATCCGGTGGCCAGTCCCGCCGACTTGCCGAAATTCCGGCGGAACGAGATCACGCGAACATGCTTGTCACGACGCGCCTGCTCGCGGAGAATCGAGAGCGACGCATCGCGGCTGCCGTCGTCAATCCAGAGCAGCTCATAGTCGGCTCCCATGCGGGACAGGACGTCCGTGAGCTGGCCATACAGTTCGGGAATGGACTCGGCCTCATTGTAGAGAGGAATGACCACGCTGATCTGGGGGCGGGATGTTGCGGGGCTCATGGACTGGCTCCCGTGTTGCTGGAATCCGCGGCCAATCGGTCGGGTTGAAAGTCGTCGGCGTCGAGAGCGATTCCGCTCAAGGTCCAAATGAACGCGGACTGTCCCGACGAATCCGAACAAACCACGCGCCGGGCCAAGGGCCACGAGCGAATTTGTTTGTGCTTCGAGAAGTGTTTCACCATGAGATCGCGTCCCGCGCGTTCGATGGATTCTTCGAGCACGCGTCCGTCGTCCGCGGACAGCGTCAGCGTGTGCCGCGCGCCGTCGCTGCGGCCCGAAACGTAAATCGCTGTCCCGCGGCGCCAGATCGAGTCCGCTTGAAAACCGCCGGTGCGGCCGCTGACGGGAAACGGCAGAAGATCACGCGGCTCCCAGTTGGGAACGACCACGGGTATGAGTTGGGACAACGTCAACGTATCGGTGGAACCGTAAACCGTCGGCGAGACTTTCAAGTCCCAGTACACGAACTGAGTGGGCGTGACATAGAAGTTGCCGATGAAGCGGTCGTAGGGCTTGACGAAGCCGACCTCAAAACGCTCGCCCGCCAAGAACATGAGATGCCCGTTGGCGCGCACGCGCGTGCCCGGAAGGATCATTTTCAGGTGTGCGCGCGCGCTGAGCGAGCGCCACGCCTCCGAGCGGTCGAGCGCCGCATGAAGCGCGAGCGAAGCAAACCGCGGACTCTCCCGGTACGGGCCCAGCACATGGCGCGCGGCGCAACCGGAAAGAAGCAATCCCGCAAGCACGAGCAGCAAACAGAGTCTACGGCTCGATCTTTCGACGCAGTTCTTCATTGCCCGGGTCAATCTTCAACGCCTCTCGATAATACCGCAAAGCCTTCGGCCGCTTGCCGAGTTTGAGATGCGCGTCTCCAAGGTGCTCCAGCGTGGCGGTGTTGGCGGGATCGGCGCGCCGCGCCTTCTCCAGCCAGCGAATCGCACTGTGATAGTCCCCGAGGCCGTATTCGACCCAGCCCATGGTGTCCAGATAGGCGCTGTTTCCGGGTTCGATGTCCAGCGCGCGACGCACCAGAACCTTCGCCCGCTCGAGTTCCATGCCGCGCGACGCGTAGGTGTAGGCCAGATTGTTGAGGTAGGTTGCCGCGCTGTCCGATAAGCGAATGGCGCGCTCGTAAAGCTCAACCGCGCGGTCCACGCTGTCCAGTTCATCATAGACCAGCGCCAGGCTGCCCACGGCCACGTACATAGTGGAATCCAGCTCAATCGCCTGCTCAAACACGGGAATGGACTCCCCCGCTTTCCCGGTACGATAGAGCGCCAGTCCCTTGAGACTGAAGAGACTTGCGTGCGGCGCCGTGTGAGCCAGCGCGCTGTCCACCAGGGCCGTCACCGATGCGAAGTCCTGCCGCCCCATGGCCATCGCGGCCAGTGCGATCCAGTAGCGCGGCTCGGCGGGTTCCATGCGATTAGCGCGGCGCAGCAATTCCGCGGCTTGAGTCGTGTCCCCCTGTTGAAGGCGGCAATTCCCCAACGCGTACACCAGACCTGCATCCGCGCTGTCTTGAGCGATCATCTGCTCGAGGAGCGTTGCGGCTCGCCCGAACTCGCCGGCGGTAAGATAGACCGCGAGCACTTGCCGGTCCAGAATGCCGTCGTCATCACCTGCTGACTTCAGGTGTTCATGGAGGCGTTGAGCCTCCTTGAAGTCACCCGCGACGAGCTCGGCGGCCAAGAGCTGCCGCAGATACTCGGCGCGATCCGGCGCCGCCTGCACGAGGCGGCGCAGCACGTCGCGCGCGGCCTCCGTTTGGCCCATGCTGCGCAGCAGCAGCGCCTTCAGCTCCAGCGCCGCAACGTGGTCGGGCTGAATACGCAATGCGCGGTCCAGCAGAGCTTCGGCCTGAACCGGATTGCCCAACAGGACATAGTCCTGAGCCAGAGCCACATAGATGAAGGGAGATGTCGAGTCGCAGCGCAGCGCCTCCTGATAGTGGAAGACCGCCCGGTAGTGATCCTCCATGACGTCGGCGACGGTGCCGCGAATGAAGCAGTCGAGCGCCTGTGCCTTGTCGCTCTGCCGGCGGCCATTCACGGCCGGCTGCGCGCTGGCGCAGAGGATCACTAATGCGAGAACGGCCCAAAGCCATTTATGGAGAGACGATGCGGACAATGTCATGATAGGAGACAAAGACAACCAACGCGATGAGCAGCGCCAATCCGATCTGCTGCATCCACAACTTGACCTTGGTGGCAATGGGCCGGCGGATAACGGCCTCGATCAGCGCGTAGACGATGTGCCCGCCGTCCAGCGCCGGAAAAGGAAGGATATTCAAGAAGCCGATGGAGACGCTGACATAGGCGATGAAAAACAGGAACGCACCCGAACCTTGGCGGGCGCTTTCACCCGACAATTTGGCGACGCCCAGCGGACCCGCCAGTTGCGAGAGACTGCTCTCGCCGGTGGCCAGACCGCGCAGAAAGCCGACGATCCCTACGGTTGTCTCATAGCAGAAGGAGGCGCCCTGCGAGATCACGTCCATCGCCGTGGCCGGACGCACGTCCACCTGCGGCGAGACGCCGATCACCCGGCGGCGACTGCCCTCACCGGCACTCTGCGTGGCAAATCGCAGAGTCAGAACCTCACCGGACCGGTCCAGCGTGATCGCCACCGTATCGCCCGCCGATCCGATGGCCGTCACCAGTTGTTCCCATGTCTCGGTGTTCGTTCCGTTCACCGAGGTGATGCGATCTCCGGCGCGCACACCCGCGGACAGCGCCGGCATGCCGCTGATGACTTCGCCCACCGTCGTGTTGCGAACCTCACCGATGCCCCAAGAGGCCGTCAACCCGGCGATAATCAGAAAGGCCGTGACGTAATTCATCAAGACGCCGGCGGCGAGCATGAACATCTTCTGAAAAACGTTCTTGGACATGAACTCATCGGGCGCGCCCGTGATGCTCTCGTCGTCCAGAGATTCGTCAATCATGCCCGCGATCTGAACGTATCCGCCCAACGGAATCCACGCCAGCCGGAACTCCGTCTCTGCCGTGCTTTTCGACACGACCGCAGGGCCGAAACCGATGGAGAAGCGCTTGACGCGCGTTCGCGTCGCGCGCGCCGCCAGAAAGTGACCGGTCTCGTGGATGGTGATAATCACCCCCACGGTCACGATGAAGGCCGCGAGCGTCAGCAGCATGCGTTTCGCCTGGAGATGTTCATGTCTTGTTCCACTAACCTCAGTGCCATTGCGCGCGCCTTCCGGTCAGCTTCGCGCGCGTCCGCCAAGTTCGTGAGAGGCGCATCGGGCCACGCCTTCAGCACTTCATCCAGCACGCGCGCAATATCGTTGAAACCGATTCGCCGCTGAAAGAATGCGTCCACGGCAACTTCATCTGCCGCAGACAACGCGGCTGGCGCTGTTCCGCCCCGGCGAAGCGCTTCTTTGCACAACGCGAGGCATGGATACTCTGCGGCAGGCACCGGCTCAAACGTCAGCGCGCCCAGCCGCGACACGTCGGTCTGCACGAGCTCACTTGCGATGCGCTCGGGATACGTGAGCGCGAACAGAATCGGCAGCCGCATGTCCGGCACACTGAGCTGCGCCTTCAAGCTGCCGTCCTCGAACTCCACCAGCGAGTGAATCACGGATTGCCGGTGTGCCACCACTTCGATGCGATCCGGCGGAACTCCGAAGAGGCGCTCGGCCTCGATGATCTCCAACCCCTTGTTGAAGAGCGTGGCCGAGTCCACGGTGATTTTTGGCCCCATCTTCCACGTGGGATGAGCCAGCGCTTCTTCCACCGTGATGCGTTCCAGCTCGACGGCGCTTCTGCCCCAGAAAGGACCACCCGAAGTCGTGAGCCAAAGACGGCGCACGGACTGGGGCCTCTCCCCCATCAAACATTGGAAGATGGCGCTGTGTTCGGAATCAATGGGCAAGATCCGCGCGCCGTTTTCGGCCGCGAGTCGTGTGATGACCGGACCCGCGGCCACGAGAGTTTCCTTGTTCGCCAGCGCCACGTCTATGCCGCGCCGGAGAGCTGTTGCCGTCGGTTCCAGACCCGCGCTTCCGGTGACGGCATTCACCAACAGATCATAGTCGGTCTCTTCGCACTGCGCTCGCAACGCGTCGGCCCCGATGAAAAGCCGCGGGCGGCCGCCTCGCGCAGCCTCGGAACGCAGGAAGTCCGCGCGGGCTTCATCCTCGATGGCGATGGATTCGGCGGACCAGTCCCGCGCGATCGTGAGCAGTTCTTCAACACTCGAACGCGCGGCCAATCCCACCACGCGAAACCGGTCTCGATGCGCGCCGACCACCGAAAGAACGCTGCGCCCGATGGAGCCTGTGCATCCCTGAATCAGCAGCCGCTTGGGCACGTTCTCACCTGTTCACTTCGATGAGCGACGTGTCACGCGCCCGGATTTCCACCGCAAAAACGCAGCTGAAGCTGGCTGTGAGAGCGGCTCGCAGTGTTTCCATCGGAATCGTATGGCCGAGCTCGGCGGCCACCGACGTCGCTTTCTCCGCCAGCCTTCGCCGCAGCGCTTCTCGCTCCGCCTCATTCGGCATGCGCAGGAAATCGGCGATGCGCAGATGATCGTCGCCGGTCAGAATCGAGCCGTGCTGCAGAAGGGCCCGCGTGAGCCTGCGCTGCGCGCTGCCCACGATCTTCCGTCCGCCGACCGTGACTTCCCAGCGCGACGTTCGCACGAAGCAGGAGCTCCGGTTGGGCAAAGCCGTCACGGGCTCCCCGCGCGCGTCCACATCGGCCTCCACCCCCACGGCGCGCAGACCCAGAGCGATCGCGCGGCTGACCAGCTCCTGCACTCGCGCGGATGCGGCCGCATCGGCAACATTGGGAATCACGATGGCGTAGGTCAACTCCTCGCTGTGAAGCACGGCAGCCCCGCCGGTGGGTCTTCGCACCCACTGCGTGCGCGCGGCACGCAGTCGCTCCGCGTCAAGAACGTGCTCCGGCTGATGGAACCCCAAAGAGACGGTGGGCTCCGACCATTCGTAGAAGCGCAGCGTCGCGTCCAGTTCGCCGCGCTCGGCTTGTTCGAGCAACGCCGCATCCTCGGCCATGAGCACGGAGCCGGCGCGCGGCGGATGCTGCAGAACGCGCAGCGTCACGGTTCTTCGACCTCACTCGCGAGCGCTCGATTGCCGGGCAGGAGTCCACGCCGGGATTTGGCGATGAAATCGAGAATGATCCGGACTTCCTCGACGGCTCCCAGCTCCGAGCGAATGCGCTCCACCGCCTGGCCGGTGTTCAGACTCGACTGAAACAGAATCTGATAGGCTCTCTTGATAGCGGCCCGGGTCTCGGCGCTGAAACCGCGGCGACGCAGTCCGATGGCATTGATTCCAAAATAGCGGAGCGGCGCACCGGCGGCCAAGATGTAGGGCGGCACGTCCTTCGGAACGCGGAGGCCGCCGCCGATCATCGAATGACGTCCGATCCGCACGAACTGGTGAATCGGCACAATGCCGCCGATGATCGCAAAATCCTCCACCTCGACGTGACCGGCGAGGTTCACCGAATTGGCCAGAATGACGTTGTCGCCGATCACGCAATCGTGCGCCACATGGGAGTAAGCCATGAGCATGCAGTCGCGGCCGATGGCCGTGCGGCCGGTGGCCTTGGTGCCCCGGCTCAAGGTCACGAATTCGCGAATCACCGTATTTTCGCCGACGAGCAGCAGACTTTTCTCGCCCGCGAATTTCAGATCCTGCGGCTCGCCGCCCAGCGCGGCGCCGTGGAACACTCGCACGCCGCGGGCGAGGCGCACGCCGCTGTGCAAACGCACCGAGCTCGACACGCGGCAGCCTTCAGCAATGACCACGTCATCATCCACCGCCGTAAACGGCCCGATTTCCACGTCATCCGCGATGTCGGCTCGCGGAGAGACGATGGCCGCCGGATGAATGTTCTTCATGGGTATCTGCGGGTTAACGTTCGATCACCACCGCGGTCATGTCGGCCTCGGCGACCAGCACACCGTCCACGAAAGCCTCGCCGTGCATCTTGCACAGCCCGCGGCGGAACAGATTCATGACCACCACGAAACGCAACTGGTCTCCGGGAATCACGGTCTTGCGGAACTTCACCGCGTCCAGACTGGTGAAGTAGACCACCTTCTTCTCGGGCTCCTCCACCGAATTCAGCAGCAGCACGCCGCCGGTCTGCCCCATCGCTTCGATGATGAGCACGCCGGGCATCACCGCATGACCCGGAAAGTGGCCCTCGAAGAACGGTTCGTTTCGCGTAACGTTCTTGAGGCCCACCACCTTCTCCATGGGAGCCAACTCGAGGATGCGGTCTACGAGCAGCATGGGATAACGATGCGGGAGCAGGTTCTCGATGGCCTGCGCGTCGAACACGTAACCCCGGCCGCCTTTGCTGCCGTACTTGCGGGTGAGGGTCTGCGTCTCATAGGCCTTGCGGAGCATGCGGGCCACTTCCACGTGAGAGGTGTGGCCGCCGCGCGCCGCCAGCACGTGTCCGCGAACGGGCACACCCACCAAGGCCAGATCGCCGATCAAGTCCACGACCTTGTGCCGCACGGGTTCGTTGCGAAAGCGCAGGGGACGATCATCCACCGTGGCGTGTCCCAACTTCACCTCTTCGGGGTGGTGAAAGAGCCGCTGCAGCCGCTGCAGGTCCTTGGCGCTGAGCTCGCGATCCACGAAGACCACGGCATTGTCCAGCGAACCGCCCTGGATCAAACCGCGCGTCTTCAGCTCTTCGGTTTCCGAAAGCAGGCAGAAGGTGCGCGCCGGGCTGAATTCGCCGACGAATTCCTCGAGGGAATACATCGAGGTATATTGCGTTCCGACGGACGGATGGCTGTAGTCAATCATGTAGGTGACGCGAAACTCCGCGGAGGGAACGACCACGATGTCCACCCCGTCCTTCTCACTATGGTAGGTGAGCGTCTTCTCCACGTCCAGATATTCGCGGGGAGCGTCCTGCTCCACTACACCCGCCGCCTGCAGCACTTCCACGAACGGGGCGGCGCTGCCGTCCACGACCGGCGGTTCGTCCGCCGAGAGTTCGACGAGCAGATTGTCAAGGCCCAGCCCGGCCGCCGCCGCCAGCACGTGCTCCACCGTATAGACCTTAGCTCCGTTCTTGCCGAGAACGGTCCCGCGCGAGATCTCGACGACATTGTCCACCAGCGCGGGAATGTCCACGCTTCCGGGCAGATCGGCCCGGCGAAAGCGGACTCCCGTGTTCGGGTCGGCCGGGTGAAACGTCAGATGGACTGCGTGTCCGGTGTGCAGGCCGATGCCACTCAAATCCGCCCGCTGAGCGATGGTCTTCTGCCTCTCGGTCACGAGCTCACCTTTTCTTTGTTCTTGTGCTCGAACACGGCCGCTTCGAGGGCGCGCACTCGCCGAAACAGCTCCGGGAGCCGGGTCAACGCGGCCTCGATGCGCTTCCACAAGGCATGCGGGCGGGAAGGGCTGCCCGAAACCGTCTCTCCCGGCTCCACGCTGCCTCCCACTCCGGATTGCGCTCCGATGTTCACGCCGTCGCCCACGCTCAAGTGTCCGACAATCCCGACCTGTCCGCCGATGCGGCAGCGGTCACCGACGCGGGACGAGCCGCTGATCCCACTCTGCGCCGCAATGACGGTGTGCGAACCGATGGTCACGTTGTGCGCCACTTGAATCAGATTATCCAGCTTCGTTCCCGTTCCGATGGAGGTCTCGCCGAGCGTCGCACGGTCAATGGTAGTGTTGGCGCCGATTTCCACGTCGTCGGCGATGACCACGATGCCGCGCTGGGGGATCTTCACGTAGCCGCTTTCGCACGGCGCGAAGCCGAAGCCGTCGCTGCCGATGACGGCGCCGTCCTGCACGACGACGCGGTTCCCCAGCCGCACGCCTTCGCGCAGCGTCACGCGGGAATGAACCTCGCAGTCCTCTCCCACCACGACATCGGCGCATACCACGACGTGCGGATAGAGCAGGCTGCGAGCACCGATCACCGCCCGCGGACCGACGTAGCAGAACGCGCCGATGGAGACGTCCGGCGCCACGGTTGCATCGGGTTCGACGACGGCGGCGGGATGCACGCCGGGGCGCAGCCAGAGCGATCGCGGATGGAACAACTCGAGCATGCGCATGAATCCCAGGTAGGGATCCGCCACCTCGATCACGGTGCGGCCTTCGGCCTTCATGCCCGGCGCCACGAGCAGCGCGCCCGCCCGCGTCTCATCGAGATAGCGGACGTATTTCGCGTTGGCGATGAAGCTCAAGTCGTCCGGGCCGGCTTCCTCGATCTTGGCGATGCCCCGAATCACCGCGTTGCCGTCGCCGCGCAGCGTGCCGCCCAGATGGCGCGCGATCTCGGAAGCGGTCATGGACCGGTTCACGGCCTTACTCCTTCCTCAACTCGTCAATGACCCGGTCGGTGATGTCGTATTCCGGCAGCGCATAAACGATGTCCGCCGACGCTGCGTTGAACACGAAATCATAGCCGTAGTCCTGACTCACTTTCTGGACGGCCGCATTGATCTTGTCCAGCACGGGACGGGAAAGTTCCAGATTGCGCGAGTAGAGCCGGCCTCCCTCACCCCACGTCTCGCGACGGAACCGCTCGAGCTCCGTGCGCAGCGAATCGTACCGCTGCTCGCGCTCCTGCCGGGCCTCGGGAGACAGCATCAAGCTCTGGGCCCGGAGTTCATCGGCCATCGTGGTCAGCACTTCCTCCAGGTGCGTAGCCCGCGCAATGTACTGCCGCTCCTCGTCTTGCAGTTTCTGACGGGCCTGCTTATAGTCGTCGTTGGCCTCGAGGATGCGCTCCGAGTCCACGTAGGCGAGCTTCAGCTCCTTCGCCCCCGCGGCCGCGGTCAACCCCAGCATCAGCCCTACGGCCACAACGACAATCTGTGTCTTGCGCATGAAAGACTCCCTGTTGAAATTCGCATTGCGATCAGAATCCGCGCCCGAACTGGAAGTGCGGCACCCATTGGGTGGTGCGCAGCCCGCGGGCATCGAGATAGTCCAACCCCATGCCGTAGTCCAGGCCGATCATGCCGATGAACGGCATGAACAAGCGTATGCCGAGTCCGACGGAACGCTTGAGATCGGTGGGATTGGTGTCTTCGAAGGTGCGCCAGACGTTGCCGGCCTCGGCGAATCCGAGCACAAAGATCATCGGATTGCGCACGATGGGATAGCGCAGCTCGAACGATTGTTTGAACAGCGTCTTGCCGCCGACCGCATAGCCGCCCGATTGCGGTCCCACTTCCCGTTCGTCATAGCCGCGCAGCGGCGTTCCCAGAGAGAGACCGGCGCCGCCCATGAAGAAATAGTTCAGATAAGGAATGTCGCGGGGGTTCCGCGTCAGGCCGTCCAGCGCTCCCGTCTCCGTATTGGTGGCCAGAACGAGATCGCCGACCACCGGAACGTACCATTGTCCGGTGAGCTGAAGTTTGGCGAACTGGTCGTCGCCGCCCAGTGGTCCGCCCGTGAACTCAGTGCGGAGGGCGGTCACCGAGCCCTGAGACGGAAATTCCGGATTGTTGCGGCTGTCGCGGGTGATGATCTGCGCCAGACTGGAGGAAACTCGCGGAACACCTTCCTCCAGATTGCGCGGATTGGTGAAGTCGGCGCGGAAATTCGAATACTGGGTGCGGTCGAGTTGGTAGATGTAGTCCACTCGGAAGTAGTCGTC
>Ga0315284_10011507_pt1 | contig 12612 bp, 7 predicted proteins | sample YL17G09_16_MG_FD_203696 | JGI IMG/M metagenome (GOLD analysis project Ga0315284, IMG submission 203696) | Sediment microbial communities from Yellowstone Lake, YNP, Wyoming, USA - YL17G09_16 | ecosystem: Environmental > Aquatic > Freshwater > Lake > Sediment | place: USA: Wyoming | collected... | reverse complement strand
TCCAACCAACCCCCGGGGGTAATTCTCGGGCGGGGCGCAACCTGACATAATGTCCGATTCTGGCCCGGAAACCCCTAGGCGCCCGCCATCCACCCCTCCCGCACGCAAAAAAGCGCCTTTTTTCCGGCTTCCGGAGCCCAAAATACGCCCTTCTGACCCCTCTTTTTCCGCCCAACCCCCCCGGAAATAGCCACTTTTGCGCACATTTCCGCGCCCCCGGTTTCGGACAAATTGCCCTTGGGCAGGCGCGCATGGTTCCCGCTCTGCGCCAGCCAGCGAACCCAAGATCGGTAGCCTTGGCCCAAATCGTATTGACGAACTGGTGGCCTTGCTGTATGAATGAGTGCCACTACCCGATGCCTTTCAACGAAGCCGACACGCGCGCCAAGCTGATTGACCCCGCGATTCACGCCCGAGGTTGGACGGAAGACCTTATCCGCCGCGAAGAAACGGCTGGCGCCATTGAGATTGTCGATGGGAAGCCCCGGAAGCAAGCCAAGGGCCGGGTGGATTACATCTTGCGGGTGAAGGTCAATCCCGAAACTCAGCCCGTAGCGGTGGCGCTGATCGAAGCCAAAGCCGAGAACCTGCCGCCCACCCACGGCCTCGAGCAGGCCAAGCTATATGCTTCCTGCCAGCGGTTGAATGTCCGTTTCGTATTTTCGACCAACGGCCATCTCTTCGTCGAATTCGACCGCCGCACAGGTCTAACCTCGAAGCCGCTCCCGCTTTCAGAATTCCCCACTCCCGCCGACTTGCGCGCGCGGTACGAAGCCACCGTGGGATTTTCACTGGCAGACGCCGCCGCCCGTCCCTTACTGGCGCGCTATGCCGGTGGCGAAGCCACCCGCCGCTACTACCAGGATGCGGCCATTCGTGCCGTTTTCGAGAAGATGGCCCGCTGCGAGCTGACCGGCCAACCCAAGCGGGCCTTGCTTTCGCTCGCCACCGGCTCAGGCAAGACCTTTATCGCGGTACAGATTCTCAAGAGAATCGCGGACGCCGGGCAACTCCAGCGAGCCCTCTTCGTCTGCGACCGGGATGAGCTTCGCGCGCAGGCGCTCGGCGCCCTGCAAAACGCCTTTGGAAACGATGCGGCGGAAGTCTACCAAGAACCCGATGGCAAGAACCATGCCCGCAACGCCCGCATTCATGTTGCCACCTATCAGACTCTTGATGTGGACACCGAGGAAGGCACCGCCAACTTTCTCACCACCTATTACCCGGAGAACTACTTCAGCCACATCGTGATTGACGAATGCCACCGCTCCGCCTGGGGGAAATGGTCACAGGTCCTCACGCGCAATCCCCACGCTGTGCAAATCGGCCTCACGGCTACCCCGCGCCATCTGGACTTGGGCGCGACCAGCAAGGAGGCCCAGGTTGACGCGGCGATCACCGCCGACAACATCCGCCACTTTGGCGAGCCAGTCTATGAATACGACATGAGCCAGGGAATCGAGGACGGCTATCTTGCCGCCTGCGAAATCCAGAAGGGCCGCGTGGACTTGGATGCAACGGGAATCACCCTGGAGGACATTCTCGCCCGCAATCCGGTGGACGCTAACACCGGCCAGCCCATTACCCGCGAGCAGTTGCAGGAGCTTTACGACAAAACCGAATTCGAGGACCGCATCCTGCTCCCCGACCGCGTGTTGGCGATGACGCAAGACCTCTTCGCCTACTTGCTGGCAACCGGAGGCCCCGAACAGAAGACGATTATCTTCTGTGTTCGGGACCGCCACGCGGATGACGCGGCCATTGCCATGAACAATCTCTATGCGGTCTGGTGCAAGGAGAACAGCAAAACAGCAGTTCAAGATTACGCTTTCAAGTGCACGGCCTCGGTGGGTGGTGCGAGCTATATTGCCGACCTGCGCGGCGGCTCACGGCATCACTTCATTGCCACCACCGTGGAATTGTTGACCACCGGCGTGGATGTGCCGGTAGTGCGGAACATTGTGTTCTTCAAGTACGTGCGCTCGCCCATTGCCTTTTACCAGATGGTGGGACGCGGCACGCGCCTTGACGCGCCCACCAACAAACTCATGTTCCGGGTCTACGATTACACCGACGCCACGCGCCTGTTCGGGCAAGCGTTCGTCAGCAAAATCGTGACGCCCCGCAAGCCCCGAGAAGGCCCCGAGCCGCCGCCGCCCGAGCCACAGGTTCTCGTGGAGGGTTTCGAGGTCCACGTTACGGACGCGGGGCGCTACATTGTGACCAACGTGGATGGCCGGGCGATGCCCGTTACGGTGGAGGAATATAAGCAACGGCTCGCCGCCAAGCTCGTGGAGGAGGCCCCCACGCTGGAACAGTTCCGCGCCCGCTGGATTACCCCGCAGGACCGGCGGGAGATGCTGGGGCAGCTTCCGGACGGTGGCAGATCGGCCTTTCTGGTGCGGGCGCTCGAGGACATGACCGATTACGACCTCTATGATGTGCTGGGAGAACTCGGCTATGGCCTGAGCCCGCGCACTTGTGTGGAGAGGGCCGAGGCGTTCGGCTATAAGCACGCAGACTGGCTGAAGAGTCTTCCCCCGGCAGCCTCGGAAACCCTGCGAACACTGGCCGCCCAGTTTGCCCACGGCGGCACCGATGCCCTGGAGAATCCGTACGTCTTTGAGATGTCCGATGTCGTGGCGGCTGGCGGCTTGCCCGCCCTGCGAGTGATCGGCAATCCCGCCGAGGTGCTGCACGAAACCAAGGAAAGGATTTTCGCCGCGTAGGGGCACGGCGTGCCGTGCCCAATTCCCAAACCGTAGGGGCACAGCGTGCTGTGCCCAATTCCGAGACCGTGGGGGCACAGCGTGCTGTGCCCAATTCCGAGACCGTGGGGGCACGGCGCGCCGTGCCCCTACGATGACAGAACAATGATGGAAAAACGTCCATTACCGGCAGGCTGGCACTGTGTACGCCTGGGAGAGGTCACCCGTGTCGCCAGCGGATCGACTCCGAGGTCAGGCACCGAAGGATACTGGGATGGTGATATTGTTTGGATCACGCCCACCGATTTAGGTAAGCTGAGTTCCAAGGAGATGCTCACCTCTGATCGACGGATAACAAAGGCTGGGTACGAAAGTTGCGGAACTGAATTAGTCCCGCCAGGCTCAGTTGTGATGTCCAGCCGCGCTCCAATAGGGCACCTAGGTATCGCGCGAGTCCCGCTTTGCACCAATCAAGGATGCAAGAGTTTTGTGCCAGGAGCGACTATTGATTCCGAGTTCCTATATTTCTCCCTCAAGCAAAAGGTCCCCACTCTGCAAGCAATCGGGAGCGGCGCGACATTTTCCGAAGTATCAAAGACAACGGTTGAAGGTTTCGAGGTTCCCCTCCCTCCGCTGGCAGAGCAGAAGCGCATTGCGGCGATCTTGAATGAGCAGATGGGGGCGGTGGAGCGGGCGCGGGCCGCTGCCGAAGCCCAACTCGAAGCCGCCAAAGCCCTCCCCGCCGCCTACCTCCGCGCCGTCTTCTCCAGCCCCGAAGCCAAACAGTGGCCAAGAAAACCCATGGGAGAGTTGTGCGAAGTCGTTAACGGGTTCGGCTTCGCCGAGCATCTGCAGGGGAGACGGGATCTTCCTTATCCGTTCGTCAAGGTAAGCGACATGAATGCTAGCGGCGCAGAAACCGTTGTTACAGGTGCTGTGAACACCGTTGACGATTCAATTCTGAGGACTATTGGAGCGCGGACATTTCCGCCGGGCACAGTAATCTTCCCCAAGGTGGGTGGCGCACTGCTAACGAACAAGAAACGCATCTTGGGAGTCGAAGCGTCCTTCGACAACAACGTGATGGGTTTGGTTCCGAAGAATGTGGAGAGCCGGTGGCTCTACTACTGGATGCTGAATTTTGACCTTCGTACTCTCTCTAACACACAGGCTTTGCCTTCTATTCGGCAAAGTGAAGTCGCAGCCCTTGCGCTCCCCCTGCCGCCGGTGGAGGAGCAGAAGCGGATTGCGGTAATGCTGAACGAGCAGATGGCCTCGGCAGAGCGGGCGCGCAAGGCAATCGAGGAAGAACTGGACACCATCAACAAACTGCCCGCCGCCCTTTTGCGCCGGGCCTTCGCGGGGGGACTCTAACCACCAAGGCACTAAGACACAAAGCTTTCTTGGTGTCCTGGTGACTTGGTGGTAAAAGGAAAGGAAGATGAACCACCAAGACACCAAGGCACTAAGACACAAAGCTTTCTTGGTGTCTTTGTGACTTGGTGGTAAAAGGGAAGGAAGATGAACCACCAAGGCGCCAAGACCCAAAGCTTTCTTGGTGTCCTGGTGACTTGGTGGTAAAAGGAAAGGAAGATGAACCACCAAGACCCCAAGGCACTAAGACGCAAAGCTTTCTTGGTGTCTTTGTGACTTGGTGGTAAAAGGCAAGGAAGATGAACCACCAAGACCCCAAGGCACTAAGACCCAAAGCTTTCTTGGTGTCTTTGTGACTTGGTGGTAAAAGGGAAGGAAGATGAACCACCAAGACACCAAGGCACTAAGACCCAAAGCTTTCTTGGTGTCTTTGTGACTTGGTGGTAAAAGGCAAGGAAGATGAACCACCAAGACCCCAAGGCACTAAGACGCAAAGCTTTCTTGGTGTCTTTGTGACTTGGTGGTAAAAGGGAAGGAAGATGAACCACCAAGACACCAAGGCACTAAGACGCAAAGCTTTCTTGGTGTCTTTGTGACTTGGTGGTAAAAGGAAAGGAAGATGAACCACCAAGACACCAAGGCACCAAGACACAAAGGTTTCTTGGTGTCTTTGTGACTTGGTGGTAAAAGGAAAGGAAGATGAACCACCAAGACCCCAAGGCGCTAAGACCCAAAGCTTTCTTGGTGTCCTGGTGACTTGGTGGTAAAAGGAAAGGAAGATGAACCACCAAGACACCAGGGCACCACACGAGCCCATTCCGAAGGAAACTGACGACGTTGCATCGAAGATTGTTGATGCTGCGTTTGCGGTGCATACGGCGCTCGGCCCGGGCCTGCTGGAGAGCGTCTATGAGGTCTGCCTGTTGCACGAGCTTAATAAGCGAGGACTGAAGGCGGAACGGCAAGTGTTGCTGCCCGTCGTGTACGATAACCTCCGCCTGGATGCCGGACTGCGGCTGGACCTGGTCGTAGAAATGCGGGTCGTGGTGGAACTCAAAGCTGTCGAGGTGCTGCTGCCCGTTCACAAAGCGCAACTGCTGACCTACCTCAAACTTTCCGGTCATCGGCTCGGTTTGCTGGTGAACTTTAATAGTGCCCTCATAAAGCACGGGATTCAGCGAATTGCCCTATGATCGCTTGGTGCCTTGGTGACTTGGTGGTGAAAGGTTTAGCCAATGATCCTGTCCAGACCAGAGAAAAACCGCAAGACGTTCAACGGCCAGCAGTCGCTGAACTCAGCGATTAAGTCCATCTGCGACATCATGCGGCGCTCGAATTGCGCCGGGGCGCTGCAATACGTGCCGGAACTCACCTGGATTCTCTTTCTCCGCATCCTGGACGAGCAGGAAGCCAAAGATGCCGAGCGCGCCGAGGCCGTCAGCGCCGAACACATGCCGTCGCTGGAAGCACCTTACCGCTGGCAGGATTGGGCCGCGCCCCCGGTCGTAGGGGCACGGCGCGCCGTGCCCCTACAGGGTTGGAAACGCAAGGAACTGGAAACCAGCACGCTCGGGGCCTTCAAGGGCTTTGTGGATGGAGAATTAATTCCCCACCTAAAGAAATTGAAGGAGCGCCCGAACGCTACCGCCCGGCAAAAAGTCATCTCGGAGATCTTCTCCGGCATTGACCGGACGCGCATCGATACCGAGCGGAACCTTTTGGACATTCTCGACAAAGTCCATGAGATTAGCGGCGAAAACGTGGACACCACGCACGTCTTCACTCTGTCGCAGATTTACGAAGGCCTGTTGCTGAAGATGGGCGAGAAAGGCAACGATGGCGGGCAGTTCTTCACCCCGCGCGAAATCATCCGCGCCATGGTGCGGGTGATTGACCCCAAGGTCGGCGAAACGGTTTATGACCCCGGCTGCGGGACGGGCGGCTTTCTGGCGCAGTCGTTTGAGCACATGGCGGGGCCGAACAATCGGGACATCACTTCGCCCGACCAGCTTGAAACCCTCAAAGTGCGGACGTTCTATGGCCGTGAGAAGGACAACGCCATCTACCCCATTGCACTTGCTAACCTTGTGCTGCATGGGATGGATGAGCCGCACGTCTGGCACGGCAACACCCTGACCGGAGCCGAGACTTACGGTGGACTGTTCGCAGGCGCTCCGGCGCTCCATGACGTGGTGCTGATGAATCCACCCTTTGGCGGTAAGGAAGGGAAGGAAGCCCAGACGCGGTTCGCCTACAAGACCGGGGCAACCCAGGTGCTATTCCTTCAGCACGTGATTGACAGCCTGAAACCGGGTGGGCGTTGCGGGATCGTGCTGGATGAGGGCGTGCTCTTCCGCACCAATGAGACAGCTTTCGTCCAGACCAAACGCAAGCTGCTGGACGATTGCGACCTATGGTGCATCGTGAGCCTGCCGGGTGGCGTTTTCACCGCTGCCGGGGCCGGTGTGAAAACCAATCTGCTGTTCTTCACCAAAGGGCAGCCCACGGAAAAGGTCTGGTACTACGACCTGTCGGATATCAAAGTTGGAAAGAAGAAACCATTCACGCTGGATAAGTTCGAAGACTTCTTTCGCCTGCTTCCCCTACGCGGCGATAGCGAACGGAGTTGGACTGTCACCCGCCAGAACATCGAAGCGAAAAACTACGACCTCAAAGCCGTTAACCCGCACGCCAAGACCCATGAAGATACGCGCTCGCCCGAAGATCTCCTCGACCTTATCGAAGCCAAGGGCCGGGAGGTGGCAGAGGCGCTGGCAGCCTTGCGCGGAGAACACAAGACAACAGGAAACTAGCTGGAGCGGGTAGCGCGGACCTGTTGCCCAAGATGCGCGCGCGAGGAAACCTATTCCACGCGGCCGGGCAGGGGCCAGTATTGGGTTCCACCGGCCTCAGACTAACCCAAGTGAAAAATGCGAACACGGAGCGGACACAAGAAATCCCGCCAGTGAGCCACGAGGCTACTATGTACATTTAAGCCGCATTTTTACTGAGTAGGAATGGTGAGCCGTGGGGGAATCGAACCCTCAACCTACTGATTAAGAGTCAGTTGCTCTACCAATTGAGCTAACGGCCCATCACTGACTAGCGGACACAACTTCTGGCGGTGTAGCGGAAACGGTAGCGGGCAGCTGCTGTTTCCGGCCCTCTGGCAGAATATTTGCCGCCCTCTGATTGAAGCTCTCTAACCGCTCCCCTGCCCTCTCCCAGGCTTCCGGTATCGGGTGTACGTAGCGCCGGCTGACCGTCGCGCTGCTAGGCCCCCTCAGGCGCCTGCTCGTGCAAGCGTCCGCTCCAGCCTCGCCCCACCGAGTGGCGTACGTGTGACGCAGAGAGTGTAGCACGAACTCCCCCTGCATTTTCAAGAGCTGTTTCAGCTTCTGGTGGAGAGGGTCAAGGGAGCTATGCAGCATCGGCCGGGTCACTTCTCCACCGCAGACACCCGGCGAGTTGCTTGCAGCCTTCCGCGCTTCAAGCCAGGCCCTGACTGGCGCCAGCAACGGCCCATGGCGCCGGGCGAAGCGGGACTTACCGTGGCGGACGGGGAGGTGACCGGATCGCGCGACCAACGTCATGGCCTGGCAGGCGGCAGGATAAATCCAGGCGGGGAGACCCAAGCGTCCGGAGCTGAGAGCGGCGCCCCGAGGGTTGCTACGGGGGGGGGCCGGGGTATATATTATGTATTGGTAGAGTCCAACATGAAAACCATGGTCTACATACTTTTGTGGCTCACCCTGGCGCTGCCCGTCACCTGGGTATCGGCCGTGGCCTCGGTAGTCGACAAATTGCCCTCCAAGCAGCCCGAGCCGCTCACTCGCGCGGCTGAAGAATTCAAGGTTCTGACCCGCGAGGGGGGCATGCGCCCGGAAAGCCCGCCCTCCGCGCGAGCGCAGCGTGGTCCGAAATTGCTCTGGCACGGCCGCCTCTATGAAAACCTCCGTAACGACTTTCTCGATGCCATACCGCACGAAGTGAAGCAAAACGGCGGGAGCCTATCCCCACTGCGCCGCAATCAGTTCGGGTTCAATGTCGGCGGCCCCGTGCTCATCCCGCACGTGACCAAGAATCCCAAGAGCACGTTCTTCATGCTCTCCTATGAGGGCGTCCGCGAGCGCATCTCGCGCGCCTCGCTGCACACCATCCCGACGGTGCCGGAACGCCGCGGCGACTTCTCGCAAACCGTGGACCAGGCTGGCAACCTGCTGCCCATTTACGATCCGGCCACCACCTCCCCCCACCCCGCTTACAATCCGAGCCTGCCGGTCTCCACCAGCAATCTTCAGTACTTACGCTCTCCCTTCCCCGGGAACCGCATCCCGGCAGACCGCCTGGCCCCCAACATTCAACAGGCCCTGTCCCTTTATCCTGCCCCCAACACGGATAGGGGTCCCTTTGCCCAGAACAACTACTTCGTCAACGCCGCGGAGACCAACACCGCCGACGGAATCATTGCCAAGCTTGACCATTCATTCGGCGACCGGCATCGGCTTACCTCCGCCAGCACCATTTCCAACGGGTTCCTGGGCCCCGCGAAATACTTCCCGAATATCGCGAGCCCGACCGCATCGGACCAGCGGTTCTCCACGTGGCGCACGGGGCTCGATTACGTTTTTACCGCCAGCTCTCAGACCGTCAACTCGGTGAGTTTGAGCGTGGCCTCCGACGTGGTACGGGCCGGCGATGTTTCCCAGTCCCCCTTCCCTAGCTATCAGCTCGGCGACTATCTCTCGATGGGCACCGCTTATCCGAACTGGCGCAACGCTCGCAACACGTTTGCAGTGGCAGATGAGGTGTCGACTCGAAAAGGCAAACATTCTTTCGGGCTATCGTTTCAGGCCGAGCACAATCAAGTGAATTCGTTCAGTGCGGCGTATCCCTCCGGCAATTTCCAGTTTTCGGCGGGTCTCACCAGCCTGCCGGGGATTATCAATACGGGCCATCCGTTCGCAAGCTTCCTTCTCGGCCTGCCGGGGTACGGTGAACGCACCATCATCACGTCGCCCTCCTATTTCCGCAACTCCTACCAATCCATCGCCGGAAGCGATAAGTACGAATTCTCGAAAGACCTGACTATCAACGTCAGGGTCAATCTCAGCCGCCGTACGCCGCGGGTGGAGAAATACAATCGCCAGAGCACGGTCGATCCGTCCGCCATTAACCCCTCGAACGGCCAGCCCGGCGCGCTTGTGTTTGCCGGGCGCAACGGGATGCCCCGCGGCCTGCGCGCCGCCAATATCGATCTCGACCCGAGCGTGGGCGTTGCCTGGAACCCGCGCGGCGATGCCAAAACCGTAGTCCGCGCCTCTTTCAGCCGCTACCATGGCCAGATTCCGATCTACGACGGCCAGTGGGGCACGCAGGGCTTCAATGCCAGCCAGACCTTCATTTCACCGAATACGCAACTCAGCCCCGCGCTCGACCTGGCTACCGGCCTACCGCCTCTCGCCACGACGCTGCCGGATATCAACCCGTCGGCGGCCGATCATACGGTGGCGGATCTCGTTGATCTGAGCGGGCGGGAGCCCGTCTATCAATCAGCTTCGCTTTCCATGGAGCGCGAGATACCGTTTTCCATGGTGCTTTCCGTGGGCACGAATTACAGTGGCGGCCGGGACATCCTGGTAGGGAACAGTGCCGCCAATCCCAACGCGATCAACTCCCAGTTCCTGCGCTACCGCGATGCGCTCTACAATGAAGAATTCCGCGTAACCCTGCAACCGTACCCGCAATACAAGGGCTTCGAGCTTTACTATCACTACCCGGCGGGTCGGTACCAGCGGAACTCCGGCTTCGTGCGAGTGGAGAAGCGCACGTCGTTCGGCCTTTCGTTCACCGCCTACTACGAATTGTCCCAGCAGTCCGACGATTACTCGGGCCCGTACGGGAACCAGGACTTCTTCAACCGCCGCAATAACTGGGCGCTCACGTCCTATAATACGCCGCAGTACTTCCAACTCAGCTATAACTATGAGCTGCCGTTTGGCTCCGACAAACCGCTGTTCCATTTCGCGGACTGGCGCGGGCCGCTGGTCAGGGGTTGGTCGATCAGCGGCACGGCGTACTGGAATGACGGGACGCCGCTGGCGCTCCATCCCGAATTCAACAACACGGGAGGCGTGCTTTCCACCCTCAACGTAAATGTGGTGCCCGGCGTGGACCCGCACGTGGCCGATCCGGGGCCGTCGCTGTGGTTCAACCCGGCAGCCTTCGATCAGCCGGCGGACTTCACTCTGGGGAATGGACCCCGGACCATGCCGAACCTGCTGGGCCCAGGTTTCAATTCGATGAACCTCAGCATGAACAAGCGCCTGCCCGTGGGCGCCAACTGCGCGCTCGAGTTCAGCGCTTCAGCGTTTAACTTCCTCAATCATGCGAACTGGAACGATCCCGATCCGAACATCGGTCCAGCCAGCGCACCCAATGTCAACGCCGGCAGGATCATCGGTTCCCGTGGCGGACGCGTAATCCAGATTGGGTTGAATTTCAGCTTCTGATGCCGCGACTCTGCTCGACACTCCCGGCCGTTCTCTTTGCCGTTTCGACGTTTACCACCGTCCAGGCGCAAACGGCGACCATCTCGATTCCCGTGTGGATTGAGACGAATAACTCCGCGCCCGCGCCGAAGTTCGAAGCCACCGTCAACGGCAAACCGGTGCCCGTCACCGCGCAGCTAGGTCCAACCAGCGACCAGGTAATCCTGGCCGTGTTCGATCTCACTGACGATCTGTCACTCATCGAGGTCGCCAAGCAGGCCGTGACTGCCGAAATCTCCAAGTTGCCCCCGACCGCGTGGGTTGGGCTGCTACGCGCCCAGGACGGTCTGCATGTACTGGCCGACCCCAGCCCTGACCGCCAGCCGCTCATCGACGCCATCCATTCCCTGTCCAATAGCGGCAAACCGGGATTGCTCGAAACCGTTCAGTCGGCTCTTTCGCTGGCGGACGCCCTCATCCGCAAGTCCCCGGTGCGCGTCTCGGTCCTGTATATCACCGACGGCAGCATCTACAGTTACCGCGAGGACTACACGAACCCCGTCATTAACTCGAGCGATCCCCACGATCTCAGCCGGCGCTTTCCCGAGGCGCTGATTAAGGAGAAGATTTCCAAACTCGCGGAGAATCTCGGCTCGCTGCAGGCGCCCCTGTTTGTGGTGCATATCAACTACCGGCGCGACCGGGTCAATGAAGCGTATCAGAATGGCCTGGAGACTCTCGCCAGTACCACAGGCGGCAAGGGTCAGATTTGCCGCTCCATCGCCGAGACTTCAGCAGCGATTTCTGCTATGTTTGCCCGAATTTCGAGCGCCTGGAGGCTTACCCTCGCGCTGCCGCCCAGGACTAACCACGACACCCAAATCCAACTGAGTGCGCCGAGCCCCCAGGGAGACCTGCGGCTCTCCTGGCGGACGCGCTTCCACCTGAAAGGCGGATAAGATGATGCGGCTAGTGCGTTTGCGAATCGCTCTCGTGCTGACTCTGGGCGTGGCCCTCGTTGCCTCCGTGGGTATGATTCTCCGCCAGTACGCGCAACTCGCCGCCTGCCAGCGGCAGCGGGCCGCCGACCTACAATCGTTCCGCGAGCTGCAGGAAGCTCTCCGCCAACGTGACCTGCAGAAGGCTCCTGCCGTGGCCGAAGGCCGGACTCCGGTGGGTGATCATCGAGCCGCCCTGGCCGAACGCGAAGCGACCATCGAGCAGCTCAACCGCGAGCTGAGCGAAGCGCAGGCCGACGCCGCGCGGCTGCAGGCGCAACTCTTGAGTTCCAGCGACGAACGCGGGAAGGCCCTCGCCAGCGCCAACGAACGGTATCGAAAAGACCAAGAGGATTGGCAGAGCCAGCTCTACGCCTTAAAACAGGAACTCGACTCCGCGGCGGCCGACTCTCAGGCTTCCCGCCAACGCCTCGCCGATCTGGAAGCGGCCAACGCCAAGTCGCGGAGCGAAAACAGCGAGGGCTCCGCCCGGGCCGCCGAATTCAGGCGCGTATTGGCCAGCCTGCAAGATGTGAATCGCCACCGCGATGCTTATTTGACTTCGATCATCCGCCGCTACCGTGACATCACCAGTCAATTCCGAGCCATGAGCGGCATGCTCGATTCGAGTCGCGGACCGAACTCTAGCGCCTTCAGCGGCGCGGCCCTGACTCGCATCCAAAACGCCGTATCCCTGGCCGACGATGACCTCCGCCAGTTAAACGATCTGAACGCCCAGGCACGCCAACTGGAAGAGAAGCTGGTGAAGAAGTAGGCGGCCCGCGGGGCTGTCCAAATTAGCGGCGGCCCGGCGGCCGTGATATTGATGGGAGGGAGCTTGGGAAGCCCGGCGTGACAGGGAGAAGGCCAGATTGGTTTTGTTGGATCACGGGTAAGCGTCCTGCGCACCTGTTGCGGAGTTAGCCTGGATTGCTCACCATGCGGGGACGCTTTTGGGGGGGCTGCCGGAAGGGCGGGGCTTTAGCCCCGCCGAAATCGCGGCTCCCGCCCTCTGTTCGTCCCGCGACCCGCGCAGCTTGC
>Ga0315284_10011506_pt1 | contig 12613 bp, 10 predicted proteins | sample YL17G09_16_MG_FD_203696 | JGI IMG/M metagenome (GOLD analysis project Ga0315284, IMG submission 203696) | Sediment microbial communities from Yellowstone Lake, YNP, Wyoming, USA - YL17G09_16 | ecosystem: Environmental > Aquatic > Freshwater > Lake > Sediment | place: USA: Wyoming | collected... | reverse complement strand
TTACAACAAACTTATTTTCGAATATTTTATGATAGCTTTGTATTTAACGAATACATTACGGCTTGTCGGAGACCTAGTTTCAAAGCTGGAATGAGTCATATTAGACCCTACTATAGAATAGATGAATTATATTATTTGGCCCTAGATTGGAACTTAATCGAAAGTTCCAAACTAAAAAAATTTAAGGAAATGGATTTGCGAAATCTCTGTAAAAAAATTTCGACTTATGATATTCCAGGTGAAATTTTATTAGATCATCAATCATATATATCTAAAACAAATTCAATTGGTCTAGTCAAAAATTATTCTTTATTCGGTTCCTATTTTATTAATCAATATTTAAGAAAATATGGATGTTGTTTAGAAAAATACACTATTCCAAAAGAATCGGTGATAATTAAGAATTCTGTTTTGGAAAATCAAATCAAATTAATGATCAAACTAATCGCATCTGCTCCTAAATTTACCCGAGCCCACACTGTCTACAGATTTATTGAATCGGATCACTATTTATTACATTTAAAACCAGGAGATTTATATACGGATCCCAGTTTTATGAGTACTACACGAAATCCATTTTCCTACCAGGAAAATTATAATTTTGGATATATTCTAATTAAAATTCGAATACCTGCTGATAAAATTGGTATTGGTCTTTGTATTGAATCATACTCTAATTTTCCCTCCGAAGAAGAAATTATATTACCACCGACATCCATTTATAAATTAATTAGTGTAGGTGACCAACCAGATACTCAGCATCATATTGCCGATAAAAAATTACCTTTAAATAAAATCAAAAAAAGATATGAATTTGAACTTGTAACAAATAATTTTATCGAAAAAGATTTTTCCAAAATTAAATTAAATATGTTATTGGAAGAATTCGAACCCAAAATTCCGGATTTAGATTTTGATACTCTATTAACGGACGAAAATATTAAATTTACTCCCGTAGCTTCTCGTTTGAAATATTTCGCCAGATACTATGTTAATGCTAATTCACAATTCAAATCCAAAATTGGTAAATTAGATATTACGTTTACTCTACAATCTTATGATTCGAGTTCAGTTTATAAGCCATTTTTTTATAACGAAACCCAATTCGGACTGATGATGTACTCATTTAATCCATTCTATGGTAATATTAATGTCATTATTGAATTAGGTTTAGAAATTCATATTAATTATTATTTCAAATATAGTATCACCGATACTAGTTTACAATTAAAATTGAGTGATCCGAATTGGATCAGATGGCTTAGTTTATTATCATATATAGTCGGAAGCAAATGTGTTGTTATTCATTCTAATTATAGTATGTTTAGTAAGAAGGAACAAACTAGATATGCCCACTCTGATGATATTTATAATTATTTAACCAAAAAAGAACTCCGATTCGGAAATTTCGATAATGATATTATTATGCCCAATTTTGATTATGCGCAATTAGATTATCTGCACTTGGTTAATATATTTGATGACAATATTTTAAGTCAAACTGATCGAGATGAATTATACAAATTAGCTACGGATTCTAAAATCAAAACCATAGCAGAATTTTATATCTATATAGTTGATACGCGTCCGGATCTGTCATCATTACTAGAGGAAAAAATAAATTTATTTTATGAAAGAAGAAGCATCGCTATGAATCTTCCGAAATCAATTTCATATACTTTAAATTCATGGACATACTTATTGAATCACAATTTAGTCAATCTACGACCCAAAGATAATGATTTTAATATTAGGTCCGGAACATTTAAATCATTAATTGGTGATAAAAAAATACCCCAGTTCAAAAATAGACTCCGATATTATTTTTTAAATAAATAAATAAAAATTGAAAAATATAGACTCTGGTAAGCCCATATAAAATATTTACTCAGAATACGCCAAATGGCTGATCCAATTTTGGATTTGATAAAAAAAGGACCCAAGCCTCTAAAGAGTATCTGTTATGATAAATCTGCATATGATTTTTTAAATTCGGAATTATTACCCGTGCTTCAAAATTATAGAGAAGAAGCTAGAGAATATTGCCGACATAGGGATTTGGAGGCTGGTAAATTAGCCAGTGCCAAAAATAATGCAGAAGCGGAATTAAAATTTTTATTCGAAAATTATCCGGATGTTGAGGTCATATTGATGTCATCTGTTGGGGCAAATTTACATCTGTCAGGAACATCTGATATTGATTTTGGAGTCGTAGTCAAAGATTTAACCACAGATAAAATCGAAACTTATGGTACTATCTTGACCCGAGCCGGATATGTTCCTGATCGCGAAACTAATGGTTATTTTCCCTATCAGAAAAAAATTTTCAATATTGATATCGAAGCTAAACTTCGAGATTTAGATAATTCGGTCAAAATTATTGAATTGCATAATTGTTTGGACCAACTACCATCTGAAACACAACAATTATTGACGTATGCCAAATCTATTGCATATACTGACAAAGCGACATATGATAATTTCAAAAAAATTATTTATTCAGCTTATTTTACGGAAATTAATAATTTTATTTGATGGATATATCAAATAAAATTATATCGGTTTGATTTCAATTACTTCATTAATTTCTATGTTTGGAATGGGATCTGTATCATTGATTCTGATGATACAATTATCAAATGGACCAAATCCTAATTTTTCGCTAATTGTTTGCATCAATATTGGAGTAGGATATTTTCCGGGTTTGTCGAGAGAACCAGACAAACGACGAATTCTGTAAACATTTTTAAAATCTTTGGATGGAGTGTTCTCGATGGAAAAAACAAATCTAAAACCAATTGGTAAATAAAGCACGTGGGATGACCTATTGCCAATTAATGGTGCCAATCCTTTGGACATTTGTAATATTTCTTCGAGGCTAATTTCGTGTGACAAACACCAATCGCGCCATTCTTCGATTCGTGTAAAATCCAGTTCACAAATTGACATTTTGATACTGTAGAATATGTTATAATAGATATTTTAGGATGTTTATTTTTCAATTTTTAATCAAATTATGACTAACCGCTTCGATAAATCATCTGTACGATAAAATAATATGAAAATTCTTTTGATAGTTAAAAACGATTAAAAAAATGTTTATTACGGTTATCGAACTATCATTTTTATAATAATCCGATAATTTGTAAGCAGGCTAATCATTAATTTTTAGTCCAATGACAGAATGCCCAGATGTTCAATTTATCTTCGTAGAATTCCAAAAATCTAATTTTATATATTTAAATTTAAGTATATAAAATATATTATTTATTGTTATTTTTTTATTTAACACGCAAATCGATTAAATTGGTCAATCACCAATTCCACAATTACCCTAAACATGCAATATTCGCAAATTGATCAAATGATTGACCAGTATTTAATTCAGTTAAATTGGTCAATTGACTGAGTCCATCATCACCAATTCCGCAATTACCCCAAGCCTTCAATATTCGCAAATTAACCAGATGATTAACATTGGTTATTATCTTATTGTCACCAGCATATAATTCAGTTATATCGGTCAATTGACTGAGTCCATCATCACCAATTCCGCAATCACCCACCACATTCAATATTCGCAAATTGATCAGATGATTTACATTGGTTATTTTATTATTGTAACCAGCATTTAATTTAGTTAAATTGGTCAATCGATCGAATCCATCATCGCCAATTCCACAATCATCTCCAGCATCCAATATTTGCAAATTGATCAGATGATTGATATTGGTTATTTTATTATTGCTATTAGCATCTAATTCAGTTAAATTAGTCAATTGACTGAGTCCATCGTCATCAATTTTGCAATTGTTCGAAGCGTACAATATTTGCAAATTGATCAATCGATTGAGTCCATCGTCACCAATCCCGCAATTACCCGAAGCATCCAATATTCGCAAATTATGTAGATGATTAATATTGGTTATTTTATCATTGTATGTAGCATCTAATTTAGTTAAATTAGTTAATATACTGAGTCCATCATCACCGATTCCGCAATCACATTCAGCATCCAATACTCGCAAATTGATCAGATGATTGACATTGGTTATTTTCTTATTTTCACCAGCATTTAATCGAGTTAAATTAGTCAATCGACTGAGTCCATCATTACCAATTCCGCAATATCCCCAAGCATCTAATATTTGCAAATTGATCAGATGATTAACATTAATTATTGCATTATTATAGCTAGCATCTAATTTGATAATAAATGGATATGATTTCAATATTTTATCAGTTAATTTGTGTGTATTGGGTACGTTATCAAATAAATTGGTAATTGGATATTTTGTGAAATCTTTTGATACTAATCTTAAATTAGATTGATCAATAAAATCTAATTGATTATGTATTATGTATATAATATCCGGTATTAACATATGCATCCGATATAATAGTATTATCATAGATTATTTATTAATTTTTATATATCCGGTACATATCAATTTAATTAATCGATATAGTATTTTTAATTGTAATATGCGTAATATTATGCCATTTTAATGCTTTTTCTAAACAAATTTTAGTACAAAATCCAGCATTGTCGCCTGAAACTATATATACTGTTTTGGGTTGGTTCATTGTCTTAAGGTATAATGTTAATGGATAAACAAACATTGTCATTAAATGATCAACTAAATCAGATATACCTCCCTCAATAAAATATATTAATTTATTAGATTGAGATATAGATAATTCTTTTTCTAAATCCGGACTTTGACATACGTGCCAATCTATATATTTTGACACAGAATGATGTAAACTATTGTGAAAACCGATATATAAACTATTCGAATTCATTTTTTGATTGAACATTGGCTTATTTTCTAAATCAATCAAATAAATAGAATTGATTTCTGAATCATCATATGTTGACTCTGTAGATTGTTTAGAATTTGATAACTGAATGGTCTCCAAATGTTCCAACACTAATTTAGCAGCGGCTTGTTCGGCATTTATCTTAGAATTTGATGGATTCACAGTCTCAATTTCGATATCTAATACTTTAATTTTACAAAACCAATCTAATTTATGAGCCGGTCCGGTAAATTTCGACATATATATTGGCATGTCTAATTTATTTTTTTGGCAATACTCTTGTAAAATGTTTTTGTTAGACATTAATTTATAATAGTCATAATTTATTTAAATAATTATTGTTTATTTATCATAATGAATTATTTATTAGAATATTTTTTTAAAAAAGTCGAATCAACCCATATACAAAAATTACGAACGGATAAAAATAATTTCGAAATTCAATTAAAAACACTACTTCGTAAATATGTCAGGGAACACGAAACTGAAATTGGATATAGAGGCGCTTATGCAAATATTGCATCCGTAATGCTAAACACAAATCTACATTCTAATTCGCCTATGGAAGATTTTATTAATACACTTAAAATAACTTCCGATCCAAACTATTTTTTTATTTATTGTTATATTTTATCACGTTTTACACCATATTTTACATCTTGTTTATTTAAAAAAATTAATTCGTTGAATTTGAATTCATCGAATAAATTTTGTAAAAGTACTATTAATGGATATTCCCCATTGGGATCCGTTCTTATTACAGGTGGTGGAATGCGCATCGATGTCAAACGCAAAATTATATCCGAATTAAGAACGATATATGGATTCAAACCAACCAAAAAAGATTTAGAATTGGCCAGTCTCGTATTATTTGATTCAATATCTACCACATTAAAAAAAATGCTGATATTTATGTTATGTGATATTGATTTTCTAGTTAAAGATATTCGCAAACAAATTATAATTCAGATAATTAATCTGTTTATTATTCTTTAATTAAAAATAATAAATATAAATTATTATTTTTAATTTGATATATACTAATTGACTTATTCCAATTTGGTCAAACAATAATCCAGAATTTTAATTAATTTGTCAATATCCGATTTTGTTACATCTAACACAGGTACGAGTCTAATAGATCGCGTTCCACAAGAAATAATTAATAGTTGATTATCATATGCTAAATCTATTAATTTTGTACATGATTTCGCATCAGGTAAATCAAAAGCACACATCAATCCTTTACCTCGAATATTAGATATTTTATGTGGATGCAATACACCTAATTGATGTAACTTATCCAATAAATATTCTCCGATGGTTTTAGCATTTTCAACCAAATTTTCTTCTTCAATAATTTCGATTATTTTTTTGGATCGAACCATATCAGTCAAATTACCACCCCAGGTTGAATTAATTCTGGATGGAACAACAAATACATTATCCGGAACCTCGTCCACGCGGCTATTGCAAATAATTCCACAGATTTGAGCTTTTTTACCGAAACAAATGATGTCAGGACTAGCACCCATATGTTCAAATGCCCACATTTTCCCCGTTAGTCCCATTCCGGTTTGCACCTCATCTGCAATCAACATAACGTCATACTGGTCAGCCAGTTTTCTAAGACTTTGCCAAAATTCCGGCCTGAAATGGTTGTTACCCCCCTCCCCCTGGAGACATTCTAAAATAATAGAAGCAATGCTATCCGAATCTATTTGAAGCACCCTTTCAATATCATTCAAGGCAATACGTTCTAAATTAATCACTTGTTCTAAATTCTCACCCTCGAGTGGGAATTTTATTTTGGGATTAATAATACGGGGCCAATCAAATAATGGAAAATACATATATTTAGCTGGGTCCGCTGTATTTGTCAGTGATAAAGTATATCCGGATCTACCATGAAAAGCTTCTTTGAAATGGATCACTTTGGATCCAAATTGGGTTTTCCCCATGGATAAATTTTTTCTCGTTTTCCAATCAAAAGCCACTTTTAATGCGTTTTCGACAGCTAATGTACCGGTCGAAATCAAAAATAAATGTTCGAATCCTGCTGGTATACAAACTCTGCGAAAAGTAGCTACGAATTGTGCAAATTCTTTAGTATAAATATCCGAATTTGCTGGATTATGAATAGCCACTGTGCCTAATTCATGTTTGAATACGGCATTATTCAATTTAGGATGATTATGCGCAATCGGCCAGCTAGCATAAAAACTAAACATATCTAAATATTTTTTCCCGGTCAAACTATCGACAATATAGGAACCGTGACTTTTTTCTAAATCGAATACCAAATCATAACCTTTAACTAACATATTCGATTTAAGTACAGTATGTACATTATCGGGCACAATATTTTGAACATCAATTTTCGACATATGGAATCTTTTTATATGGAAGGATTTTTGCCTATGGTAAAAATCTCGAGGGCGTGTGTTTATCTGGGACAATTTAGAAGTAATCAATCGCATATATATATCTACCTTATAAAATATTATTCAATATTTGTTATACTAAATTGGTCTGTTATAAAATGGAAATCATCTATATCAAATGATTTTACTATAACATGAACTGATGAATTATCCAAAATATTGACTTTTTTAATTTGTGGTTTATCATATGACAATAATTTTAATCGTGATTTCAATTGCGAGTGGTCAACAAAAGATATACATGAAATAGATGGATCATTAGATGAATCAGTAATTTCGAAAAATGTATGCTTTTTAAAAATGTCATTAAATATTCTTCCATTGACGACATATAAAGTATGATCATGAAAACGAATGCATGTGGCAGATATTGGTAATTTATTCGATAATTCGCCCAATTCATTTAATGCAATTTTTAATGGATGATAAAGATCATCCGTACTATACTTTCTTAAAAATTTTGAAACTTGTGAAATACTAGTCAACATTTTATATATTTTAGATTTGATAATAATTTACTTAAAATTAGCGTTATGATATTTAATGAATAATTTTCTTCTGACATCATGATCTACGATTGGTTTGGGATAATCAATATCTGGGTATAAATGGTAATATTTATTCCATTGGTGTAAATGCGATGACTCAATATCAGCCAACATAGGTAACCATTTTTTGATATACAAACATTGAGGATCATATTTGGCTGATTGGGTATGAGGATTGAGGATCCTTAAAAATGGTGTAGAATCTAATCCAAAACTACTCGACCAATTCCAGTTACCCGTATTCTGCGCACGATCAATATCTACCAAATTTTGACTGAAGTATTGTTCGCCGTGTTTCCAATCAATTAATAAATCTTTTGACAAAAAAGATGAGGTTATCAGACGACCCCGATTATGCATGAAACCACTTGTATTTAATTCAGTCATACCGGCATCCACGATCGGAAAACCTGTCCGACCATTTTGCCAAGCCAATAAATATGTCCGATTATGTTGCCAGGGTATTTTATTTTTGGATATTTTTGTTATATGTTGCCATTGATAGAATTGTTTTTTATAATGAACTCCAATATAATAATAAAAATCTCTCCAATATAATTGTTTACAAAGGTCTACAGATTTGGCTTTTGTTTTAAATGCGACATAAACTTCGCGAATACTAACAGTTCCAAATTTATTGTGCGGGCTTAATCTGGTTGTATTGGTCGACATTATATCATGGGTTTTACTATAGGTCTTGAATTTAGCTATTTTTGATAAAACTCCCAAACCAAAAAATCGACCGCCTCGAATAGCTAAGTCAGGATTTAGTTGATAGAAATTTTTTCCCAGAAGATATTTATCAATTTTATTAATTTTCCACGTGGAAAAATCTGTAATTAATGGTTTAAAATTATTATGATTATTGCGCTGTGGTTTTCTGATTTCTAATTTTAAGCTGGTGTTATAAAATTGAGTGAAAATATGATACACATTGCCATTTTTAGCTCTAGTTTCTAAAGTATCTGTTAATAAAATATCTGTTTCGGAATGAAAATCAATTGATTTCGACCGACAAAAATTTTCAATCAATTTATCCCTGGATAAAGCATAGGGAGTATAATCGGCATTAAGATAAATAGCATTATACTTTATTTTGGAATGAATTTTTTTTAGAATAGCCAATTCGTCCCCATATGTCACCCAAAGTGAGCATCCAGTTTTTGATTTATCTATTTGTTGATCTAAATCATATAATGATTCAATCATAAATTGAATTGCATTAGATGATTTATATTTATTTTGGTCTGATAATTGTGTTGGTGTACAAATAAATAAAGGAACGACTTGCTTGGAATTTTCCATGGCTTTAATCAATCCAGTATTATCCGAAAGTCGGAGATCACGTCTAAATATAAATATACTTAATTGATATGTTGCCATTATACTTATGTTAATAAAAAAATATTTATTATTTATGTCAATAATAAATTAATTGACATAAATAATATTAATAATTTGATAGTCATATGTGCCTTTCGATTTATTTGTATCTTCATTTAGTTTTAGTACAATGATGGTATTAAGTTCGTCTGGACATATTGAACAGATATTTGACTCTATACATACTTGACACATGCTATACTGGTCGCATTTTGTTTTCTCACGACGTAGCTCGATTTTTTTGTTTAGGTCAATTAAAGACACGGTATAGCTTTCATCATTAGCAAGGGGGATCCCAATACCGATATTTTCTTTTGACGAGCTATATTTAGTATTCCATTGATTTAGTGTTCTTAGAGTTGTCTCTCCAATATGACCAAAATATGCTAACCGATACTCGTCTATAGGATTCGCATTCCAGTCCGCATATGGATCTTGGACATTATTAAAATATTTTATGAACTCTGCCATATCTACCATCAGTGGCTCGGATTGAATAAGCATGTTTAGGTATGAATTTTTATTTGGCATTTTTAAGTGTGTATATTTATTTGATTCCGATTGGCCGGCTTTAGCAAATACATTTTCTTTTCCCCATGGAATTCTGCATCCATGGGCAAATATAATTATTTTTTTAGCACTATTTTGTTCTTCGATCGGAAGGAAAAAGACGCGTTTTGTTCCAATTTGTTTTTCTGTTAAATCTTTAACAAGTTTTACTTCAGTTGAAGATTTGGCGGTTTTTGCAGAATCAGCAGATTTTTTTGCGGGTGGTAATTCTGGAGAACTAGTAGATTTTTTTTTGGTCAGTTTTGATTTTATTGATTGTGCTTTAGATTTTAAATCTGATATTTTCCCTGAGCCTTCCATTTCCTCTTTTAAATTTATATATTTTTGCTTGTATTTCATATATTTAGCGTAATATAATTCGTCATTGGCAGAATCCATTTGTTTCCTATATTAACACAACAAAATAATTCGTTTACGAAATCATTTTTTTAATTCATCGATACTCCAAAAAAATGTTACGTATCCAATATATGAGAAAAAACTACTGATGGTAATCATTTTATAAAATTCGGTAGTAAATTTATCGCGACCATATATCGAAGCTAATAATAGCAACACTATGATTAGATACGTAATAAAAATTATAATCGTATTCATTATAATATTAAAAAATATTATTAATATTTTTTAATTAAGTAATTGAATTATTAATATTTTTTAATTAAGTCATCAAATTACAATACTTCATTGATTATTTGTAATCGTCTCGGGATTATAGATGATTGATTAACTAGTTTTGTCAACCTATTTGTGTTAGGTATATTTATAATTTGTGGATTAATAATTTGAGGTATTGGTATTGTACTACAACAACCAATTTTAAAACTAGCGCAATAGGTATTCCAAGCTAGTCTAATATTAACGCAGTCTGGATTGTATCCATATTCATTATAAAGCCAAAAAGTATGTTTGTCAGACGGATCTAATGCTAAACCAGTATAATCTCCCCATCTGTTATTAGCATCATTACCGGGTCTCCCATATGTAGTTGGACCAGTTTTAGCAATTAAAAGTGGTCTTGTTGTATTTAGTGGATCAGATACACTGCGTCCTGTATATGCGATACTAGGATTTCTGGATGCTGATGAAATGCTAAAACCGATACCCATATTTTCACAATCATCGACACTAATATGCGACATCCAAATATAATCAGTACTTAGTGATGGAACTATTGTTTGTTGTTGAGAAATACTATATATTGGACTAGTTACATCAAAAGAATACCATCTGACTAAGGTTCTTGTCGGATCTACATTAAAGTCAACTATCGAATGTGCTGTCCATACTTTACCGTTTCGATAAACTCCGGACATAAATCGATAATCTCCCGCATCTAATAAAGGACCCGTTGCGCCCCCACATGGAGGAGATGGGACATTTATTGGCGGATCATATTGATTAACATCTATTGGTTGAAAAACAATCGTGGAACCAGTAGATCCCCCTCCAGTTAATTTATAAACATTAACTGTATCATAATATTCTATACTAGCTTCAACAAAATACATTGCTGGAGTTGGACCATAACATTGTACTGGATGAATGCTAAAATGCACAGAATTTGGATCCGAATCGAAAATTAAACTATTTGTATCTAGCAAAATTATGGGAGGCAGACCGTTTAATACTTCGGATTTATTTATAGAAAATAGAGAGACATATTCATATATACTAGTACCAAACGTAAAATTATTACCCGTAATATAATAGGCTTTATCATCATATCCAAGTTTAGGATAGTCTGGGAATGTTGGACCATCTACACTAGGACCAGTTCTATCTAATCTGTATAACCACCAATCATTTGTCGGAGTAATAGAATAAGTAAATGTCGGTGCTTTGGAAACAGCAAGATAAATATATGCTTTTGAATTTGTATTATCATATCCAAGTAATATCATTACAAAACGATCAACATATTGATCATAAACGATCCACGGATCCGTAAGGTCAATTGGCAAATCAGTTCCGACAGATGTAAAAAATGTTTTAAAATCCATTATAAATTTTTGTGTCAATGTAAGTTTATCATTAATAGCGACCGTTAAATTAACACAAGTTACAATATTTTCGAATCCAACTGCATTGATTGGATCTGGGGGAACAATCCCACCTGGTCGACCAGCCCCACCAATCATTCCTTCAAATGATCGCAATACCGGTGTTAATATATTTTCACATGCTTTTTTTTTACCACATATTTGAAATGATAATGGATCAAATATCAATGCATCCTCAATGGAAAAATCAAAATTATTTCTAATTTTAATATATATTTCCCCATTCAGGTAACTAACGTAAAGATTACCACAATACGATTTTCCAATACCATCAGGTCCAGTTTGTCCGGTGGTTCCGATTCTCCCACAAACATTCCATGTACCAAATGTACATGTCTGATCCACATCAAAATCATCTGGTAAGCCAAGTGTATTTCCTGGAATACTAAAGACAAGCCAAGGATTATTTAATAGATCTGTAGATAATATTTGAGATATATCAAGTCTTCCGCAAATTTTAAAACAGCTTCCTAAATCTTCGTACATATATGCATCAGCTGGTAAAATAACAGGTTCGGACGAAATTGCTGGTCCATTTATTACGGTACCACATATACAAACAACTCCAGGACCCGTTGGCCCTTGAATACCTTGAGGACCGGTAGATCCGGTATCGCCTTTTTCTCCAGTATCGCCTTTTTCACCAGTTTGTCCTTGAATACCTTGAGGACCGGTTGGGCCAGTATCGCCTTTTTCTCCGGTATCACCTTTATAACCAGTTGGCCCAGCTACACCATCCGCTCCAGTATCACCTTTATAACCAGTTGGCCCAGCTACACCG
>Ga0315284_10011505_pt1 | contig 12613 bp, 12 predicted proteins | sample YL17G09_16_MG_FD_203696 | JGI IMG/M metagenome (GOLD analysis project Ga0315284, IMG submission 203696) | Sediment microbial communities from Yellowstone Lake, YNP, Wyoming, USA - YL17G09_16 | ecosystem: Environmental > Aquatic > Freshwater > Lake > Sediment | place: USA: Wyoming | collected... | reverse complement strand
ACAAAAAAAATCTATTTACCGGAAGGCGATGTATGGGAATACGAAACGATAAACAAGTAGAGCATAATATTCTAGCTCACAACAGAACATATGAGATGTATGAAGAATTGCATGGAGAGATATTCAATCCGATAGAACAGGAACGCCTGCGAAAAGAATTGCAAGGCGCGGCCAATAATATAAAAACCAGTTCGCAACAAAAAAAAGCCTTAGATTACGGCTGCGGCGCCGGCAACGTCACAAAATACCTCCTTGGGCTAGGCTTTCATACGATAGCGTCGGATGTCGCAGATAAATTTTTAAAGGTGGTCGAAAAAAGATATGCCAGCACCAAGATGCTGGCAACCTTAAAGATCCACGGGCAAGACCTGGCAGGTATTGAAGATGGTTATTTTGATTTCGTCGTTACTTATTCTGTATTGCATCATGTTCCGGATTATCTGGCTATAGTAAAAGAATTCATGCGGGTCCTAAAGCCGGGCGGCGTTATTTATATCGATCATGAAAGGAATGAAGGATATTGGCATCCGGATAATCATTATATCGAATATCAACGATTGGCGCGGAAGGAAGTCCTTAAAAAGTCATGGGAAAGATATTTAAGATTGTCAACCTATGTTAACGGAATTCGAAGGATAATAAACCCCAGATATCAAGCCGAGGACGATATACATTCTTGGATAGATGACCATATCTCCTGGAAGAGATATTTTAAATTGTCGAGCTATGTTAATGTAACCAGAAGGATAATAAACCCCAGGTATAAGGCGGAAGGGGATATCCATGTCTGGCCGGATGACCATATAGAGTGGAATAAAATAGAGCAGTTGATGACCGACAATCAATGTGAGATAATTTTAAAAAAAGAGTATCTATTATATGCGAAAGGTTACCCGGTCTATCTTTATGAGAAATATAAAGATAGATGCAGCGATTTGTGTGTTTTAGTCGCGAGAAAGACGAAGTAAATATTTTCTCTATGAATATACTTATTGTGAATTATGAATATCCTCCGATAGGCGCCGGCGCTGGGATACAATCTCAGATATTGGCAGAGGAACTTTCGAAGAGGCATCGCGTTATGGTTTTAACATCCTCTTTCCGCGGAGTACCGTCCGAAGAACTTAAGAACGAGAACCTGATCATACGGAGGGTGCCTACCCTAAGACGATATGAATACCGCGCACTTCCCATTGAACTTATTTTATTCTTTTTTATGGGCCTTGTTGCATCATGGCGAATGATCCGCAAAGATAAAATAGATGTCACGATAGCCTTTTTTACAACGCCATGCGGCTATATTGCCTCGGCCCTCAAAAAAATATTTAAAATTCCTTATCTTGTTTCTCTTAGAGGATTTGATGTCCCCGGTTTTTTCTCCGAAGATTTTGGGCTGCTGCAAACCCTGAATCTCCCGCTTATAAAAGCGACATGGAGATACGCGGATGGTGTTATCGCCAACAGCAACGCATTGGCGGACTTGGCCGCAAAGACAGCGCACGGCCTGAATATTGCTGTAATACCAAATGCGGTTGAGAAAGAAACTCTTTTAAGAAACAGGCCAAGCAATAAAAAAGATAAAGAAGATGGAATCGTCAGAATATTGACGGTCGGCAGGCTGACCAAACAGAAGGGCATAGAATATCTGATCGAGGGATTATCGCTTTTAGGAAAAGATGAAAAATATCGTCTCGATATAGTTGGTGACGGAACCTTGAAAATGGCTCTCGCAGAAAAAGCCGATCATTACGGTATGAGGCAAAATGTTATTTTCCACGGATGGATCGATAGGAACAAGTTATCCGATCTGTATCAAAAAGCGGATATATTTGTGCTCCTTTCGCTTGATGAAGGTATGTCCAATGTCTTGCTGGAAGCCCTTTCGTCGGCCCTGCCAATCATAGCAACTGATATATCAGCTAATAGGCCGCTAATCTCGGACGGGGTGAATGGTTTTTTGGTACCCGTTAAGGATAAAGTGGCTGTGGCGGAAAAATTATCGAGACTGATGAAAAATCCGGAATTACGAAATCGTTTTTCCGAAGAGTCTATTAAGATAGCAAAGGATTTTTTACCGGAAAAAATGGCGGCATCATATGAGAATGCGTGTCAACGTATTTTAGAAAGAAAAAACTTTAAATAGCGATTATGAGATATCAAAAACCTTATACAAGGGCTGGATTTATCGATAGATTAAGAATCGCATGGGCAGAAGTAGAAGGCCGGCACGTTCGGACAAAAAGATTTTTCTTTTTGTCGCCTACTCATTTCCTTGCTTATCATGATTGCTTCCCGTTCTTTAAAAAATATATAAAAGGGCTCACGCTGGATATAGGCGCCGGCAGATTAGTCTGGAAAACCCTGGTTGAAAAAAATGGGGCAAAGTATATTTCATGCGATATAAAACAGGAAAGCGAAGATTTGAGTTTTGTTACGGACGCCACCCATATTTCTGTCAGGGAAGAAAGCTTGGATACAGTCATCTGTATGGCTGTTTTAGAACATACTAGAGATCCCGAAGAGATTTTAAAAGGGATTGAAAGGATTTTGAAGAAGGATGGTTATGCTATCGTTTCTTTTCCACACCTCAGTTTCATACATGGAGCACCGGAAGACTATTTCCGATATACGATATACGGCCTTGAGAGCCTATTACCGGACAATTTAACAATGGAGGATTTTAAAGAGATCGGCGGGATCATATGTTTTGTCATGACACCCATTTTTATAGCCATCCACTCTGTTTTCCACAGAGTTTTTATCTTAAGAGATATTGTTTTTTTTATTCTATCCGCGCTCTCCATAATAGTCTTTTATCTAGACAGGATATTCGGGCTAAGAAAAGTATGTCCGGCAGGCTACATCGTGTGCTTAAGAAAACGTTAAATTAGAAGGTCTTGTTTTTGGATATCATTCGTGATAGTATAGCAAAATATAATTTTTAAAAATTATAGCTAAGAGAATATTTAATATGCTGGTCGACACGCACTGCCATCTTGATTTTAAGGATTTTGATGAGGACAGGGATGATGTTGTAGACAGGGCGAAGAAGGCAGGTGTCGTTAGGATAATAAATGTCGGGAGTTCTATCGAGGGGACTCGCCACTCAATCGAACTAGCCAAGAGATATGATATCGTCTATGCCTCTATCGGAGTTCATCCACACGAAGCCAAATTAGTGACCGATAACATAATAGCTGATTTCAGGAAACTGGCCGAGGATAAGAAGGTAGTTGCCATAGGAGAGGTAGGGTTAGATTATTTCAGGAACCTTTCGCCGAAAGAAGAGCAGGTTGCAGCCTTTGTAAAATTTATTCATCTTGCCTTAGATGTCAATCTGCCGTTAATAATCCATGCAAGACAGGCCGATAAGGATGTCCTGGATATATTGCATAGAGAGGTAAAGGGCGGAATTAACGGGGTGATGCATTGTTTTTCTGGAGATCGGGATTTCTTGAAAGAGTGCCTTGACCTGGGGTTATTTGTTTCGTTCACGTGCAACCTGACGTTTAAAAACGCCAAGGGTTTGAAAGATGTAGCCAGGTCAGTGCCTGTGGAGCGCCTTCTTCTTGAAACGGATGCGCCGTTCCTGGCGCCTCAGGAATTTCGCGGCAAAAGGAACGAACCGGCGTATCTTGCATATCTTGTGGATGAGTGGTCCCATATTTTAGGTTTATCAAAAGATGACGTCGTCAGGATAACGGCGCATAACGCAAACAAACTTTTTAAGCTTAACATGGAAGAAAAAACAGCGAAGATAGCCTACAGGATAAGAGATTCTCTGTATTTAAATATAACGAACAGATGCACGAATGCCTGTGATTTCTGCATAAGGAACCAGACGCGGTTTGTAAAAGGGCATAATTTAAAACTGGATAGAGAACCGTCCGGCGATGAAATATTGAAAGCGATAGGTGACCCGGCGCGTTACAGGGAGATAGTGTTTTGCGGATACGGGGAGCCCACATTAAGGCTTGATGTAATAAAGGCTGTTTCAAAAGAGCTTAAGAATCAGGGCGCTAAGGTCAGGGTGGTTACAAATGGGCATGGCGATCTGATAAACTCTAGGCCCATTGCCGGCGAGCTGGTGGGGTTGGTTGATAAGGTCTCAGTCAGCTTGAACGCCGATTCCGAAGCGAAATATAACGATATATGTAAACCGGATTTTGGGGCCAAGACATATGAACACATCTTGGATTTTATCAAGGCCTGTGTCTCCAATAATATAGAGACAGAGGTGACGTGTCTCGACCTTGCTGGCGTAGACACAGGGAAGTGTAAAAATATCGCTGAGTCGCTGGGCGCAGGATTTAGATTAAGGTCCAAAGGGGTTGTAGGATAAAATGCATATAGCGAAATTCATAAATAGGTTGGGCGTATTTATGCGAAAAGAGCGGCTCTATATGCTGCTCCTCGTCTTTATCCTGCTGGTAAATGTGCTCATAGCCTTGCCACCGAGCATGAAAGGAAAGGCGAGGAAGGATAAACAAACGGCAACCTCTGTTAAAGCAGAAAGGGAAGGAAAGAGCAGGTCTGAGGAAGGCCTGTTTATGAAACGCGAGGAAGTAGAAAAGATATTACAGGAGAAGAAAATTCTGGCTTTGATCTTTAGCCTGACATCCCTTCTCATTCTGGCAATATTGCTTTTAGGCATCGTCATAGACGCCATACTGGTCTCCCTGAAATTATCCAGAAAAAGGCTTGATATTCAAACGAATAAAGTAGGGGTAATCCGGTGGAACATGTGGGACGTCGCAAAGGTCGTGATATTATTCCTGTTTTTTGGATACGTTATAATTATAATAGAGTCTATGCTTTCCGGTATTTTCCCGATATTGAAAGACGACAATTTCAGGATGATAATCAATTCTACCGTTCTCGACATATTGAGCGTGGTCTTCATATTATATTTCACGGTTGGGCAGTATAAGGAGAAGATAGTATCGCTAGGGCTATCTCTTAAGGATTTTTTTAAGAATGTCTTCTATGGTATTGCGGGCTATATAGCGACGGTGCCGATCTTGGCCGCCGTGCTGACGGTACTTGCCTTGATAATAAATTTTACAAAATATGTGCCGGCGAAGCAACCCGTTGTTGAACTATTCCTAAAGGAACAGAATCCAGCGTTCTTGGCATACACGAGCGTCTTCGCAGCCGTGGTAGGGCCGATAATAGAAGAGCTGTTTTTCAGGGCCTTCATGTATAGCGCATTAAAAAAATACATCGGGATATTCTGGGCGATGTTCATAACCGCAAGCATCTTTGCCGTCCTCCATACGAATTTAGTGGGATTTTTGCCTATAATGGTATTGGGCATAGCGCTTGCTTATTTATATGAGAAGACCGGGAACCTTGTCTCGTCGATAACGCTTCATATTATGCATAATTTCAGCATGGTGTCATTTGTGTTTCTAATGAAACAGTTTACGGTTTAATGATGTCCAAAGTTTCCTTAATTCACTGTTCGGATTACGATACCGGTAAAGTATTCGACGCTGTAAAAAAGGCCGTAGACCTTTTAGGCGGCATTGAGAATTTTGTCAAGCCCGATATGCTGGTCCTCTTAAAGCCGAACCTGCTTTCAGCCAGGCCGCCGCAGGATGCCGTCGATACGCATCCTGAAGTCGTAAGGGCGGTCGGCCGACTCGTCAAGGGTGCGGGCGCCAGGCCGATAATCGGAGATTCGCCCGGCGGATACGGCAAGAATATAGATGAGGTATTCGAAAAGTCCGGAATGAAGGCGATGGCCAAAGAAGAAGGCATCGAGCTGGTCAAGTTCACAAGTTCGAAATTTGTGGACGGTATACCCATAGCCAGATATGTCTTTGACTGCGATTGCGTAATATCCATACCCAAATTCAAGACTCACTCTGTGACTATGCTGACCGCGGCGATAAAAAATATGTATGGGACGGTGACAGGTTTATACAAGGCCGAGTGCCATTCCAAGGCCCCAAGAGAGGAAGACTTCGCCAAGATAATAGCCAAGATACACTCTATATCAAGACCAAGGCTTACTGTTTTGGACGCCATAGTGGCCATGGAAGGAGACGGGCCGGCTGCCGGAAACCCGAGAAATATGAACCTGGTGATGGCGAGCGAAGACGCAGTTGCGATAGATTCCTGTATCTCTACTATCGTGGGGTTGAACCCTCAGGATATACTGGTAACAAGGGAGGCATATCAATTGGGCCTTGGTGAAACCGATATATCGCGCATAGAGCTTCTCGGCGAGCATATAACAAATTTCATTACGAGCGATTTTAAATTGCCGCAGACGATGCCCCTGAGATTGATACCCAAGGCGATAGCGAACAGCGTTGCCACATTGGTGAGATTTAAACCTTATATAGAAAGTGCTCTTTGCGCAAGGTGCAACCTATGTAAGATAACCTGTCCGGTCGATGCCATTGAAATAGAAAAAGATCGTTGTAAAATAGATTATAAGAAGTGCGTAAGATGCCTATGTTGTCACGAGGTCTGTCCGTACAAAGCGATACGTATTAAACGTAATGTATTGACCAAACTTATTTGGGGATAGGAGCGAAAACGATATGCCGGTAGAGACACTCGCGTGGAAAAAAGGGAAGATAAGATATGTTGACCAGACGCGTCTTCCTTCGGAATTAAAATATATTAACTGCAATGATATCGCAAGACTTCGCGTTGCCTTGCGCGGACTGGAGATCCGGGGAGCGCCCGCGATAGGGATAGCCGGCGCATTGGGAGTTGTCCTAGGGATGAAAGGCTCAAAGGCGAAAAGTTTTAATAAATTTTTTAAAGAGATGAGAAAGGTGACAAAGTTTTTAGCCTCTTCGCGGCCTACAGCCATAAATCTTTTCTGGGCCCTCGACAGGATGGAATGCATTGCAAGGCAGAACAGGGAGAAGCCGGTAAGCCGTATCAAAAATATACTGTTGAAAGAAGCGCTTAAGATATTATCCGAAGATAAAGAAAACTGCCGGCGGATGGCGCGCTATGGCGCGGGGCTTATAAAAAAGAGGGATTCTGTATTGACCCATTGCAATGCCGGAGGGTTGGCGACAGCGGATTACGGGACCGCTCTCGGCGTGCTTTTTGAGGCCAAAAAGCAAGGCAAGCACGTAAAGGTATACGTCGACGAGACCAGGCCGCTCTTGCAAGGAGCGCGCCTTACGACATGGGAGTTGATGCACGAGGGCATAGATACTACATTGATATGCGATAATATGGCGGCCAGCCTAATGGCAAAAGGCAGGATCGATAAGATATTGGTAGGCGCAGACAGGATAGCGGCAAATGGCGACGCAGCGAATAAGATAGGGACTTATAATTTAGCCGTTTTGGCAAGGCACCATATGATACCTTTTTATGTAGTGGCCCCCTTATCGAGCTTTGACTTTAGATTGAAGACGGGACGCGATATCCCAATAGAGGAGCGCAATGGAGATGAGGTCAGGGCGCTTTGCGGCAAGTTCATCGCGCCAAAGAACGTAAAAGTCTACAATCCCGCTTTCGATATCACGCCCAATGAATATATCACAGCCATAGTTACTGAAAGAGGGATAATAAGAAAGCCTTATGCGAAAACTCTGGAGAGATTGAATGCGATTAAAAGACATAGGTGAGATAGGCCTGATAAAACGGCTTGCGAAGACTATAACGTACGACAGTTCCGTAATTAAAGGTATCGGGGATGACACTGCCGTAATAAAATGGACTCAAGATAAGCATCTCCTTTTCACCTGCGACATGCTGGTCGAGGGCGTCCATTTTCGCTCGAATGAAGCCACGCCGTATCAGATCGGCTGGAAGGCGCTGGCCCGAAATGTGAGCGACATAGCTGCCATGGGGGGCGTGCCCAAATACGCTTTAGTCTCAATAGCCATGGACCCGGGCCTGAAAGTTTCATTTTTGGATGGAGTTTATAAAGGCATCTCAGATGTGGCGAGGCGCTTTAAGATAAATATGGTCGGCGGCGATATGAGCAAATCTAAAAAGCTGATAATAGATATATCGTTGATAGGTCAGGTCGAGCGAGAAAACCTCACCCTAAGAAGCGGCGCTAAGAGCGGAGACGTTATACTTGTTACGGGCTTCCTCGGCGGTTCGATAAAAGGAAAACATTTAAAGTTTATCCCGAGATTAGAAGAGGCCAGGGCATTGGTCAGGTCTTTTCGAATAAATTCTATGATAGACATATCGGATGGCCTGGTGCTGGACCTTTGGAGGGTCCTTGATGCAAGTAAGGTAGGCGCGAGGATATATGAGAACGCGATACCCATTGCGAGGGAAGCGGATTCATTCAAGAATGCCATTTCGGACGGAGAAGACTTCGAGTTGTTATTTACCATGAATGTAAAAGAGGCAAGGCGATTTTTCAGGACCGCTTTAGCTAAAATGGCTACGCCCGTTACTCTCATCGGCGAGATCATGAGCAGGGGATATGGTTATAAGTTAGTTGCAGAGAATGGAAAAGAGGAGCGTTTGGTCCCGGATGGGTACCTCCATTTTTAATAGGTTTGCTATAAAATGAAGATAATTTCTAACGGCATCGAAGAGACTATAAAGATAGGCTCGGAATTAGCCAAAAAATTAAAGAGAGGCGATGTCGTTGCCCTGATAGGCGAGCTCGGCTCCGGCAAAACAGTGCTGGCTAAAGGCATCGCCAAAGGCCTGGGCGTAAAAGACGTCCGGTATGTAAATAGTCCGACATTTGTCATAATAAAAGAATATAAAGGAAAGATGCCGCTGTACCATTTCGATCTATATAGGCTTAATAAATCTCATAGTCTCGATTCCTTGAGTTACGATGAATATTTTTACGGAGATGGAGTGGCCGTTGTGGAATGGGCCGATAAGATCCGCAAGGCCTTGCCGCCGCGATACTTGGAAGTAAGGCTGTCCGTGATGGGGGAGAATAAGCGAAAGATAGAGGTAAAAAGGATCCGATGAAGATGCTCGCCATCGATACATCGACGGATTATCTTACTCTGGCCGCAATGGACGGTGAAAAGACGCTCGGTCGTTTTCACAGGAAGGCAGACAGGAACCATTCCAGTTTACTGATACCTATGATAGATCAACTGCTTAAAAAATCCAAATTGAGATTAAAGGATATTGATATATTTTGCGTCGGCATAGGGCCGGGTTCATTTACGGGGCTTCGCATAGGCGTGGTCACAGTAAAAGGGATGGGCTACTCATTAAATAAGCCTGTTATAGCTGTGCCGAGCCTGGACGCGATAGCCAGGAATGTCAAAAATTTTTGCGGCATAATCTGCCCGGTCTTAGACGCGAAGAAGAATAAGGTATATGCCTGTTTTTATAAATCCGACAAAAATGCTTTCAAAAGGGTCTCCGAATATCTGCTTCTGCCGGTAAAGGATCTGATGAGAGAAGCTGATAGGTATGAGAAGGTGATTTTTCTCGGGGATGGCGTCGGTCTCATAGGAAAAGAGCAGAACGCGAATATCGATTGGCACCCAAAGGCTGATATTATAGGCATGATAGGCTTAGAGCTTGCAGCGAAGAAAAGGTTTATTGCTCCTCAGGATTTAGAACCTCTTTATCTTTATTCGCGGGAATGCGATATAACAGGACAATGAGCTATATGGATAAAAACAACGGAGTGAGCATAATTATCGCTGTATGGAATCAGCTTGGATATACGAAGCTTACCATAGATTCCATATTGAAAAATACAAATTCTCCTTTTGAGCTGGTCATAGTGGATAACGGTTCAAGGCCCGACGTCAAGGCCTACTTCGATTCACTGAAAGACAAGGCGGATATTGCTTATATAAGGAATGAGACGAACCTGGGTCCGATAAGGGCCATAAATCAGGGCATAAAGGCCGCTAGGTATGATTTCGTTATGGTTATCCATAATGATGTCATAGTCTTTGAGAACGGATGGCTTCAAAAGATAGTATCAGTGATGAAGAACGATCCCCGTATCGGCATCGCAGGATTGGCCGGCAGAAAAGAGATATATAAGACCGGCTGCGTTAACGAAGATAGCCTCAAGCATAATCTGCAGAACGAGGACCTCAACCCTCCGATGGAAGAGGACGTGGCGGAAGTTACCGTTGTGGACGGCCTGTGTTTTGTCATGAGGCGTGAATTTTTGGACAGGGTCAAAGGGCTAGACGAGACGTATGGGTATATGCATTGTTACGATCTGGATATATCCATGGAGAGCCTAGCGGCCGGTTTTAAAAACGTGGTCGTTAAGATCGAGGCGATGCATGTGGGCAATGGTGGCAGGACCAGGAGGTTACGAGAATATAAGGAAGTGGTGAAGGATGATTATGGGCTATTGAAGCGGAATTGCAAGATCTTCGCGCATAAATGGCGGCGGATGCTTCCTTTAAAAATTACTTGACAAGGTATTGAATATAGATACAATATGTGCAGTCTTGAATAAGAGGGCGATATGCTTTTACAGGGTAAGGCAGCTGTTGTAACCGGCGCAGCTAGGGGAATAGGAAGAGAGATAGCCCTTCTCTTCGCTAAAGAGGGCTCTGATATAGCGATATGCGATGTCAATGCTGAAACCCTGAATTCTACCGCCAAAGAGATAGAGGCGCTCGGCCGCAGCGCGATAACCGGGGTAGTAGACGTTACAAAGTCAGACCAGGTAGAAACCTTCGTCCAAAAAACGCTTGACAAATTTAAAAAAATAGATATACTTGTAAACAATGCAGGCATAACAAGAGACTCTCTTCTGGTCAGGATGTCAGAATCCGACTGGGATCTTGTCTTGGCCGTTAACCTAAAGGGTGCTTTCAACTGCACCAAATCCATCTCGAAGATCATGATGAAACAACGGGATGGCAGGATTGTAAATATCGCATCTATTATAGGTATAATGGGCAATGCCGGCCAGGCGAATTACGCAGCTTCAAAAGGCGGGCTGATAGCTTTTACAAAGACGGTTGCGAAGGAATTGGCATCAAGAAACGTAAGGGCTAATGCGATAGCGCCCGGATTCATCCAGACAGATATGACCGCGAAACTTTCTGACGAAGTGAAAAGCGAGATGCTGAAATACGTTCCGCTCGGTAAATTCGGGACGGTTCAAGATGTGGCTAATCTCGCATTATTTTTAGTAAGTGACCAATCATCTTATATAACAGGACATGTTATACAGGTTGATGGTGGAATGGTTATGTAAAACACGGATTCGTACGGAGATGGGCGGGGACGTATGGGTTGTCCGTCTTAAGCCGCAAAGATCCGTGCAAATCAGTGCAATAAAGGAGGTAAAATGGAAGTATCTCAGGACAAGATCAAACAAATTATAGCGGACCAACTTGGCGTGAAGAAAGAGGAAGTAACAGATAGCGCGAAATTTGTAGATGATTTAGGAGCAGATTCACTCGATACAGTAGAGCTGGTCATGGCCCTGGAGGAAGAGTTTGGCATAGAGATTCCCGACGAGGATGCCGAAAAGCTCACGACTGTTGGGGATGCTCTGAGATACATCGAAGAAAAAGCCGCTAAGTAAGCCCATAAGATAATGCCTAAACAAAGAAGGGTTGTCGTAACTGGCCTAGGGGTTGTATCTCCGATAGGAAGCAATCTTGAAGAATTCTGGAAATCTCTCATTGAAGGAAAAAGCGGGGTAAGGCGGTTAACATGCTTTGACCCCGAACATTTCACCTCTAAAATAGCAGCAGAAGTAAAGAATTTTGATCCTGCCCCATACCTATCACCAAAAGATGTAAAGCGGATGGATCGCTTTACTCAATTTGCGGTAGTCTCCGCGAAATGTGCAATAGTCGATTCCGGTCTCAATCTGGACAGGGAAGATAGAGATAGGATCGGCGTGTTAGTAGGCTCAGGTATAGGCGGTTTACATACAGTTGAGGTTGAACATCGCCAATTCATAGCCTTAGGCCCGGAGAAGGGGCCTGACAGGATCTCACCTTTTTTAATTCCGATGCTTATAGTGAACATGGCCGCAGGGCAAATCTCCATTACGTTAGGACTGAAAGGCCCGAACTCGGCTGTTGCCACAGCGTGCGCAACCGGCAATCATGCAATAGGCGATGGGCTGCGTATCATACAGAGGAATGAAGCTGATATGATGGTGTGTGGCGGCTCGGAAGCTGCGATGACACACATGGGTTTTGGCGGGTTCTGCGCATTGAAAGCGCTGTCAACAGGATATAACGATGAGCCGGAGAGGGCTTCCAGACCTTTCGACAAAAACCGCGATGGCTTTGTCATGGGTGAGGGGGCAGGGATAGTCGTTTTGGAAGAGATGGAACACGCCGTAAAGAGAAACGCCAGGATCTATTGCGAACTTGCAGGATACGGCATGAGTGCGGATGCTTATCATATGACAGCGCCTGATCCGCAGGGTGACGGCGGGGTGAGGTGTATGGCCACTTCAATAAAGGACGCGGGCCTGAAGCCGGAAGACATTGACTATATAAACGCGCACGGCACATCGACCTTGTATAATGATAAGATAGAGACGCTTGCAATAAAGAAGGTGTTTGGTTCTCATGCAAGAAAGGTGGCTATAAGCTCAACCAAATCGGTCATGGGCCACCTGTTGGGCGCAGCCGGCGGCGTCGAATTGATAGTCTGCGCATTGGCTATGAAAGAAGGCATCGTCCCT
>Ga0315284_10011504_pt1 | contig 12614 bp, 9 predicted proteins | sample YL17G09_16_MG_FD_203696 | JGI IMG/M metagenome (GOLD analysis project Ga0315284, IMG submission 203696) | Sediment microbial communities from Yellowstone Lake, YNP, Wyoming, USA - YL17G09_16 | ecosystem: Environmental > Aquatic > Freshwater > Lake > Sediment | place: USA: Wyoming | collected... | reverse complement strand
AGTTACAGTAGATGTTGGAGTGTTAGTTGGAGTGTTAGTTGGAGTGTTTGTTGGAGTATTAGTTGGAGTTACAGTAGATGTTGGAGTGTTAGTTGGAGTGTTAGTTGGAGTATTAGTTGGGGTCGTGGTTGGTGATAATCCTGGTGTTGGTGTGTTTGTTGGAGTTTGGGTTGGGGTTTGGGTTGGAGTTTCAGTTGGAGTATTAGTCGGAGTTTTAGTTGGGGTTTGGGTTGGTGTATTAGTTGGGGTTTGGGTTGGAGTTACAGTAGATGTTGGGGTGTTAGTTGGTGTTTGAGTTGGTGTTAACGTTTGAGTTGGGGTGTTAGTTGGGGTTGATGTAGGTGTTGGGGTGTTAGTTTGGGTTGGGGTTGGTGATAATCCTGGTGTCGGTGTGTTTGTTGGGGTATTTGTTGGTGTATTTGTTGGAGTTTTAGTTGGTGTATTTGTTGGTGTGTTTGTTGGGGTATTTGTTGGCGTATTTGTTGGAGTTTGGGTTGGGGTATTTGTTGGAGTTTTAGTTGGAGTTTGGGTGTTAGTTGGAGTGTTAGTTGGCGTTTTAGTTGGCGTATTTGTTGGCGTTTTAGTTGGCGTATTTGTTGGGGTTTTAGTTGGCGTATTTGTTGGGGTTTTAGTTGGCGTATTTGTTGGGGTTTGGGTGTTAGTTGGAGTGTTAGTTGGCGTATTTGTTGGGGTTTGGGTGTTAGTTGGCGTATTTGTTGGGGTTTTAGTTGGCGTATTTGTTGGGGTTTCAGTTGGAGTATTTGTTGGAGTTTCAGTTGGTGTAGGCGTGTTAGTTGGAGTTTGGGTGTTAGTTGGAGTATTTGTCGGAGTTTCAGTTTGTGTTGGAGTATTTGTTGGGGTATTTGTCGGCGTTTCAGTTTGTGTTGGAGTATTTGTTGGGGTAGGTGTTGGTGTTACAGATGTTGGTGTATTTGTTGGTGTAGGAGTATTTGTCGGTGGATAACATGTATTAATACAAATATTACCAACATTAATACCGACACCTACATCCCCATATGGGGATTGTCCACAATAATACAAAGTTACACCAGGATTTATTACTGACGATAATATAATTCCGTTACATTCGGCTAACCCAAAATTAAGGTTAAACAATGTTGAGTTTGTAAATGTAATACAATTACACCCCCCTAAGGTGTGTGTTGGTGTTGGGGTTATTGTTGATGTTGGTGTTGGTTCAGGGCAACTATATAATTGTAAATCAACGCAATTATACGAATCGGTAACATTAACCAATATTTGTTGAACATTGGTTAACTGTATTGGTATATTAACTAGTAATGGAGTGGTTGTTACATTAGTCGCAACAATATAACAATACGTGTTAGTTATATCGCATAATGTTACGGTAAAAGGGCCAACCCCACTCAAACTAGTTATTATAATACTCGTCATTACAATAAATACTATGAAAATTCATTTACCTTAAAGTGAAGTGAACAAACTTTAATCTGTATTTTATCCCTTTTTATTTTATATTTTACATATGAAAAAAATATGCCTTGATTTAACAGAAGCAAAGGCAATTGGGGATACTTTATGTTCCACACCTGTCCTTAGAAAATTATATGACTCATATAACTCAAAAATTATTGTTGTAACAGATTTTCCTGAGTTATTTAAGAATAATCCGTTGGTTGAAAAGGTATACCAATCAAGTTCAATTAATCGAGACTTTATAAATTCAAATTTTATATCTCATAATTCATTTTATGAAAATGGTCAAAAAAATAATAAGGGTATTGAGTTCAAACATAATAGAATAGACATAAGACAATATCACGCAATTAAACTTGGGTTTATGTTAACTAAAGATGAGATGGGGTTGGATTATATTCCCGACACTTTTGAACCAATTAATAAGTTACCTGAGAAATACGTACTAATTCATCCTGTACAAAACTGGCCAAGTAGAACATGGGATGCGGTTAAATGGATGGAATTAACTAAAAGATTAAATGAACAAAACATTAGTGTTGTTTCAATAGGAAAAGAATCTAACGAAGTAGGATTTTTTAATGTTAAGAAACCAATCTTTAATTTTGAAATCAAAAACGGAATTAATCTAATGAATAAAACAACATTAAGTCAGTCATGGCATTTGATTGATAAATCAATGTGTTTTATCACAATGGATTCAGGTTTATTGCACTTAGCCGGAACAACCGATTCTAATATTTTACAATTAGGTAGCTCAATTAACAAAGAATTTAGAGCTCCGTACCGAAACAGTTCGCAAGATTACAAATACCATTATGTTGGTGGTGGGTGTAGTCTGTTCTGTGGTTCTGATATGAAATATGGGGTGAAGGAATGGGGAGATATTCAAGGAGTACCTCCATTAATTAATTGTTTAGAGAATAAACCAACATTTGAATGTCATCCATCAGTTGACCAAGTGATTAATAAAATTTTAGAAATTATATGAATAATATTTTTACAGTAACTAATATTGAAGAAAATGGCATAATCCATTTTGATTTTAATGGTGTTGACATAAAAGAAACATACGAGGTCTCAATTATCGATAACAATACAGGATTAACCGTATATAAATTAAACATGGGGTTACGAAAAGGGACCAATTGGTGGATATCAACTGGTGAATCTAACGCAAAAAGACTTAGAAACATAACGTTATCAATTATGTATGGTGGCCTACAATATTCTCAGGAATTAAAACTATTTGGTCAAAACAGATTTTTAGTTATTAATTCAAAACAAGTTAAACTATCTCATTTGGGGGATGATTTATTCCCAATTGTTACGGAAATTTTATACGATAAAGTATACGAAAGAGATTTTGTTAGACTTAATATTAATGATGTTGTTGTTGACATTGGAGCTAATTATGGGGTATTTTCACTATACTCACAAATGTTTAACCCATCTAAAGTTTATGCCGTTGAACCTCTAAAAGCGACCTTTAAGAGTATGAAACAAAATCTTTTAGAATATGGTGTAACTTGTATTAATAAAGCTATTAGTAGTGAAAACGGTTTTGAAAAATTTATGATTACTGAAGTTAATGGTAATAATTTTTCACAAAAAAATGAAAATGGGTTTCACCCATCAAGTGTTATTGGAGAAGAAATTGTTGAGACAACCACTATTAATCAATTAATATCTGATTATGATATTCCTCGAATAGATTTCTTAAAAGTCGACTGTGAAGGTGGTGAATTAGATTTATTCCGTACTATCGATAAAGAATACTTACAAAACAATGTTGGTAAGATTGCCATGGAATACCACTCAAGAGAAATTTATGATGAGGTTATTGAAATATTAAAATTAAATCACTTTATAATTGAAGACACTTTGGGGTCTAATGATATTGGACTAATCTATGCTTATAACAACAATTTAATATAACAATGGAAAAGAAAAAAATATTAGTAATTTCCCCTCATTTAAGTACTGGTGGTGCACCTCAAGTAACTTTAAATAAAATACAATTAATAAACGATGAATATGAAATTAAATGCGTTGAGTACGCATTTGTTGCGTGGTCTTACGTTGTTCAAAGAAATCAAATACAAAATTTGTTAGGTAATAATTTTCATTCATTAGGGGAGGATAAACATGAATTACTTAATATTGTAAACGATTTTAATCCTGACGTAATAAGTATGGAAGAGTTCCCTGAATTTTTCATGGATGACTCAATAACAAAAGAACTATATAGGGAAGATAGATATTATACTATTTTAGAAACAACCCATGACTCAAGTTTTCCAGTATCATCTAAAAGATGGTTTCCTGATAAGTTTATTTTTGTTAGTGCGTTTAACGCCTTTAGGTATTCAATATACGATATTCCATATGAGATTGTGGAATATCCTGTGGACTATAAAGATAAGAATAAAAAACAAAATCAAGAACTACTTGATTTGGACCCGTCGTATAAACACGTATTAAATGTTGGTCTTTTTACCTCAAGAAAAAATCAATCGTACATTTTTGAAATCTCTCACAAGTTAAAAGATTATAAAATAAAATTTCATTTCTTAGGTAATCAGGCGGATAATTTTAAATCTTATTGGGAACCTTTAATTAATAATAAACCGGATAACTGTGTTATTTGGGGTGAAAGAAAAGATGTACCGTCGTTTATTGAGGCATCAGATTTATTCCTATTCCCATCAAAAGGGGATAGATATAATAAAGAACTAAATCCAATCGCATTAAAAGAATCTTTAGAATATAAGATTCCTATGATGATGTATAATCTTGATGTTTATTGTGGGAAATACGACAATTATGAAAACATTACTTTTTTAACGGGAAATATCGATACTGACATTTCTAATTTATTATCTATTTTAAATCCGCATAAGGAAACGTACGGTAATGACGAATTGGTAATTATTGGGACTTACCCAAACACTAAATCAAGAGAAAGATTAACAATTGATTGTATTAAATCAGTAAGAAAATTGGGCAGAAAAATAATGTTGGTCTCCCATTATCCTGTGTCAGATGAGATTCAAAAAATGGTTGATTACTATATTTTTGATTCTAACAACCCAACTACGGAACATTCATATTACACAAAGTTTTATAATTATAAATCAGATTTTGATGTTGAGATAAACATTAACGGATTAAAGGACACTAACCAATCACTACCTGTTTTAACAAATTTAATCAATGGGTTTAAATCCGCAAAAGATTTTAATTTTAATAAAGTATTTTACATAACATACGATGTTATTTTACATCCCGATGATATTAAATATGTAAATCAATCGTTTGAATCATTAGTTGATAAGGATGCATTTTTATGTACATTACCAACACCATTTACTCACGGTATCGAGACTACCGCAATGACATTTAAAACTGATTATTTTTTAAACAAGTTTTCACATATCACAACTAAAGAAATTTATAAATTAGAATGTGAAAGTAACAGATGTCAAAACTTTTTAGAGGATTTCTTTTATAAAAAATTAATAAATGACACCAACGTTAATATCATAACAAATGAACAAAACACGTTCTTAATTAATTCAGGTAAAGGTGTTTCATCTAACTCGGAATACTATTCAATACTACCAATATTAAACACACAAAATAAATGGGTGTTTTATTTCTTTACATATAATATTGATGATAGAACCGTTAATGTTGAAATTAATAAAAATAATGAAACAATATATTCAAAATCGTTTAATATTCTTAATAATCGTGAATTTTTAAAGGAGATTGATTTTGACGGGAATCCCACCGAAATTAAACTAACTTTCTTCGAGGATGGTATACAGTATAAAACAGAATCGTATGTATTAAACAACAAAACTGTTAACACTTATAAAAACAACGGATGGTTTAAATATAAAAAATTACCTAAAATCAAATTAGTTCATTTACAAACAACTAAAAATGATGAAAGAGAAATTCTTTCTAGAGAGTCGGTACAACAAGTAATTCCTCATGGAATTAAGTATGTTTTACATACTAACGAACTTTTTAAATCATTACCACCATCACATAATTGTGTTAGACCTCAATGTGTGTCGATGGAACTTTTTGATGAAGAAACAACAAACCAACTTGGTACCTCATTAACACCAGCACATTACGGATGTTTTGAATCATTTAAAAATGGGATTATTTCAGAATTTGATAAAGATTTAGATTTCTTAATTGTTTGTGAAGGAGATTGTATTATTGAGGTTCCGATTGAGGAGTTTATTAATAAAGTTAAAGAATCTTGTAATACAATTATCGAATCGGATATTCAATACTTCTCATTTGGTGATACTAAAACATTAGACTTCGCTTGGCATCAATCAAATGTGATTAAAGAAATCCCAAATCAAGACTTGTTGTTTATAACAGATAAAATTATTGGGTTACAATGTATTATGTTCCCAAGAAAAACCAGAGAATTCTTATACGAACAATTACGTAACCATAAATGGGATTGTGCTGACACATATTTTAATTTAATATTTGCCGAGTATGGGTTAAATATGGGTATTCTAAAAAACAGAATTACAACTCAAGCTGACGGAGTGTCATTACTCGATAAAGAATTTAAAACATTTATTAAATAATGAAAAAATTAATAGTTATCGGAGCATACCCGAATACTCCAAAAAAAGAACAAGTCCTAATTAATGAAATAAACTCATTAAAAAATAGTGGTTTTGATTTTATGTTAGTTAGTCATTACCCTGTCTCAATTGAACTACAATCAATGGTTGAGTATTATATTTACGATAAAAACCAAACTCTAACTCCATTAGATAAATCACCGTATTACTGGTTTAAAACTGACTCTTTTTTCTTAAGGGTTAATAACTCAAGGCATTCGTTACCGATTTGTCAAAATATGTTTAACGCGTTTAAATTTGCTGATATAAAAAAATACGATTTTGTTTATTTTATTGAAAATGATAATTTATTCTCGGAAAATGATGTTTCAAAATTAAATCAATTGGTTGATACTATGGTTGAGGAAAGAAAGAAATGTATTTTCTTTAAACCTGAGGAGTATAGAGATAATGGGTCTTATGTTTATGAGACACAACTATTCGGGATTACACCGTCCTACTTTAATGAAATTTTAAAATTACCAGTAACTGAAAATGAGTGGTATGAACATTTAATGCCATTAACATTAGAATTGGCGTTTTTCCAAAAGTTACAAAATTACGAACATGAGTTTTTAATCATTAATGAACACTCAAGTGAATACTTTAGTGAGAGCGATATCAACTTATTTAGAGTTGAAAATTTTATGATTGAGGTATTACATAACATTAAAGACCCGTCAACCCCTATATTATATTGTCATAGTGGGGAGAGGAATTCTTATAATTACCGAGTTGTTGTTAAAGTTAACGATAAATTGGTTGAGGATAAGATTGTTTATCCTACACATTGGTTTTATACACCCTTATCATTAAGGGACGATAAATTAGTTATTGAGGTGTACGAAGGTAATACATTAGAGTATGTTAAACAAATGACACTAAACGAGTCTAATTTAGAACAAATAAAAGAAAAAGGATTAATAGAATTTAATTAACATGTCACACGAATTACAAAAAGATTTTTTTAAACGAGTAAAAGACCACCTCCCAAAGTTTTTTACTGACGTTAAAGTATTAGATATTGGGTCTCTTGATATCAATGGGAACATTAAACATTCATTTGAGCAACCATTTTATTATGTGGGTGTAGATTTAGGTAAGGGCGATAACGTTGATGTTGTTTGTCCTGGACATTTATATGATTCAGGATTTCTATTTGATGTTGTCACATCTGCAGAATGTTTTGAACATGATATGTTCTACGCAAGAACACTACAAAATATGGTTAAATTATTAAGGCCAGGTGGGTTATTAGTTTTCACTTGTGCATCAACAGGTAGACCTGAACACGGCACTTTAAGAAGTTTACCATCTGACGCACCGTTTTTAGATGGTGTTGATGAAAAATGGGCAAATTATTATAAAAATTTAACTGAAGATGATATTAGAGCGGTAATGGATATTAATAATACATTTACTGATTTTAATTTTGAGTTTGAACCTCGTTCTTGTGATTTATATTTTTGGGGTATAAAAAAATAAGAGTAATATGATTAATATTGACGTAATTTGTTTAACAAATACTAATGATAAAGAATTCTATGAGTTAACTAAAAGAACCATAGATACCTTATTATTAACAAATGGTGACTATAGATTTAACATTAAATTAATTGAATCAAATTACAACTCAACATTTATCTATGATTATCCAAATGTTGACTACATCAAATTAAATCAAGATTTTCACTATAACCGATTTTTAAATATTGGTTTAAAATATTGTACTAATGATTGGGTTTTAATAATTAATAATGATTTAATTTTTACTGAAGATTGGTTAAATAATATAATGATTGAGCATCAGTTAAATCCTGAAATCCAATCATTTTCACCTTTTGAGCCTAATTTCGCAGAATACCATTACCCTCATCTATATAAAGATGGTAATGTATTTTTTGGGTATCAAACAACTGTACAATTGATGGGTTGGTGTATTTTAGTTAGAAGAGAGGTTTTTAATATAATTGGGGAATTTGATGAAAGATTTAATTTTTGGTGTCAAGATGACGATTACGGTTTAACATTAAAGAAGTATAATATTAAACACGCATTAATAAAAAATTCAGTTGTATATCACGCCACCTCACAAAGTCATACACTGATAAAAAAAGAAGACCTATACTTTAAAACAAGTTTAATGGGAAAGGAACTTGAAAAAAAATGGGGAATAAAAAAATTTAAAATGAGAATAACACAAGTAACACCAGGAATTATTTCCATACCCCCAAATGGATGGGGGGCGGTTGAGAAGATTATCTTCAATTACCACAACAATTTAAATTTATTAGGACATTCTTCCGAGATTAAATATCTAAATGGAGTTGACCTTGATAATACCGATATTGTACATATTCATATCGCTAACTTAGCAATAGAAGCTTACGAAAGAGGTATACCTTATATCTTTTCATTACATGACCATCATGTCGTATATAATGGTAAAGACTCATTTAATTACAAACAAAATTTAGAAGCAATTCAAAAGTCAGTAATTTCATTCTGTCATGCAGAATTTCTTATTGATTATTTTGATGAAACAGATAAATTATTTTATTTAACTCACGGAGTTGATACTAACTTTTTTAAAGTTGACCAACCATACCGAACTGAACATAAATTATTATGTTTAGCAAACAATGGTATTGGTGGTGACGCATCTTATGATAGAAAAGGTTTTAGATATGCGATTGAGGCGGCAAAAATGTTAGATTTACCAATCACAATTGCAGGTCCTGAAAATAACCATAACTTTTTTGAGCATCATAAAGACTTATTAGAGTACGATAAATTAACACTATTATTAACAAATCCAAATGAGGATGAGATATTAGAATTATACAAATCACATTCAATTTTTCTACACCCATCTTGTTTAGAGGCAGGTCATCCTAACTTAACATTACTTGAATCAATTTCTTGTGGGTTACCAATTGTTGGTACATATAGTGGAACTCAAAAAATTAAAGGTATGATTGTTTCAGAATTAAGTTCTAATTCAGTTGCAAATGGGATACAAGAAATTATGAGTAATTATAATTTATACGTGGACCAAACTTTAAAAAATAGAGAGAAGTTTGATTGGTCGGTTATTTGTGAACGCATGTTAAAAATGTATGAGGTAACTAAACTAATTAAAAAAGAGTATAATTCAACGGATACAAAAATGTTGTTAGTTGATAATATTAACAACACCAAAAAGATAGTACCTAAGATTGAAGACAAGATTGATTGTACTGTTCATTTTGTTAATAACCCATTTTTTGAAATAAAGGGAACGGGTGTTAAACAATATAAAGTACTGTTTTACGATAACGGTAATTTAATCTATAATACCGAATTAAAACCTAACATGTGGACCAAACTTAATAGACAATACTATACTGATTGGGATATTAAAGTTTTTGATGGTGATGAGTTAATTTATAGTTATAAACCTAATTTCGATAACAAAAGAGTATTCATTTCATTTGATTCTAGTTCTCTCGGTGATAGTGTTGCTTGGATACCATATGTTTTAGAGTTTAAAAAGAAACACAATTGTCATGTAATTGTTTCAACATTTTGGAATAAATTATTTAGAAACTCTTATCCTGAACTTGAATTTGTCGAGCCAAGTGCTACAGCTCATGATTTAATTGCCATGTATACTATTGGGTGGTTCTATGATACAAATAAAGAACCCGAATTACCAAATACAATCCCATTACAAAAAGCAATAACAAATATCATTGGTTTAGAGTTTAACGAAATTAAACCAAAAATTGATTTTATTCCATCTAAACGACCATTTATCGAGAAGTATGTGACTATTGCAAATGAATCAACTGCGGGTGTTAAGTATTGGAATAACCCAAATGGGTGGAGAGAACTTATTGATTATCTAACGTCAAAAGGTTACAAAGTAATTAATGTATCCAAAGAAAGTAACCGTATGGATGGTGTTACTAAATTAAAAGACACATCAATTGAGAGTACAATGAATTGTATTCATCATAGTGAATTTTTTATTGGATTATCAAGTGGGTTATCATGGTTATCATGGGCGTTAGGTAAACACGTTGTTATGATTTCTAACTTTACGGAACCTGACCATGAATTTACATCTAATTGTACAAGAATAACGAATCCTTCAGTTTGTAACGGATGTTGGAATAACCCAATGTTTAAATTTGATAGGGGTGATTGGAATTGGTGCCCTGAACATAAGGGGACTGAAAGACAGTTTGAATGCCATAAATCAATAACATCTCAAATGGTTATTAATAAAATTCAACATTTATTATAATGAAAATAGAAGTTTCAATTGGTGAAATAGTTGATAAATTATCAATCCTAAAAATTAAAAAAAACAATATTACCGACGAGTCCAAACTATTTAATATTATTACAGAATACGATTATCTATATGATGTTGTATTTAATCAATCAAAAATTGAATCAGATGATTTTAATAATTTATTATTAGTTAATGAAAGTCTTTGGAAGATTGAAGATGATATCCGTGATAAAGAACGAGATAAAGTATTTGATACTGAATTTATTGAACTTGCTAGGTCGGTATACACCACAAATGATAAAAGAGCCGAAATTAAAAAAGAAATTAATTTAAAATATGGCTCCTTATTTGTTGAAGAAAAATCATATTCAAATTATTGTTAATATTAAAAAATTACATTAACAAAATCATTAATAGGAGGTTACTTGATTATTAAGAAGTAATCAAATAAAGTTTAGTTGGTACTATAACGGTGTGGATGGTTATATTAGTAACTAAGTAATATCAATCTCAACTAAATTTAATGTTTGCATCACATATTCCCAAATAATAGAATCGTCTGTACCCCATTGTTGTATTATTTGTGGTGGAATTTCAACATCACCTTTAAAATGCTCAGTGGCTCCTAATTCATCATTAGTTTCAATAAGAATATACGATACTTTACCAGCTAAGTTGTCAAAGTGATAATCAAAAAAATTATTCAAAGCTAAACAATTTACTTGTACTTGACCGTTAATAGACCAAACGGTAATTGGTTGTATTTTTTTTGTATTACTCATGATTTTTTGTTTTTTAATATAAATATAACATCGGTCTATATTGTGTATTAGTAGTTGATGACATTGCCACAGTTGTTGGCATTGTAGTTTGAGAAGTTAGTGTTCCCGCTGTTTTATTACTATTTGTGAAGTCAAATTCTGAAAATATAATTTGATTTCCAAAACCTGACTGAGTACTACTAAAAATATTAGGTGCTGTTCCTGATGACGCACTATAAATTGCGCCAATATAAAAAAGTCCTGCCGCTGCTGAGTATGTTGTAGTAAATGCTTTACTTAGAACTGTACCAGCGGAACCCTTCCATAGATTTCCATCAGTCGCTGCTGATGCGACAAGAGTTAACGTTCCACTTGAATGGGAATATAAACCAACTCCATTATAGTTACTTGCGGTATAAGTACCGGCCGCTGACAATACAAACCGTACTCCTGTTATTGTAACGGTTTTTGGAAACCAAACGGCTAAAAGTTCTAATCTTTGTGAGACAAGCGCGACTGGATTACCAGCCAACAAATTATCCCCCTGAAGTACAAATCCTTTAATTGCACTACCCATGCCTTGCATTGCTACTTGCATTATTCCTTGTTGTAAATAATCAACATCTACAGTGGCGTTTCCGATTGCCGTCGCCGAAGTAAACTTAGCTATAGAACCAAGTGTACCACTTACTCCTGTACCGCTTGTTCCTGAAGAACCACTTGTTCCGCTAGTTCCTGAAGAACCACTTGTTCCGCTAGTTCCTGAAGAACCATTTGAACCATTTGTTCCACTTGTTCCTGAAGAACCTGATGTTCCGCTTGTTCCTGAAGAACCACTTGAACCATTTGTTCCGCTAGTTCCTGAAGAACCATTTGAACCTGATGTTCCACTTGTTCCTGATGAACCTGAGCTACCACTAGTTCCTGACGTTCCATTTTTACCGTTATATACCCATGAAATACTATAAATGGCTTGGTCAATTAATGTTCCCTGTCCAGCGATAAAAGTTGTTATATCAATCTTCCAATCAGTTCCTGAATCAGTCATAGTATTAACTCGATATATTCCAATTACATTGTTACTACCAACTTCTGTTATTTGTAAAAAAGAATAATTAGTTGCATATACCGCATTTAAGGTTGTCCACCAATTATCAAAATCAATTCCATTAATCTCGTAATAATTAAAATAAAATGTAGTAATCGATGCAACTGATGAAGAATTTGCGACAAAATAATATTGTTGTGGACTAGAACCTCCACCACTATCATACTTCCACCTTGCACTATTTGAACCATCATTACCTGACACTCCCGAAGAACCACTTGAACCTGATGTTCCGCTAGTTCCTGAAGAACCACTTGTTCCGCTAGTTCCTGAAGAACCATTTGAACCATTTGTTCCACTTGTTCCTGAAGAACCTGATGTTCCGCTTGTTCCTGAAG
>Ga0315284_10011503_pt1 | contig 12615 bp, 11 predicted proteins | sample YL17G09_16_MG_FD_203696 | JGI IMG/M metagenome (GOLD analysis project Ga0315284, IMG submission 203696) | Sediment microbial communities from Yellowstone Lake, YNP, Wyoming, USA - YL17G09_16 | ecosystem: Environmental > Aquatic > Freshwater > Lake > Sediment | place: USA: Wyoming | collected... | reverse complement strand
AAGGGTAGTCTTTTTCCTTGTCGATCACCAGGCAGACTGTCTGATGTATTTCAATGGCGATATTGAGACGATCGACAGAGCGGGCGGCAATCATCAGCCCCATTTCCTCTATGACGGTTTCCCCGTCGCCAGTCATGGTCGAGGTGATATTGAGCCCCTTTAGGTTCAGGTCTGACGAGGAAAACCGAAAAAGGACGCGGGCGTAATAGACACCGTTCACGCATTGAATTTCGATGGATTTCCCACTGGATACACCATTGCAGAGGTAGATGAAAATTTCCTCCGTGGCAAGCGTTAGTTTGAGGCATTCGCTCTTCCCGAGCCCGAAAACTGAAGCTGCCGCCTCTACAAACCGGGTAACGACATGCAGAAACGACACCTGCATGTTCAGGCTGAGGGTCAATGTCTGTCTGCGATGCTGTTCCATGGGGATTGATCATAGGGGAAAGAGGGTGGTCTGTCAATCATGGAATGATGTCCCATATAATTTATGATACGGGATCTTCATTTGTTGCATTTCTTCATACTCTTCCGGCGTGTTCAGGTCTTTCAGGACACCCGGGTCATCGCATTCCACGTCCAGGGATCGCTCCTCATGCCGGGAAAGGAGGGACCTAAGCCCGCCGGGTTCTTTGAAGTCGAGAATGTACGGAGCCAGAACCGGTGCGATCAGCGGCGGGTGGCCCCTTTTTCCCTGATAACAGGGTCGGTAGATATCCGCCTTCCCTTTCCGGAACGCATCCATCAGTTTCCGAAGTGTCTCCACCCGGATCAGGGGGATATCAACGGGATGCAGGAAAAACGCCCGGCTGCACTGATGGAGACGCTTCACCCCCGCCTGAACGGAAGAAAACATACCCTCCTCATAGTTTTTGTTGATCACCCAGCGCACGAGCTGCTTTTTCAGGAGGGGAGTGAGACGCTCCGCTTCATGCCCGATAACGACCAGGATGTCCGGTATCCCGGCGCTTCGGAAAATGTGAATGACCCGTTCGATCACTGTTTCCCGTCCCAGCGGCAGCAGCGGCTTCAGCATTCCCATGCGGGAGGAGCGCCCGGCGGCCAGAATCACCGCGGTGATATTTTCATCACGATTCATTTTTTGTTTTTCCTGAACCAACGGCAATCAATTCCGCCACGATGCTGACGGCGATCTCCGCCGGTGTCTGTGCACCGATGTCAAGCCCGATGGGGCAATGGACGCGGGAAAGGTCCTCTGTGCTGAAGCCTTCCTCAAGGAGGGTCCGATAAATGGTATCCCGCTTCGTCCGGCTGCCGATCATCCCGATGTAATCTGCTTTTGTGCGAAGCGCCTGTGCCAGCACGGTTCTGTCGTTCTCATGGCCCCGGGTAACGATCACGACAGAACTGTTTTCGTTAATATCTGTGATCTTTAAGCAGTTCCGGAAAGACTCCGGGATCAGAATCTCATCGGCTGTGGGAAACCGGGCGGCGCTCGCAAATTCCGGGCGGTCGTCAACGATCACCGTTGACAGTCCGATAAAATTACACAAAGGCGCGAGTTCCTTTGCGACGTGCCCGGCACCGAAGATGAAAACCTTCCTTGGCACACCGGCGGGCTGGACAACATAACGAATGTTGCCGCAGGGAATTAGTACTGTCTCTGCCCGGCGGCGTCCTGTCTTCGGGACGTTCACATCCAGACATGAGCTATCCAGCGTACCAGGATCAAGGTGATCCTCGTCCATGAATCCCAGTCCCGTTTTTACCCATATGGTTTCCTCTGACGCGGCCACCCCTCCTTTATCACCTGTCTCGCTGTTCCGGATGGATCGAACGAGCCAGCAGGGCTGTCCGGTTTCATGTTTCGTCAAAGCCTGTTCTATGATTTTCAGCCAGGAAGGATCGTTCCCGTCCACATAGTCCACCAGGATTTCCACCTGCCCACCGCAGATCATGCCTCCTATGGATGCCTGCTGATCCGTCAGGAAAAACGTTCGACAGGCAGGACGGGACTTCATCATGACGTCCTCAGCCATTTTTAACACTTTTGCTTCCAGCACCCCCCCGCCGATAGTACCGACGGTCTCACCGCCCGTCCTGATCAGCATGGTTGCCCCCGGTTCGCGAGGGCCGGAACCGGAACGGAAAATGACCGTTGCCACAGCGAACCGCTCCCTGTGCTCTATACATGACCGGATCTGCCGAAAAAGGTTTTTACGCATTGAAACCCCATGCCCCCTGTGTTATATTTCTGTACAATTTCGTTTTTTATACCACAGAATTGCTCAAAAATCACGGATCAGCCACATTGATTGGGAAAATCATATGTCTTCCTGTTCAGCAGAATACAAACGAAAATTGACGATATCGGAAAAAGCCGTCGAGGAGATGAAGCATGGAGAGGATGTGCCGGATTTGAAATCGGTTGTTCCTGAGGTCGGCCTGCCCTTTCCCCGGGTGGACGCTGCAGCCAAAGTGACGGGTGTTGAGAAATTCGCCGTTGACTATTACGGTGATGATCTGCTCTGGGCCGGCGTCAAACGGGCGGGAATTCCGCACGGCAGGATACGCCTTGTGGATACCACAGCGGCAGCGGAGATTCCGGGGGTGCTCAAAGTCCTGACGGGCAGCGACGTACCCGGAACCAACCGTCAGGGGATCGTCCATAAGGATCAGCCCGTTCTTTGCGATCGGAAGGTGCGTCACTGCGGCGACGCCGTCGCTCTCGTCCTTGCCGAAGACCAGGCAACACTGAAAAAAGCCCTTTCCCTTATCCACGTTGACATGGAACCCATTCCAGGCGTCTTCGGGATTGACGACGCCCTGATGCCCGGCGCGCCGCTCGTTCATGAGGAACACGAAAATGGCAACATTCTGCTCAAGGCGACCATCCAGGCAGGTGAAGGAAATGCCTCACTGGAGGGGTACGACATCATTCTCGAAGAGACCTTTGACGTTCCCGTTCAGGCCCATGCGTTTCTGGAAACGGAAAACGGCGTAGCCTGGCAGGAACCGGACGGGAAGGTCGTTCTCGTCGTCTCCACCCAGGCGCCTTTTCGGGACAAGTGGGAAATCAGCCACGCCCTGGGTCTGCCGATGGAAAAGATACGAGTCATTGGACCTTATCTCGGCGGGGCTTTCGGCGGCAAGGACGGCGCTACGGTGCAGTGTCTGCTGGCGCTCGCGGCCCTTCACGCGGGAGGTCGTCGCGTCAAGATGTGGTGGGACCGGGAGGAAAGTTTCCTCGCCGGATACAAACGCCATGCCGCCCGCCTGCACTACCATCTCGGCGCGAATGCCGATGGAACCCTACAGTCCCTCCACTGCCGTCTTTACTACGATACGGGGGCTTACGCCCATCTGGGCGGAGAAGTGATGGCCCTCGGAATGGAACATGCCGGTGGTCCATACCGGATTCCCCATACCCGCATTGAAGGGTGGTGTCTCTATACGAACAATCCTGTTGCCGGCGCCATGCGAGGGTTCGGCGTCGTTCAGGTAAGCTTTGCCTTTGAGCGGATGATGGACCTGCTGGCGGAAAAGGTGGGTATGGACCCGCTTGTGTTGCGAATGAAAAACGCCCTCAGGAAAGGGGACAAGAACTGTGCCGGAGTGACTCTGACCCAGTCCACCGGCATCGTGGAATGTCTTGAACAGATTGGGCGTCATCCCCTGTGGCTTGGCCGCGAGAGGTGGAAGGGGGAATCAGGTATATTCAAGAAAAGAGGCGTCGGCTTGGCCGCCGTCTTCAACGCCATGGGTTATGGCAGGGGACTTCCCGATTCCGCCCTGGCCAAAATCGAGGTCACGCCGGAAGGCCGGATCCTCTTATACAGTGGCGTTTCGGACATGGGACAGGGGAATGCCACCGCTTTTTCCCAGATTGCGGGTCAGATCCTCGGTCAGGAGAGTGGCAATATAGACCTTGTGCAGCCGGACACGGAACGGACGCTTCCATCCGGTTCTGCTGCCGCCAGCCGCACGACCTACACCTATGGAAATGCCCTGATCCGCGCCTGCGAGGAACTCCGCAGAAGGATCGTCGGCCGAGCAGCCCTGATGCTCCTCGTTGATACGCTGGATGACCTGGAACTATTGCCCGGGCGGGTAAGACACCCGGCATCGGGACGGGAGATTCTAATCGCGACGCTTGCGGCGACGATGACGGAGCCGGAACGGATCTGCATCAGCCAGTTTCTCATGCCCGTGGTGAAAGACGTACCGGATACAGGGAAAGAGTTTAAGATAGGATTTCCCCACCTCCTGTTTTCCTATGCCGCCCACTTGGCATGCGTCGAGGTGGATGAACTGACGGGGGGCGTTGTCGCGAAGGACTACCTGGCGGTGACGGAGGCGGGGCGTGTCATCAACCCCCAGAGTTTCGAGCAGCAGGTTCAAGGCGCCATCGCCCAGGGCATCGGCTATGCCACCTGCGAAGAGGTTCAACTGCGGAATGGCCGCATCCTGACACCGGATTTTGCCACGTATATCATTCCCGGGGCTCAGGACATTCCGGAAATGACCTCTCTTGCCGTTGATGTCTATGAAACATCCGGTCCCTATGGCATGAAGGGGGTCGGCGAGGTGGGCTCCAACGGACCCCTTCCGGCCATCGCCAACGCGCTGAGGGATGCCTGCGGGATTCACATGACCCAGTCTCCCCTGACGGCGGAGCGGGTGCTTGCGGCATTACAAAAAAAATGAATCGTCTATGAGCGGAGACGAATGACAATGAAAAATCCCCTTGATCAATATTCAGTAAACGGTGGAGCGAAACCCATCGACATCGAATTCATGCTCAATGGCAGGAAGACAACGATCAATGTTGTGCCGAACCGCCGTGTTGTGGATGTTCTGCGCGAGGATTTAGGTTTGACGGGCGCAAAGGAAGGCTGCGGCACAGGTGAATGCGGGGTCTGCACAATCCTCGTGGACGGCTCTGCCCGTCTTGGTTGTCTCATGCTTGCAATCCAACTGGCAGATAGAGATATTACAACCATCGAGGGTCTTTCGCAGGAAGGCAATCTCCATCCCCTGCAGGAGGCCTTCATTCAGTATGGCGCTGTGCAGTGCGGCTTCTGCTCGCCAGGCATGATTTTGACGGCATCGTCTTTGCTGAAGCAAAAACCGAATCCCACACGGACGGCGATCAGGGAAGGATTGAGTGGTAACCTCTGCCGCTGCACGGGGTACCAGAAGATCGTGGATGCCGTAGAGGCGGCAGCCCGCAAAATGGCCGGGAGAGAAGAAACATGAAAAGCGTCCATCTTCCCCGGAACATGGAAGACCTATGGCTGATCATGGAACAGGAGACAAATGCGCGCGTTTACTGCGGAGGAACGGACCTTCTGGTGCAGATGCGTTCCTGCGAGGTTGATCCTCCTGTTCTCATCTGTCTGGAGCGGATTGCAGACATCCAAGGCATCCGGGAAGAGCCGGACAGTCTCTGGATCGGCGCCGGCACAACCCACACGAATCTCCTGAGCCATCCTCTATCGAGGCGGTGTCTTCCCGTATTGGCCAAAGCCCTTGGAACGCTCGGGTCACCTCTCATCCGCAACATGGGAACCATCGGCGGAAATATCTGCTCCGCCTCCCCGGCAGCTGACACGCTGCCGCCTCTCTATGTTTTGGATGCGGAAGTGGAATTACGATCACGCGACACAATCAGGGTGATGCCTCTTTGCGAATTCATTACCGGCCCGGGTGAAACACGACTGGAAAGAGGGGAAATCCTGACGGGCATACGGGTGAAGAACGGGGAGGGATACAACTTGCATCATTTCGAAAAAATCGGGCAACGCAGGGCCCTCGCGTGCGCTATCGCCAGCCTGGCCGCTATGCTGCATGTCTCTTCTTCAGGAGTTGTCAAAGCCGCCCGCCTGGCCTGGGGCAGTGTCGGACCGATGGTTGTCACATCCACGAAAGTTGAAGGGGCCATCATCGGAGAGAATCTTTCTCGTAAAACTCTGGAAAAAGCAGCGGATCTGGCCCAACGGGCCGTTTCGCCCATCGACGATGTCCGGGCGTCGGCGGATTACCGCCGGATCGTTTCCGGCAACCTACTGCTGCGTCTCCTTGACGCCCGACCACAGATATAATGAGTGTCAATTTGTTCCGGCCTTCCTCACGCCTGTACCGGACATCATCCATTAACCGTTTTACGAAGAATATTCCCAGTCCCCCGATTTGGCGTTCGTCGATGTCTGCGGTTACATCCGGTTCACGGACGGAGAATATATCGAATGGTATACCGGAGTCCACGATCTCAATGGCAAAACTCTGTGCATCGGCAAGCTTGCAGGTAATCTCTATGTCACCATCAAGACCGCAATCCTTATAGGCATATTTAAAGATGTTGACGAGGATTTCCTCCAGTACCAGCTCTATCTCGCTGATCCTCTCATTGCTGAATCCCTATTCTCTGGTGCAGGAAGAAACGAAGTCCATGAAATCATAGAGGGAGTCTAATTTTGCAGGCAATATAATAGTTGCGGGTATGGCCATAAATTTGACCTACTTCAATGCACCTTCCTGGGTTTCAAATATTTTGAAGATGGTGCCGAATCCGGAGATTTTAAACACATCCTTAACGGGTCCCTTAAGCCCGGAGAAAAGGATATTTCCACCTTTTGGCTTCAACTGTTTCGCTGTAGCCAGAATGCTTCTCAGGCTAGCACTGCTGATGTATTCAAGCCCGCTGAAGTTGAAAAGAAAAACATTCTCGCCTTGGGCAATCAGGTTCGAAATGGCCTTTTCAAATTCCGGCGCCGTAACGGCATCAATTTTGCCTTGGACGGAAACAACAACCGCATTCTTTTCTTTTGCTGTCTCAATTTCCATAAATTCCACCCCAGACTTCCTGATTAATTTTAGTCGAGTAAAGCGGTCTCTCCCGATATACAGGCTGATGTTTGTTTTTTCGTGGTGGTAGTATACGAAGAATGATCTTGTGTGTCAAAGGAATAGTTTCACTTCATTATGCTTCCCTTCCTCGATCCCTTACCCCGATAATGCAGCGCGAGCATGGTGATGTCGTCTGATTGGGGTTCTTCTCCGGTAAACGCCTTGACGGCCTTGAGGACGCAGTCAATGATCGCTTCCGGTGTCCGCTGGTCAGGGCACCTGGCGATGGTCTCAATCAGGGTTGTGTCAGAAAAGAAGGCCTGTTGGGAATTCATAGCCTCTGTCACCCCATCGGTATAGAGAAACAGGGTATCGCCGGGAGTCAGGATCATCCGGGAGGTTTCATATTGAGTGTCTTCCATTATTCCCAGGAGGAAACCCGGCGGGGACTCCAGCCAGCGAATTTCGCCGCCTGCGGAAATCAGGACCGGGAGATTATGGCCGGCATTTGCGAAGAGGAGTTCCCCGGTCTTGAAGTTCAGGATGCCGCAAAATACGGTGACAAACATGGAGGAGTCGTTATCCTTGCAGAGCTCTTGGTTTACATTGGACAAGGCCATAGAAGGGAAAACCGCCTGGCTGGCGATCCCCTTCATCAGGGTTTTGGTGACGGCCATGAACAGTGCTGCCGGCACCCCCTTGCCGGAGACGTCGCCGATGGAAAAGAATACGTGTTCCTCGTCAATCAAGAAGAAGTCATATAGATCTCCCCCCACTTCCTTTGCCGGTTCGAGGGCGGCGAAGATTTCAAATTCCTCCTTTTCCGGAAAGGGAGGGAAGCGCTTGGGAAGGAAACTCATCTGGATCGTATGGGCAATCTTCAGTTCGCTCTCGATCCGTTCCTTGGCGGCGGTGGTTTCAGCAAGATTGCTGATATATTCCTTCAGGGCCACTTGCATATTTTGGAAGGAGTTTGAAAGGGCGGCCACTTCGTCATGGGACCTGACCTTGGGAACCTCCACTTCCAGATTGCCACGGGCAATTTCCCCCGCCTTGTCGGCGAGGACGCGGAGGGGCTTGGTGATGGTTCCGGAAATGACGATGATGACAACCAGCAGGGCCAGAAACCCGGCGCCGCCGATCGCCATAATGATGACTCCCAGTTTGCCGATACTAGCGAAGAGCCTGTCTTCCGGGAAGACCACCCCGATCGACCACCCCAGGGAGGGCAGGGGGGCATAGTACATCCAGGCCTTCTGACCGGCGAAGTGATCCTTCAGGGTCACAAACCCTTTTCCCCCTCGGACCATATCCCTGCCGATCTCTCGGAGCGCAAGGTCATTGTTGGCTTCTGCGATGCTGAAAATGCTTTCCCGCATTATATAGTCCTTGTTCGGATGGGAAACAAATACGCCATTGCGGGAGATAAGAAAGGAATAACTTGATTGATGGGAGGATATCTTCTTGATCGTCTCCATCAGCCATTCCAGGGAGATGTCGGCGGTGACGATACCGGTGAAGACCTGCTTTCCATCTTTATAATTATAGAAAGGGACGGAATAGGTTGACATCATTATATTTCCCGCCCCCTCGTCGAAATAGGGCTCGCTCCAGACCGGCTTGCCCAGCTCCTTGGGGATCTGATACCAGTCCAGGGAAAAGTATTGATATTCGTCGTTTCCCAAGAAAGACGGAACGAGACCACCGTATGGCCCCCGGCAGATATAAGGGGCGGAATACAGAGATTTACCGTCGAAGGCATAGGGCTCATAGGCGACGGCAGAACCGAAGATCTCGGGATTGGTTTGCAGCAGGTTGATGATCTGTTTCTGAAGTTCCGGCAGCGCCGGCTTTGAGCTCCCAAGGGAGCGAGCGAGGTAGGAAGGAACCTTCTCCACGCCGCCCAAGACAATCTCGACCTTGCTCACCGTGGCAATGGTGATGATTTCGGAATTTTTTTCCACATCGGCCAGGATCTGGCTTCGGGAATAGAAATAGTTGTAACCAAAGGCCGCAATAAAGATGCAGGCCGTACTGGTCAGGATGAAGAAGGACATCCGGAAGGCCAGTCCTCCCTTCCGGGCCGCTTTGCGTTTATTCAAGGCAAGGGGCATAGAACTCACCGAAGGGGAGGATTGTCTTGATGAGACCGCTTTTCTGCAATTCTCTGGCAACCGTATCGTAATCCTTTTGGTTGAGATCGCCGATGGAGACATTGGGGTCCACGGGTTGCATTAGATCTTTCATTCTGGCGAGCATCCAGCGCTGATGGACCCGGTTGCCGCCGGCATGGGCGTCATTGATATATTTCATGACGATGTCTGTGGCCTCGTCGGGATTTTCAAAGGCATACTTCCATCCCGCGATAGAGGCCTTGACGAACTTGCAGCAGAGCTCCCGATCGCGCTCATAGGTTTCTTTGAGGACATAAATCCCATCTTCGAGGAAATTGAGACTATACCGGTCAAAAAAGAAGGTGGTCAGTTCATCTTCATTAATGCCGGCGTTGATGATGGTGTGATACTCGTTGTACCACATGGCGGAAGCCGCATCGACTCCTCCTCTCAGAAACAGATTGACCGTTGCCCCCTGGGAAACGGGTTTGACCTCAATGCCGTATTTGCGGAAAAAGGCCCGGGGCTGAACCTGGAAATTCGGCCACATGCTTACCTTTTTGTTTTGTAAATCCGATGGTTTGGAAATGCCGCTCCCCTTTTTGGCAACGAGGATGAACCCGGAACGCTGCATGAGCTGACCGATATTGACCAGACGGATCTTTTTATCACGCTGCTGGATCGCTTCGGAGAGAAACATGGTGGTAAAATTAGTCCGATTTTTACCAAGCATCTCGGCGGCGGGAAAGTCCGGACCGCCCTTGAGGATCTTCAGGTCAATCCCTTGTTTACGATAGAATCCCTTTTCGTAGGCGACGTAATAGCCGGCAAACTGGGCCTGGGGGAGCCACTGGGGCAGAAAGGTCATGGTGCGGAATTCACCAGCAGCCGCGATTGCGGAGAGGAAGCAAAGGAAAGATACGATTACGATATTGACGCCGATTTTAATTGAATTGAGTCGATTAGACCGGTTTCTCCCCATATGCAGGTTGATGTTTGTTTTCTCCATTTTCCCGTTTGGTTTGCTGGCGGTTCCACAATGTGTCATACATGTATACGTTGGCCCCAGCACCTCATAAAACAGCCTCTCAATAGCATACTCATCGAGGGAATGACATCACTGATAACTGTTTGAAATACAGTATATTCGCCAAGGTTGACGATTTATTGACTTCAGGAAGTGAGCCCACACCCCTGCTCACCTGAAAAATCACCCTCCCCAAACTGCATGTTTCGATTGGTTATCAGCAAACCTCAGAATAGTCCAATGGATTGTTTTCCCTAATTTGAGGACTCCAACCAAGACCTCGCCGGGTATGGGGATGGACACCCTGAGGAGACCAGCGTGGCGTGAGGTTAGAAACCATAAACCTTCCTCTACATTTTCGTTGACATGTGTTAGCATTTGTGCTAACCTGACAGCCATGAGTTATTCCATAGTCTACTTCCATTCGCGGGTTAAAGCTGAGATCGAAAGCTGGCCTGACGGCATATTGGCCGATTATGCACGGATTGTGGAGTTGTTGATGGAGTTCGGGCCGAATTTGCGCATGCCGCATTCTCGTGCTATGGGTGGCGGTCTTTTTGAATTGAGGTTTCGAGGTCGCGAAGGCATCGGACGGGTGTTTTACTGTTTTGTCATCGGTCAACGTGTCGTAATTCTTCATGCGTTTGTCAAGAAAACACCGGACACGCCAGAACAGGAACTTAAGATAGCCCGGAAAAGGATGAAGGAGGTACAGAATGGTTGAATTAAAATATGAACCTGTTTCCCACGACCATAAGGCATTTCTCAAGAATGCCAAAAAACGGGAAGGATTCAGCAAGGCATACAATGACCTGGAAGAAGAATATACTCTTGTCCGCGAGATGTTGTCAGCACGTTCAAATTCCGGTCTGACCCAAGAGGCGGTCGCGGAGTTGATGGGAACGACGAAAAGTGCTGTTTCACGCCTGGAATCTGCTGGAAAGCATGCACCATCCCTGACAACCCTGAAAAAATATGCCCAAGCTGTTGGCTGCCATCTGAAAATCAAGTTCATTCCTAAATCGGGTTCAGCAAAACACGCAACCGGAGGTGTAAAGCAGCGTGCCGGTTAGCCCACGAGCAGCAGATTTCGTTAATCTTCAGCGCTCTCCGCTTCATGTTTTACTGACTTTGTAGAGGTAGCACCAATAACCGACGCATTTCATTTTTCTTCGATCGCTGCTGCGCATTACGAAAGGCTGTCGGTTACATAAGCGTATTCCCCCAAAAATACGTATAGCAAGCGGTAATCCTCACTGTACTACACAAACCGTCAACCTCAGCGAAGATACAAGACTTCAAATCGTTATCAATAATGTTATTACCGCAACAATTGTGATATGAATAACTTGTTTTTTTATGAAGGACCAAGGGCAACGGATAGATGGTTGACATATTTTGGCACCGCCGAGAAACCAGACGTCTAACGGAGAAAACAAACCTTCAACCTGCATATCGGGAGAGACCGATCTACTCAACTCAACTGTGAGGAAGATGCGGCTTATGAAAAAAATATTAGATGTCATCTTTATCTTATTTCTATTGGCCCTGCTGGTGGGATGCGCAGGAGCAACTCCACCTCCGAGGCCTCCGCTTCATAATGCGGCGGCAAATGGCGATGTAAAAACCATGGAAAAAATCATCGACGGCGGAGCAGACATCAATGAAGATCACTCTTTTCACGGGAAACCCATATACCATGCATCAGGTTCCTGCAGAGTCGAGGCGGTAAGGTTGCTTCTCGACAAAGGTGCGGTTTTAGATTCAGACTGTCTTCTTTCATCTGCCTACAATGGTTGCAACGAAGTAATAAAACTCCTTATTGAAAGGGGTGCTGACATTAATTACAAGGATAAAAGAGGGAATACGGCTCTTGTTGAGGGAATCTATCGCTGCAGAGTCGAGGCAGTGAGGTTGCTTCTCGACAGAGGTGCGGCTATAGAGGGCGAATGTATGTATCTAGCCGCCCACAATGGTTGCAACGAAATAATAAAACTCCTTATTGAAAGGGGTAGGGGTGCTGACGTTAATTACAAAACTGCAAGAGGGGACACGGTTCTTGCTAATGCAGCCTATAGTGATCGTGGCCGATCCTCCGTAAGGCTGTTAATTGAAAATGGTGCATACGTGAATGATGCAATAGAATACCTTAATGGAGTGAGAAGAAATGAATATTTTATAACTTCAGAGGGTGTTAATCATAGTCCTCAAGATGCTATTAAGCTTATCAGAACGACGGAAGCGAGTGTGCGAGATGCAAAAACACAGATTGCAGTCAATAAAGAAAGCCTTCCTCCAGTAATCAAGTCAGACATTGATGAACTTCCTGCAATCAAAACGAAAAAAAATAAAAATGCCTACGCCATAGTGATAGGCATAGAGAATTACCGACAAAAGCTCCCCAAGGCAGATTTTGCAACGCAGGATGCCAAGCTTGTTGCCGACTATCTCATCAAGGCGATGGGCTATCCCGGAGAAAATGTGATTATGATTACCAATGAACATGCTGCGCTGGGAGATTTTGTGAAATATTTTGAAAAATGGTTGCCGAACAATGTGGAAAAAGGCGGCACGGTATTTGTGTATTATTCCGGTCACGGTGCTCCGAATACCAAAACCGGCGATGCCTATCTTGTTCCGTATGATGGTGATCCATCATTTATA
>Ga0315284_10011501_pt1 | contig 12617 bp, 11 predicted proteins | sample YL17G09_16_MG_FD_203696 | JGI IMG/M metagenome (GOLD analysis project Ga0315284, IMG submission 203696) | Sediment microbial communities from Yellowstone Lake, YNP, Wyoming, USA - YL17G09_16 | ecosystem: Environmental > Aquatic > Freshwater > Lake > Sediment | place: USA: Wyoming | collected... | reverse complement strand
TGTCGTGTTTCGGGTTACAACGCGGACGTGAAGCTAACGATGAAGACGGCCAACGACATGGAAAAGGGACGGCTTCGGGTGCGCGCCGGCAAGGAAATGGCCAAAGTCGGGGCTCGTATCCCCTGGGCAAGCATTGGCGGGCACGTGTCATCTTCCCCGTCATCGTCGCAGGGAGGGGGAGGAGATAGGGTGGATGATCTGTTGCCCATTGAGAAGGAGATGCTAAACTACATTCACAATGTAATGACCACCGAGATGTCCTTCCCCAACACGTTCCCCCAAACGGCCAACGTGCGCATTCCCACCTACTACGGGGACGTTGGGATGCTGCGAAAAGCTCCCCTCCCTGCGGCCGCGTATTTCCTGTACGAGGTCCCGCGTTCCAATGCGGCATTCTGGGAGAACAACCTCAAGATTGTAATGGCTCGTGACAGTATGACCCCACACGACGTGGATCATATGCCACTTGCACAACAGGCGCGCGTGCTTGCGGACATGATGTGTTTGGTAGTGCAGTCGATGGATTACATCTCCGACATCACGGATGGCAACCGCAAGCCCATCAAAGGATTGGAAGGATTCATCTCTCAGTCCATCGACCAAGGGTACGATATGACACAAGTGGCGGCGGCGGAGCGTTTTGGGGATGCCCTGCGAGATGGGTGTGGAGATTGCGAAGATTTGGGTCTCGCCATTGGACAGACGTTCTCTGCGTTCCGTTCGTTCCAGCGCATGGAGTTCAAGGGTTGCAGCAAACAGTTGATTCGTCTGCAGCAAATTGCCACCCAATACATGGCCACCATGTCACTGGACAGTGTCACGGCTGCGGCTGTCGGAGACCGTGGAGGGAAGATGGGAGCACACATCAAGTGCAACCTGCTGCCAAAAATGTGGGTCCAGCAGTGTATCGACAAGTGCAATCGAGACATGCAGCAAGCCATTGACTCGAAGCGCATCCGTCACACCGACCAGACGGTGGCCATCATCAAGGAATGCATCAACACCAGCAAGACCATGCGTGTAGCGGAGGGAGCATTGCATGAGTGGGGGCGCGAGTTGCCCGTGCTCATTTTGGAGGGCACAGGGATGTTCCAGACGCTGGGTGTCGAGCGGGATCCATTGGAACACGAGCGCATCGCGGTGTACAAGGGTATGTCATCGTTGGAGTTTTGCAAGAAACCCATTGTCCATCCCATTGGTGCTCCGTCGAACTTCTTCTGCGGATCGATGCTGCATTTTACCAGCGAGTTTTTCGAGGGAGGAAAGAACGTGGGTGGGTTCTGGACGGGATACAGTGGGAGTGCATCGCATCACACGGGACAATTCCAGCGAGGCATCACGTTTGAGGATCTGGTCAACAAGTCTGACAACATCTCCGTTATGCCCCATCCCGCGTTTTCCAAGGAATGCATGACCTGGATGCGCACCCGGACCTCGATGCGCGTGCCACCACGAGAACTCACCATCACCATCAACCCCGAGAACGTATCTTCATCGTCATCACCGGGGAGGAATGAACATCTCGATGTGCTGGTCGCGTTCACAAAGAGCTTGAAACGGACCATCACCGTCAAGCAGGACCCCGTGTGTGTGTACATGAACGATCGCCAACTGCAGAACCCCACGATCGTCAAAGCCATCATGCGTGACATCCAGCAAAACAGGACCATCACGTCCGTGTCGTACGTGGAGGAGAAGCTCACCGAGTGGAGATCCCAGTATCGTGTCAGCATACACGCAAACGTTGGGTGATTTAAAAAAAGTTCATTTCAACTTCATATTTTTCATACTTTTCTTGTGTTTCCACATTTGCGCCACATCATAGTCCGACTCCTTCTCGACGCGGGTCATGCGATCGCAGACCATCCAAGAAATATCTGGCCATACACCCCCCATGGATTTCATACACCAACGCGCAACATTGGTGCACTCACGTTTGTAGGCGGTCACAAGCAAGTCGTCACATTCACGCACGTACCCACGCTGAATAAAACGGAGAGTCTGCGCAAGCGATCGCAGCCTCTCAGTCAACATTGCGCCGTGCTCTAGCAAGAACCGAATGACGTGGACGTCTGCCCGGTCATGCGCTAAGTCGATCGGTGTCAACGGATGATGATTAACATCAATGCAACATATGCCGTTGATGTCAGCGGTGCGGTAACGTAAATACATCTCCAGCTGGTCGACATTGTGGTATACGATCGCATTCAATACTGCGGATGTGTATAACATTGTAACTGATTCACCAGACTTTCGTTCAGCTGGACGCAGCGACCATGGATCATCATCACGTACAGTGTGGCGGTGGTCGTTGTAAGAAACATGACGAGCCATCCCGTACCAAGGAGTAAGCGTGGAGTTGTAATCAGAAAGATCATGTATCCGTTGCCTTGGCATCATTTTTTTGTTTTTAGGGACCACACACGTGTTCCTCCCTCACCCTCCTCTACTTATTTTTGTGTCTTGAAAATTATTTGGACAAGATTATTTTTTTTTTTGATAAAATTCAATTTTGTCCATTTTTTTTAAGCAAGAAGAGGGTCGTGTGTCAAGTATCTTTGTTGTCATGAGTGAAAAGGGTACACCCTATGCTGATTTGAATGGAGGGCCATTGCCCACGCCGAAGCCACCACAAGGTCTCCGTGTGAAATTGTTTGAACTGGAAAATTCTTTTTCCGTGCGATCGCAGCCTAATCCGGGTGGTTCCGGACCAGAGAATGTGAATGGTGCCGGGAAAGATTCTCAACCCGGCCCGGTCATGCCGAGGGATGTTTCGCCGCCGCCACAACCAGAGATTGTCCGTGTCGTGTCCGATTTATCTGATTCCGATCGCGCTCTCATGTCTAATTTGTACAAGTTTGGGAAGGAATTTTATGTGCAAGACATCCTTTCGGACAAGCGTACAAGAGCAATCAACCGGGCACTGTTTGATGCGGCATGCACTGCCAAGAAGCAGTGGGAAAAGACGGGTGGGAAGATAGAACATCTCAAGATTTCGGAAGGAGGACTGAAGCTGAGGTGTGACATATGTCACGCGACTTCCCCCCAAAATCGCGGTTTCAGCAACACGTCGACAGCTATCAAGAAACATTGCAAAGGTCCCATGCACATTGCGAAAACGAAGATTGTGCAACGCGATCCTCCTCTTCCTCTCCCTGTGCAAGATGATGATGGTGGTGCTGTAGATTCGGATGATCGACCTAGACCTTCGTCTTCGTTTTATGCAAGGAAAGCATATGCGGAGAAATACTGGATTACGCAGTTGAAACAGATTCCGAGTCATCTTGGAATCAGTGAAAAAGACGATGGTTCTAGGATCACGTGTCTAACATGCGGTGGCGAGAGGACATTCACAAACAAAGCGTCGTGTTTCGTTAACCATGTTATAGGAAAGCTTCATCGTGGAAATCTTCAGAAATTTGTTAAAAACGGTTCCGAAGATGCAGCGATTGCTCTCCGAGGAGCACGCGGTCATAAGCCCCAGAGAGTCATCAATTCCACGCGAAAGAGCCAAACGAGGGATGGCAAAAGTGCCGCCAAAAAGGAAGACAGCGACGACGAGGACGACGAGAGTATCTACCCGAGCAAAGAAAAAGAAGAAGAAGAGGAAGAAGAAAATGACAACCATGACGACGACGACGACGACGAGAAAGTCGTTCCTAAAAGATCCCGCATGGAACTTCGAAAGAAGATGCGCGATACTGTCATTTCCTATGCCGAGGCGGAGTGCGAGGATTACGACGAAGACAGCGAAAGTGCAATCAGAAGAGTCGCAGAAACACATGCCCTTGATGATCAGCTGCATATCCCACTCTTCGTCAATGATGATGCAACAACGCACATTCCCGTTGCTGTCGCCGAGAACAAGATTCAGAATGTTGCACCCTTTCCCTTTGTTGTTGTTGTTGGTGCGAATGATCCGGTCGTCGTCGTCGCCGCCAATGTTTCCCACCAGGAAGGAGGAGGAGGAGACGAAGAACAGGAAGTGGAGGAGAAAGATCAACAAGACAACAGCAAAAAGAGGGAACGAGAGGAGGAACCTTGTCATCGTGATCATCTCGTTGATGATGCCAAAGCAGCGTTGCATCGCATGCACGAGGAAAACATGATGAAAAAACTGAAGACTGACTCGGAGTTTCAGGTGAAGGTGGTCGAGAAGATGAACACAAGCTTGAAGTTCAAGGAAAAAATTCTCACCATGCTCGAGCATGATTTCCTGACAGCGAACGATGACAATGACGGAGACACGGCCGCTTCCATGCCCACCGGCCTCCTGCTGGGAACGACATCGTCCAAGAAAAATTAAAAAAAAGGCACACCCCTCATTCATTCATCAATCTTTGCGCGCAAATCCATTGGACGAGGACCGCCACCACCACCGCCGCCGCCGTCATCATCCTGGTCCTCGTTCTCGTCTCGATCTCGCACGTTGGTAACATCCCGAAGGGGAGGTCTCAAAAACCAGTCCAGTTGGCGAGACAATTGACTATTTGCAATCTGCAACCGTTGCAAAATCGTCCGGAGACGATCATTATTTTTCTCCAAATATGCGTTGTCCGATTCCAACTCTGACAGCACCTTGCGTGCATTGGCGAACGCTTGTTGGTATTCGCTTTCCAACTTTTGCGACCACTCAGCGCGGTATCGTTTACTCTCATCCATATACTGTTGTCGAATCAGTATCATGTCGCGTTCGTGTTCGAGCTCTATTTTGCGTTTGTACACTTTCTTCTCCTCGTCAAACTGCTGCACTTGTTGACGTAGTTGGGAGTGTTCGGCAGCAAATTTCCGGAAATCGATGCGCTGTCGTCCTTCCTCGATGCCGCCAACGAAATAAGATTGTAGTGTCTTGTTGTCTTCCAGCGCTTGTTTGAGTTGTAGGTACGCATCGTGGAGATTGTTCGCCTTCTGGTCTCTGTCAAAATTGCAATGCGACAATTCTTCGCGATAGAATTCAGCTTGTTCCGTTTGCTTATGCAGTTCCGTCACAAGCCAATCAACCAATGGCTGACCGGACAGATTCGCAGGGATCGTGGACGGTGCAATGGGCCTTTTCACTGCCCCTCCTGATTCTCGTCCACGAGCCTTGGGAACCAGCATCGGAGCGGGAGTTTTCTGGGGCTGCATATTTTTTCTTTTAAAATGGCATCCTCTCTCCCCACGAAAAAAAAACAAATCCCAAATAATAACGATGAATGCAAATTATTTTTTTTTAATAACCTGCCATGCCAAAAACCTAGTTTCCTGTTTTAAATCTCTTGTACCCTCCTCCTCCCCCTCCCCCGCCAGTACGCGTGCTCACGTCGCGCATCAGACTACCGCCTGCAGATGATGAAAAATCTCTGTACTCCCGATCGTAGCCTCCCCCTCCTCCTCCTCCATTGTAATTGTTATTGGACTGCCATTGTCTTCCTCGTCCTCCTCCTCCCCAATACCCACTGCTATTGTTGTTGTTGTTCCATCCTCCCCTGCCGACTCCTCCTCCGCCAAACCCCCACACGGGTCTCGGAGCGGGAGGAGGAGCACGTCGTTCCACGTATCCATCCCCGCCAATGATATTGTCCCGAGCAGATTTGGTTTCGGCCTGGCTGCGTCTCTTTGCCCGCAATGCTTCTTGTCTCCTCTTTTCTTCTTCTTCTTTCTTAACGCGCAATACTTCAATCTTTTGCTCGCGTGTCAAGTACGTGCTCGTGTTGCTGGTGTTGGTGACGGAAGCGTTGGTCATCGTCGTCGTCGTCGTCTCCGTTTGTCGTTGTTGTTGGTGGTGGCGATCGTGCTCATTCGCAAACTCCCTAAATAAATCCTCCGCAGCGACTTCGTTGGTGGTGGTGGCGGCGGCGGTGGTCGTCGTCGTCGCACTCTTTGGCTTCCTAGGGTTGGCGGTCGGGAGGCGAAGACGACGATCGGGTTCCCTCTCATCCACCACCACAACCTCTTCCTCGTGGTTGACGTTGTTGTTGCTGTTGCTGTTGGTCGCATGAGAAGGAGAGTGTAAGTGCCGGTTGGCAGCTGCAGCACTCGCTTCAATGTCGTCAAACAATTCATCCACTACCCGCTGTTCGTTCTTCAGCTGATTGATTCGTTTCTGAACATTGTAGGTCTGTGAGGTAAGAAATTCCAGATGTGTCTCCAAGAATTCAATCTCTGTCATAACGCGGTCCTCCATTTTGCGCGCTCGAAAAACGAATATATATTTTTTTTTGACGAACACCTCGACCCTTTTGCGTTGTCCGCGTTGGGAATTTTTGTCCTCTGAAAAAAAAGTCCGATTTTCGAGTGTGAAGAATGTCCATCCCCGCAGTGATCGCATCCGTTACTGCTCCTGCTCCCGCTCCTATGAGACGCCGCGCCCCGACACCGGTGCCAGCCAAACTAAGACAACAACAACAACAGCAACAGCAACAGCAAAAGGCTGCTGTCGCTGCCCTTGAGAAAAAGGCGACCAAGAAGCGTGCCCGAGGATTTCGTCAACGTGCCTCAGGGCTGAACATCAACATCCTGGGGTGCCGTAAGAGTATCAAGAATGTGCTGGGACAGGGGACCAAGGTGGAAGACAGTGCTCCCGTTGTTCTGGCTGCGTTGCTGGATGACATTGTTGTCACGCTGCTTTTGTCTGCTGCGGACCACGCCAATGCCTCGGGCGACAACTTGGTCATCAACAGCAGTCATCTGCAGAAGGCCATCACATCGAACTCGTGGTTGCGCACGAGCGGTCTCGTGAAAGGAAGAGTGCTGGGGGCCGCTCGTTCTGCCACCGTGGACGCCAACGACGAGCAGGAGCGCGATCGCAAGGATGCCCGTGCTGAGGCCCGCAACAAGAAACAGCGCGTCAACCACAGGAAGAGGGCTCAAAAGATTCTCGACGACCAAGACAAGGTTCACGATGATGATGACGAGGAATAATAAAAAAAACACGCTGCTGCTTTCATTTTCCGCGTCTCCTCTTCAACCATGCCCCATCGTCAATGGCCCGTTGTGTCATCGTACATTTTTCATTGTTGTCGTCGTCGTCCTTGGTTCTCACAGGGCGAAAGTCCCCCATCGTGGCGGGAGTGTTTGGAGGAGTTTCGGGCTTGGAACCTCCCCGTGAAACATAGGATGACGATCGCTTGAAAAGGTTGTCGACATCTCGTTGTGTGACGCCTCGCGCCGAGTATTCAACACGATCCGCCCACTCCTCGAACGAGCCCCACATCGGCCAATCAACTGGTCCCTCCTCCTCCTCCTTCTTGTTGTTCTCCGCGTCTGCCTTGGTACTAGTGCCCCTCATTGTTTTGTTTGTACTTCAGTTTTTGGCTTTTGCTTTTCTGAATATCGGTGGACTTTGTGCGGGTGGATATGGTCGTGCAAATTGTCCAGGCTGAGAAAACAGAAGCATGGTACTACGCCTGGTCTTGCCGCCCGTTGTCTCGTAATCAATCTCTGACTGTGGGATGTTTTCCGCATACATCAAATCGACGTCCCACTTGTCAGCGGCGTGTTCCACAATGGCATCGCCAAGCAGCCCAAAATCCAACGTTCGCATCTGGCGTAGCATGCTGAGTTTTTGTTCAGTTGTATCCGCTTGATTGTATGCGCTTGAAAACGTTGTCTTGTAGGCAGCAATAACGTTGTCCACAAAACTCAGACCCAACTCATCAAAAATCCCACGAACATGCAGCGCAGTTAACATGTCGACAATGTCCAATGCTTGTTTTGTCCTCCGGGCATCGCCATCATGAGACGGAATAACAAACTCGTCGCGTTCAAATGCTCGAAGCAACCCGACGTACAGTTCCTGCGGAGTGTACAGGGGTAATTCCCAGAATTCGCTCACACGTCTACGAAGACCGGCGTTTGTTTCAAACAAATTCTTCAAAATGGCATCTCGGTATCCCAGAAACGCAATTGAAACGAGTCCGCGATACTCATCAATGTCGTTCACAATCTGTGTCAACGCTTCCGCGCCGTATCCTCCTCCTCCGCCGTCCTCTGATACCAACTGGTATGCCTCGTCAATGGCCAGCACCCGACCCAACCCCTTGAGAATGGCCATCCGTGTGGTATGCCCAGTTTGTCCCGTGTATGGCGCAATAAAGTCAGCTTGTGTCAACCGGACAAAATTGCTGACTCCCGCACTGAGACGAACGGGTGTGTAGCCCATGTAATACCCAATGTCTGCCAATTTGCTTGCCACGAGCGTTTTTCCAGTACCGGGATTGCCCATGATAGCAAAGTTTGGAAATCCCCATTGATCGCTTCCAAACATGAGCAAGCGTTGCACAAAATTTGCAATTGTGACTTTGGTTGATTGGATGCCAATGACATTGTCCCGGAGATCCGCCAACACACCGGCAAGTTTCAAGATCCAATCGTATCGTGCTTTGGTGACAAAGGGTGCAAACACATCTGCCTCACTGCGTGGTTTTTCTTCGCCTCCCACCACGAACACGTCGTAATAGGACTGGACAAGCGGGCCAGGTTCATCGAGGATCGGTTTCCCCTTGCCCGCTCTTGCAGGCTGTACGCGCCGGCGACCCATCTGCGACGACGAGGGAGCGTATTCAATTTTGCGCAGTGTCGTGTCGTCCCAGTCGTAGTTCAAGTAGATGCCAACGTCTTCGCGAGCGCGTTCTGGGTCCCACAATATCTCCGTTTCGGTGATAAGTCCTTCGTATGCAAGACGCACATCCATACTCGATGTCATAACGAGTTTCATGAGTGAAACTCCCCTGGAATCACGAGCAAATGCTGGTTTCATCGAAGCCGACGGACCCAGCAACATGTTGCATGATCGAATCAGTTGTCGAAACGAGGTGATTTTTTCCTTCACGTATAAAATGCGCAAGTCGTACGGGGAAACGGTGGTTGATTCAACCTGTAAACGTGACCATTCCTTGTCGCGTTCTTCAAAGGTTTTGAGTTTGTCCGTCAAATTTCGAACACTCGCCCATCCATTGATACTCTGCTCCAACTCTGCGTATGCCGTTTTGGCAATACCGATTGCTCTCGCGCGCATGGTTGTGAGTTGTTTTCGTATTCCGTCCATCAACGGAACAACAACTGTTTCCCAATCTCCGGGACTTTTCCCTGCATTCTCAAACGCGACAACAAGAGTGTTGAGTGCAATGTCTCCTGCGTCGGGTTGTTCCTGTCGCGGATCCTTTGATCGTGTTTGCGATTTAACAACTTTTGCATCCTCCGCGCGCCCCGTTTTGGCCGAGAAAATGGCAGGATCATTCTTCAGTTGTTGTTCTTCGGGTGTGTTCGGATTGCGACTGACCGCGACATACCCCTCGATACATTCGTACGAACAAAACGCCCCCAAATCGACTTGAGTTTTCTCCAGCTTTGCGTGCAAACGATCTGCAACTGTGGCGAACGTACCGCAATTTCGACAAAGATTCATTCCTTTCTCTCTCTCTCTCTCTTTTTTGCGTTGTCGTTGTTGTTCTCTCGATGTTTTTTTAAGGAACCGACACAACAACAAAAAATATCACCCACAAGTTCATTTCTCAAAATACTTGAATTGGAGGGAACCCCAGTCGAAATCTCACAAACAACAACCACGCCTGCAACACAAATGCCGCAGCCGTTGTGTATTGTTCGCACACCCCCCATGCATTATCATCACCGCCACCGCCGTTGAAGAGCCACCAAGTGTATGGACCCCATACACTTGCGGATGCCACCACGAACACCGCCCCGTGAGCCAAATAAAACAATGCCGAGTACCCAAAGGTGCGCAAGTCTCGGGATTCGAGCAGCCGAGATTGGTCGTTCATCATGCATGCGGCGCGATGTCCTCCGACACACGGTGGATGCCCGTACACGCAACAAAACCCAAAAGGATCGTTCAGTGGATTGTCCCATCGACCACCGCGTTTTCGAGGCAAATTGGCGGTGGCATAATGATGAATCACCTGCAAAAAGACGAACCCCGCATACACCATGATCAAATTACGGAACTTTGCCAAGCGCAACGGATTGAAGAAGCGTATTTCAATCATCGTCGTCACCGATTATTATTCGTATTAGCAACGCAAGTCCGCATTGGACACAATATGCGTAAACGACAGTGAATGGAGGACGACCAAATTCAAACAACAGACACCTACGTTGAAATTGCACCACCACCACCACCATCATCCCTATCAACATGTTTGTGGAATTTCTACTCGTGTTATCCGTACATGTTGACAGGGGGGATGCCAGTGGCAGCGGTGTTGTGTTTGTGTGGCTCGTATCTGGCCTATTGCATCCGACACGAGATCTCCGTGTTGGAATTCGTGTCGGCGATGACGGGTGTAGGGATGGGTCTGGGATTGTTTACGGCCATCATGACCATGTATTGTGCATATGGAAAGAGGAAGATGCAACGGGAACAATCCAACAACGATGACAACTCCGATGACGTGCCATCCCCGATGACAGACATTGAAATGCGCACCGCGGATGTGTATGCAAACGAATGAATAAAATGGCGTTTTTAATTACCATCATCATCATCATCATCAAGAAGAAGGATAAAATATGTTGTACAGTGTTCGTGGAATCCAATCGGACGCGGACCATTCTGGAACGGCATCTGCGTGCCAATACACAAACATCGGTCCCAATTCATCCGCTGTGATGTTGCATTTCCGTGTCACGTACAATTCTAGTGAACATCGTGGTCGCGTGGCATCCACATCCTTGTGGGACGGGTTGGGTCTCAATGTTGGATGCGTGGAAAAGTAAAACTCCTCCTCCTTCTTTAGCTCTCCCAAACGAATGTACGCCAGCGGTTCGTCGTAGGCATCTACACACTTCAATTGAACTTCACAGCCACACGTCCGCAGATAATATCCCGGAATCGCGTAATTATACTTCGCCCGCTCACAGGGTTTTTTCACATGCAACACCACGCCCAGATGAAACGACTTGGCTGCGTACCACGAGGGAACGTAGATGTAGTCTGTTGTCAGGGCAAGACGTTCGTGCAGTCGCGTAGGCAACGTAACGTTGAATCGTGCGTTGGATGATGCGTGTGGCATGTGCGCATCCAGCATCCACGGCGTCCACAGCGTCAACTTGCCCAGTGCAATCACCATCCCAAACACAAACACAAACGACAGCGCGTCCACCAACGAAGGACAACAACGACAACAGCAGCTCACCATTTTTTTTTAATTAAATTTGCCCTCATCATCATCGTCAATTATGGAAACATCCCTATGACAATGACGGGAGAAATGTTCGGATATTTTGTCAGATACTGCTCGACGGCATTCACCAGTGATATGTCGTGATTCCACAGCGCCGAGTAATACTGTTTCCACTTTGGATGATATGCCATAAACAAGTGCAGCAAGAGTTCGCGTGTAGTCCAATTCCGCTGCATCGCGGGATTCCCGTATTGGATCATGATGGTTTCAAACTCCTTCACATCGTCCAAATCGCAAAGGGTGGTCGCGTCCATTCGATCCACGAATCTGAGCAACAGTTTCTGCAAATCGACATCCGCTGTCGCCACGTAATCGTCTCTGCACGGGGTAGCGGCTGTGCAGACGGTCGCGTACAACAAATACTCATTGACAAGGGTCTTGTTGTTGCAAAACGCGGGTTTACCAAGGGCCTTTTTCAGAGTGGAGAAGCGCGGATCATCGGCGATGCCTCGTTCAAACTCAGTGTCCCATTCCAGGCGCGCGTGTCGAGGAAACGAATCTCGATGCATGGATGTCTTGAAATTTGTCACTCGTTGTCTTGTGGTGATGGTGTTCGAATCCTGACGTACATCCCTCGTCGTCGTCCTCCTAGTCCCTCGAACCGTTGTTTGTTCTTGTTGTTGAAACACATCGTCCACTGTCAATCCTTGCAAACATCCATCGTAGCGGCATCCCGTAATAATGGCAGCCATGTCGCGTACAAATGTCTTATGATCCCGCGTGTCGAACTTCCACACTACCAGCGCCACGTTTACATGTAAATTGCCCACCAGTTTGACATTGAAACCCAATGCTTCATCCTCGAGCACCGTTTGCAAATCGCGAACATCTCCAATCAAATGCATCACCGCTACCGTGTTGAAGTCGCTCACCCCAAACGGATGCATGGCCCGTGCCACACTTTCTTTGAATGCCACATAGGTGGGATTTTCATGCAAATCTTGCGGGAGCACGGTTCCGGCGAAAATATGAGCGTACAGACTGGCTTGTCGACGTCTCTTGTTGAATGTGGACGCTACGGATTCTCCTGGAAATGCTGCTCGTCTCGCATCTAACAACAATCTGTCTGCCGAACCAAATACTTCTACATACACGTCCGTCCACTCCGGTATTGCCAACGAACAGCATAAATACGCGTGCAGCACCTCCGTCACAGATTGTGGTCGTTGTGTGATGCCCCATTGTTTACAAAACGAGCGCAGTTCATTCAGCAGCGGATTTTGCATATCTTTGTTTTTTTAGTTGTATCCACGTTCATCAAAATCACAAATCATCCATAAACTCTGTTCTTGTTTCATTCATTCTTGTTGTTGTTGTTGCTGCTGCTGCGGGGGAACGGGTGGATCACACACGTACGCGCCTCGCATTTCCTCGTACATGTGCTGTAGCTGCTGCGCTTCTGTTCCATCAAGAAACGTGGCGCGCATCCTG
>Ga0315284_10011500_pt1 | contig 12618 bp, 8 predicted proteins | sample YL17G09_16_MG_FD_203696 | JGI IMG/M metagenome (GOLD analysis project Ga0315284, IMG submission 203696) | Sediment microbial communities from Yellowstone Lake, YNP, Wyoming, USA - YL17G09_16 | ecosystem: Environmental > Aquatic > Freshwater > Lake > Sediment | place: USA: Wyoming | collected... | reverse complement strand
CAGACAAAGAGATGCCGGGCCTTTCAATAAGATTAGTATAAGCATAGAGACAATTCAGTTCCTTGATTCGCTCGCCGAGTTCATACGTATTCCGCCGCAGTGCCTCCTCTGTCTGCTTGCGCTGGGTGATGTCCTGGACGTAGATCGCCAACTTCTTCACCGTGCCGTCCGCGTCCAGGACAGGATAGACCCAATGCTCAAACCCCCTTCCCTTGAGCTCATCCTCAAAGCACAGAGGCTTGCCTTTCCGGATGACTTCCTCGACGTATCCCCTTCGCCTTGCTGATACGGAAGGGGGGAACTGGTCGTACATGCAATGACCTACAAGTTCATCAGCGCGTTTGCCTAAGCTCCGGGCAGATGCTTCATTGAGGCTAAGGATGGTTCCTGCCGCATCAATCATCAAAACAGAGGCCGTAGAAGCGTTCACGATAGCCTTCACCGTCTCTTCGCTCTCCTGCAGCGTTACCCGCGTTCGCTTCTGTATCGCAAGATGATCCAGCCAGTTGTTGAGTCTCGCACCTTCAGGGCTGGGGCCCAACATATCTTCGGGCGTCATGTAATAGAAATTATCAAAGACTTCGGTTCCAATGATCGCTATGGGATGAGTGGTCAGGACGTCTAAGAGGATACCTGGCTCGAATCTCCGCCTGTCATACTGACAAATGGCCAGGCATTGATGATCGGGGAAAAATTCGTTCAGCTTTATCTCATATTCAATTAATCGGTCAGAACCAGGCAAGCCCCTGAGCGTCCAGGACATCTCCCCGGTAACCCTGAGTGCTGTGTACCCTTCAGCGAGGGCACGTGTGGTTTCAGATGCAAGAAGAGAGATCATGCCATCGGGATCGAAAACTCCCCCCCGCATGTATGACTCATCAACGGAGAGCACATGCAACTGGCCCGTTTTCACGTAGTCGTCCACATCCACTCCATCCTCGTGCATATAGCTGAAAATCTCTTCTGCTGTACGGGCGTCAACGATGTAGATGATCTTTTGGCCTGCACGTAATCCCTCTCTCAAAAAAGGCGTAAGTATGGCCCGGTGCTCTTCTTCAGTCTCATACATGCAACAGAGGTGATCTCCCGGCTTTAATTCCTTGATTTTCTGCTCCAGTTCGTCATACGTTGAGATCGGATTTTTAGCCATCAAGAAACCCTCCCGTGATCAGTAAATATGGAGCTCTGTCTCCTGCACGCAGATGAGAGAAATAATGTTCACAGATCTGCTCGGTGATCATTCCACTGTCTCCTTGCCTTTCATGAGCATGTAAAAAGGATAACACTCCTTTGCACTCCTTGATTCAGCTCATCATTACCTGTTGAGCGTGATGACGAACTCCTCTGCGATATTTTGTTCGCAGTCTTAGCCACCAGCATTTGTAACCTCACTGCTCGCCTCAAGGGTGGATGACCAACCCTATTATAGTACAGATTGCTTGTGTTTTATACGGTCTAGACATTAATTCAGAATGCATCTGATGGCCTCAGCCTCTTTCTTCTTCCCTTGATTAAGTATAACAAGCATGTTCCATCTTATTCAAATATTAAAAGATTCTCGGGGAAATAATTCTTTATTTTACAGGTGATATTCATTATAATTTTTTTATAGCGTCGAGATGAGGTATACATAGTGAACGGATTCCAAAGGTTCTTTCTCATTTTATTCTGTATCCCTTTTTTCACTGGATGTTTCAACGTTATTTCAAAAGATCTTCGACAACAGATTGATCCAGCCATAACCGTCAAACAGGTTTTCGATAATCCTGATGCATTTAAAGGCAAAATGATTCTCTGGGGTGGTGAGATCATTCAGACGATGAATCAAAAAGATGGAACCACATTGATTGAAGTCTTTCAAACACCTCTCGGCTGGAGGGGAGAACCAAAAGATACGAAAGAATCTGTTCTTTCCGAAGGCAGATTTTTAATTCTTATCCCTACCTATGTTGATAGCTACCTTTACCGGAAAGGCAGAAAAATAACCGTATCCGGAGAAATTCAGGGAGAAATGACAAAAACACTCGATGAAATGAGCTATCGCTATCCTGTTATATCATGCAAACAAATGTACCTCTGGGAAGAATACCGTTCCGAGCATCCAACCTCTTCCTCCTACTATTATGATCCCTGGTGGAACTATCCATATTATGTAGTCCCGCACGTTCATCACAATCATAAGGACTAATTCATAGCGTTAGAAGAACGGTAGTCTATGGATGTCTTCTAACAGCCTCATCGTACTATATGTTACTAATCTTAGCATCCTGAATTTTGATTGTACATGTTTTGTGAAGATGTTAAAATCCCGCCACTGATCCAGCCTTGAGTTTGTGTGATAGCAGGGGGGAAGATTAACAAAGTGAGGCAATGATAATGGATACGAACGACTGGCAAAACTATTCACGAGTTTTTAAAGAGCTTCTCGGGTTGGAATATAGTCCGGTAGCGGTACATTGTTTTAAGGAGTCTCTCGCACAAAAATCTGATAAAAAAGTCCGCATCTGCAGGGCAATCCTTGATGCAGGCAAAGGTGAAACGCTCCAGGTGGACAGGAAGAATAATGCCTGTTTCGGTGCAGGCTGGCATCTGGGCTTCCAGAAGATTACAGACGAAAAGATTGGAGATATGATTAAAAAGTTTGTCGTCGAGGGAGAAAAGCTCTTCTGTTCCTATGAAGCGTTGGACAGGTTGGTCTCACAGATGGAAGAAGTCCCTGATAATGCCAGAGCACAGTTTTCTCTCAGGCCTATGGAGAATGCGGAATCTGAACCTGAACTGGTCATCTTCATCTGCGATGCGCAGGCTGCCTGCCGTATCCTCACGCTCGTAACCTTTCTTGATGGCAATATGCCGAAAATAAAGATAGGAGGCCCAACCTGCAGAATGATCATCATGGAGCCCCTCTTGACCGGAGAAGTGAATCTGTCGTTTTATGATTATACCGCACGGAAAATGTGCAATGTGGAGAAGGACAAGTTATTGGTTTCTGTCCCCTATCAAAAGATTCCTGCGATTATCGGGAGTATCGATGCTTGTTCAGCCGGCAGGGCGAAGATAGAGTTCCCGCAGGAATTCAGGCAATTCTTGCAGAATAGGCTGACACCAGAGGAAGGTAAATAAGGTATATGGTGGAGGCGGCGGGAGTCGAACCCGCTTTCCACCTTTCTAAAATCATGATACTAAAAAGAATTTGTTTGGGCAATGTCCCTTTGGAAAGCGTTTTTCTCTGTCTATCTCTCGGACCAATTCTCTTACTATTCTTTGCGAAGCACCGATTTCAATTCATCCGTATTCATTCTTGCGTAGCGTCTCGTCATCGTGGGTCGAGTGTGCCCTAAAAACTCTTGTACTCCATCCATTCCAACTCGGTTTACCGCCTCGGTAGCTGACGAATGTCTTGTTCCTTGATAAAAAGAAATCTCAATTCCCATCTCTGAGGTAACTCTGTTCCAGAGCTTCCTTGCATAAGATTCAGAGTATGGCCTTCCCTTCTTCTGAAAAACAAAAGGCGAAGCATACTGTTTACCATTTTCATCGACGAGAATGTATCGAGGCAGTTTCGAGAGTGTTTCCTTCACATCTCCGTCAAGAGGAAGAACCTTTATCCTCTTTGATTTCGTTGTAACTCTCAATTCATTCAGAGAGAAATGCCGCCGGATGATCACTTGATTATGCTTCAAATCAAGCTCATCCCAAAATAATGCTCTGGTCTCTGAGGGGCGAACCATTTGTCTGGCCGTTAAGAGGATATACGCTCGATCCATTAAATCCGGGATGCTTTGGATAACTGCATCTTGCTTATCGAGGTCAATCGTTTTAAAATCGGGTTCAGGGACTTCGATTTCAGGAAATTTGGGCATTTTGCCAATATCCCCCCAATTGAAAGCATCCGAAAACATCTTGTGGAGACAGGATATAATGTTCAGGATACTTGGGTGATCCGTTCAGAGTCAGATGGAAATCTTCAACCTTTTTTGTGCCGATGTCTCTGATGTCTGTCTCCTTGAAGTATCCCTGAAAAATCCCCACGTATCTCTTCAGTTCCTTGAGATAAGAAGGTGAGAGAAGCTCCTTCTCCGCCTTAATTTCCATTTTCTTCAACCATTCGGAAGACCAATTTTGAAATCGAAGTGGCTTTAACTTCTGTGGAATGTAGCGAGATGGATTGAAACCCCTTGCATCAATCTCCGCCCGGATTTTTGTCAGGATTCGGGAGGCTTACTCATAGGACGAGAAGGGGAATCCTACAAATAAGACCCAAATTTTGCCTCCATCCAAATTCTCTATTCAGGCAGGCCCAAATTTGTTGAGTACACCTACAAATCATCAATGGGAATCACATGCAGGAGTTTAAGATTACTAATTGAAAGTAAGCCTAATGTTTCGCCAAACAACGCTTATTTTTCGATGCGCCGTGAGTGAAAAAATGGGGAGGGATTGCTCCCTCCCCCAAAAAAGCCATTTACTTGTATTACCTCTTTAGCTAACCGCAGGCGTCTTCCGGCGCTGGCAAATTGCCGGCGCCGGAGATGGCTTGGTATGCCTACGGATTTGTAGTGATCGGGGACGGAGTTGCGTTAACCCAGGCGGATGAGACGAAGGCGCCGTTGTTCGCCCGGATTCGGTAGTAGTAGGTTGTGTTACGGGTCAGACCGGTCTGCGTAAGGGTTGCCGTGTTGGCTGTGACCGTCACGGTGCTGACGCTATTGCCCGTGAAAGTGGCGTTGGTGGCTCGCTGGATCGTAAAGCCAGTCTCGTTATTGGAGAGGTCCTGCCAGGTCAAGATCACGGTGCGGTTGTTGCCAGTTCCGTTCGGGCCGTTCACCGCCGTGAAGCTGCCCGGCGCCGTGGGCGCGCTCGGCAGCGTCACGCTGGCCGTGTTCGAGTAGGCGGACGACCCGACGGCATTCACCGCCGCCACCCGGTAGGTATAAGTGGTACCCACCACCACGGTCGTGTTGACAAACGTCACGACGCCGGTGTTGTTGCGTGCCGGGGCCGTGCCGATCTGAGTGAATGGCCCACCGTTCACAGCCCGCTCGATGACGAATCCGGTCTCGTTGGTGGTGTTATCGGTGAAGGTCAAGGTGACCTGAGGCCCGGCCTGCAATGTCGCCGTCAGGTTGGTGGGACTCTTGATCGCGACCACGGCCGCCGAGACCGACTCTGCCGAGAGGCTCATGAACTCACCGCCGTAGCCGATTGTGTTCCTCGCGACGACCCGGTAGGAGTACGTGGTTGCGTTCCACCGGAACGTGGTGTCGGCATAGGTGCGTATCCCCTTGGTATTCGCCTGATCAAGCGGTGAGGGGACCGTCGCCAGGTCGACCCAGGTGCCCGTCCCATCATTCCTCTGGACCACGAACGCCGTCTCGTTGATCGATTTGTCGTTCCAGGTCAGCGTCAGAGTCGTGTTGTTGCCGTTTCCGCTGGTCGTCCATGCGAGCCCATCCGGCGCGTTCGGCGGGAGAGACACCGACACCGGCCGCATCATGTCCATCTCCTCATGGCTCAGGATGTGGCAGTGCCACACGTACTCCCAGCCAAAGTTGACGAGCTGGTTGACGATTGCCGCGGTCGGGTTGCCGGCCGCGTCGATATTGTTGAAGCCCATCGTCGACCCGAGCGGCATCATGGGGTGCAGCGGTCGGATGCTGTTGGGCAGCTCGAATGGGAGTTTGGGGATGATCGGCCTGAGGGCCACGATCGTGTCCTCAAGCGGGCTCACCCGCACAGTTTCCTTCCAGCCGAGTTCGTTGGCATCCGGCGGGATTATGATGTTGTCCCATGTCACCCGGTTAAGAACCTGCAAGTCGTACAGGTGCCAGTGGAGCGGGTGGGTGTCCACGCCGTTGTGGGTGATCTTCCAGATCTGCGTCCCGTCTGCCGAGGCGATCGGGGTCATGTCGATATCACCATTCTTCGGCAGGTTGGTGGCGTCGATGAGTTCCGTCGGCGGGTTCACGTACGGGTAGAGGATGATGTTTTGCCCGGCCGGCGTGGCTGGAACGACCTCGAGGCCGATGTTCGCCGTCATCCTGCCGAACTCGTCGAAAGCCACTGCATTCATCTCGTCATGGATCGCCTTGGGTTCGATCCGGATCTGCAGCTTGGCGTTCGGGGCCTTCAGCGTGTTGAACCCGAACAGGGTACCTCCCTGGTCTAAGATCCGGGCGTACCCGTCACAGAGGGTGCTGGCGCTGCCTCCGTTGCAATAGCTGCTGGAGACGAAGTCGGTTCCGTAGGCCGAGTTGTAGGCCGCCTGCCCCACGATGATTGGGTGCTGGCCGGATTCGAACACGCCCGAACCGTCAGCTTTATGTTTAAACGCCGCCTGAAGCGCGGCAAGGTTGAATGCCGGGGCCTGCGTGCCCACGACCTTCACCTGCATGATAGTGCGGGTGTTGGGGCCGTAGCCCGGCAGTATGGTCGGTGCGCCGACCGGGGACAGATCCGGTGCGCCTGTGTAGTAGTCGTAGCTCGGCACGCGCGCGGGGAACGCCGCGGGTGCGTCATTGTAAAGGATCAGGGTCTTGCCCGCGAACTTCGAGAAGTCAACGATCACGTCAGCCCTTTCAGCCGGAGCGAGCAGCAGCGAATGCAGGTCGACGTTCCCGACGTCGAACCGCGTCGGGTCCGTAATCCACGTGGTGAACTGCTGACCATCCACAACCACGGGAGCAGGCAGGAAGCCGCCCTCGTTGCCGATTTGGATCCAGTCGGGCCCAGCGGGGCTCCAAGCTTGATCCGGCGTCGGGAAGACGACCGGGTCGGTCTGCGCTAACGCCAGCTCGGCTGGATTGAGCGCGACCTCGCTGTCAGTCCCCGTCCTCGGGTCAGCAACGTACCACTGCAGGTTCCAGAAGCGGTCGTTCGCAGCGTTCAGGATGCGGAGCCGGTAGGACTTGGGTTCGACTGTGGTTGTCGGGTACACCGTCCCGTTCACCAGGGGCGTGTCGTTGAACTGCTCCATCCCGACGGAGATATTCGGCGTGCCCGGGATCAACGCCGGCTCGCAGAAAGGGTCGGTCTGGTACTGCCAGGTATTCGGGTCGTCCAGGTTGCAGTTCGCATCGTAGTAGGGGTTGGGGATGGGTCCGTGCAGAGGCGTCGCAGGTGGCCAGAACCACGGCCCAAACATCCAGCGCCCGAAGGCACTCATGCCCGAAGGGTCGCCCGGATTCTGGGCCGGCATGTAGACGTGGTGGTACCAGAGGTTGCCATGGCCGCCCCAGCGGGTGGAGTCCCAGGTCGGGTCCTGCCAAGCCAGTTGGCTGGCGTCCGGCACGAAGGTCCGGTCCTGGATGACGAGAGGAAGCCCCTCACCGAGGGCAGAGAACGTGCCGGTCGGGCCGAACAGCTTCTGCTCGGTCGGGTCGGTGATCACATAGCCTGCGGCCTCGCCTGCGTATACATTGAGGCGGGTGATGCCCCATGCGTGGTCGTGGTAGAACATCAGCCGCGCGCTCTGCTGGTTGGTGTAGTAGAATGTCTGGCAGCCGTCGGTTTTTGCCGAGCAATTGGGTACGCCGGAGACGGTTGCCATGTCCGGGACGTTGCCCACGCTCACACCCTCAGGCCAAGGGGTGTTTTCGGTGGCCGGGGTGATCCACTGGTGCGGGGTCCCGTCGCTGATCCACGGGGTGATGCCGCCGTGCAGGTGCAACGTGGCCCGGTCGTCTTGGAAGCAAGCGACGTTGCTCGGGTCGTCGGTGCACATGGGGTTGCGAACACCGTCCATGACGGTGCCCTCGTCAACCGGATCCGCCATGCCTGTCGGGCCCATGCCCGAGCCCATAATCGTGGAGTCCTTGGGTATGAAAAGGTCCCCGCCGTTGCCGGTAGGCAGGAGGTTGTAGAACACGATCCTGACCGGCCGGTCCTTCTGCGCCACGATGACCGGCCCCAGGAAGTGGGGATCGTCCACCGCGTACGCCTGCGAGCCGTCGGGCATGAGGGTCGGAACCGACGTGCCGTCGAGAAGGTCTGTCTGGAGCGCTACGCCCTTGCTCCAGGAGGCGTTGGCTGGGGTCTGGAGCTGAACGTACTCGCGTAGAAGCGTCGGGGACAGGCTGGAGTTCATCTGCTCGCGGTGCTGGACGAGCGCGATCACATAGTAATCCGCGTCAGCCTCGAACCCGTTGGTCGTCGAGAAGGTCGTGGTGTCGGGCACAGCGAGCGGGAGGTGCTGGCCCAGGTTGTTGTCGATGGCGGTGCATTCGCTAAAGTTGACTGTCGGGGCGCACAGCAGCGGCAGCCCGTCCTGGAACTTCTTGATGCCGCCGGCCGTGATGTAGCCCGAGCCGGCGGCGGTCAGGTTGATCGCGGTGACCGCGCCGACGTCTGTGAAGGCCGTGGCCAACGCGCCCGCGCCTATGCCGGTCGAGTCGGTGATGTCTACCATCGGGGCGGACGTGTAGCCGGTGCCAAAGGTATCCAGGACGATAGTCTGGACCGTCAGCGTCGCCGTGGCAGTGGCGCCGGACCCGCCGTTGAGGATCGGGTTGAAGATCGTGCCGTCACGGATCACGACGTTCGGCGGGAACGAGTAGCCGGAGCCCGGCTGGTCCACCACGATTTCCGTGATGGCGCCAGTCGTGTCGAGCACGGCATGCGCCATGGCCTTCACCCCGTCTGGTCCATCCGGCAGGTCGAAGTCAACCGTCGGGAACGAATAGTTGTTCCCTGGGGCGCCGAGCGTAACCGCATCGACGCCGCCGTAAGCGGTAGCCGTGGCGTCCACGGTTGCGCCGCCGCCCGAGATCGCGACTTGCGGGGCGGTGTAGCCCGCGCCGCCGGCATCAACGTTGATGGCGGTGACCACACCAGACGCACTGACCACCGCGTCAGCGGTGGCTCCCGTGCCCCCGCCAGTGATGTTGACCGTCGCGGTCGTGTAGCCGCTGCCCGGGTTAGTAATGGTGATGCCGGTCACGGCACCGTTCGCTCCGACCGTCGCCATGGCCGTCGCGCCCGCGCCGTCGCCCGTGATTGCCACGGCCACGTCGGGAAGCGTAAACGGGCTATTCGCCCAGTTCGGAAAAGGTCCGAAGTAGTGCGGGACCTTCGTTTCGTCCGTCGCCGAAATAGGTGCCTGGAGAATGGCTTCAGCAGCCTGCTTGAGCGCGGCCTTCTTCTCAGCCCGCGAGAGCACTTTCGCCTTCGGCGCTGTCTTCGCCTGCGCCTGGCCTACCCCCAGGGCAAGGACGGCTAATGCCAATACGAAACTCATAAAGATCAAGAACTTGCACTTACTCATCTGCTTACTCATCTTAATTCTCCTTTCGTGTCTATTTGCTTTGATGTTGCTGGTTGATTTTTATTGATGAAAAACCAATGCAAGTGCTGCCGGTACTTCCCCACCGTGGAGATGGGGCACTGCGGGGACCGGGACAGCGGAGTCTGCGCTGCCTGTGCCACATGCGCTGACAGGGAAAATCCCACCATGAGAAGAAAAAACAACAAAATTGTAAGAAGTCTAAAACCGTGAATATTCTTGGTCATGCCGCTACAGTGTTTCCTTCTTCCCTTCTTAGGTGGGACCCTCCTTTTTTTGTGGGTTCACATCAACCCAAAACTTGTAGTATAAATTTTGTCGAAAGTGACCGGAAATATCAATACGGTAAACTATGTATTTTTAGAAAAAAAACTATGTATTTTTATGGTTCACCTGTAAAATCATGTAACTATGTAGAAGTTTTTTTTCGGCCTGGATAGCGTTTGGATAGCGTAATCTATCGAGGACAAAAAAGAAAAGCCCCGAAATCACAGGGCTTTTTCTCTAAATGTTGGTGGAGGCGGCGGGAGTCGAACCCGCGTCCGGAAGTACTCCACTTTAGTATCTACATACATAGTCTGCATATTTTAGATTCGCCTCTCAAGACTCCTGCAGACGGGATTCTCAATCGGCTATCCTGCTTTTGATTCGCCTTTAACCCTGCAGGACTGGAAAAGGCTATCCTGCTATGCTGACGCCCTTGTCAAACCTCACAGGAACAGGTTTGAGGGACGCTGACTGCCCTTAGGCAGCCAGGGCGTACCCGTAGTTGTCTGCGAGTATGTTTATTCCCACCGGATTAACGAGTCAGCGAGTCGCTCGGTATGCCACTAAGGCTTCCTTACCCCCGTCGAAACCGTTTCGCCCCCTCCTTTCAGATTTCAGATTTTTAACAGTATAAATATTACCATGCTTTAGATATATTCTCAAGGAGCTTGGTGCTTTTTCTCCTTGAGCCCTTTCCTCATTTCTCTTTCTGCGTCTCTCTTTTTAATGTCTTCTCTCCTGTCAAAATCCTTCTTGCCCTTGGCTAATGCCATCTCTATTTTTACCTTGCCGTTCTTGAAATACATCTTCAAGGGTATCAGTGTTTGACCTCTTTCGCGCATCTTCCCGTATAATTTTTTTATCTCCTTCTTGTGAAAAAGAAGTTTTCTGTCCCGGAGAGGATCATGGTTAAACTGGTGGGCGTAGAAATAAGGACTGATGTGAGTATCGATAAGATATATCTCTCCATCTTTGATCCGGCCATAGCCATCCTTGAGATTCACCTTGTTTTGTCTGCAGGATTTAACTTCACTTCCCAGAAGTACAATACCTGCCTCAAAGGTTTCCAGGATCTGAAAGTCATGAAACGCCTTTTTATTTGTTGCGATAACCTTTTCTGCCATGCTCAGTAGGTATGTATCTCATGCTTTTTAAAGAAATAAGAAATTTCAAAGGCAGCAGTTTCTGGAGAATCAGAGCCGTGGACAGAATTCTGCTCAATGCTGGTCCCAAATTCTTTGCGGATTGTCCCGGGCGCAGCCTCAGCCGGATTGGTCGCGCCCATGATGACTCGGGTTCGGGCAATAACGCTTTCACCTTCAAGTACCATGACGAGGATTGGCCCGGATGACATATACTTCGTCAAACTCTCAAAGAAAGCCTTGTCCCGGTGCACGGCATAGAAGCCTTCTGCTTCCTTTTTTGATAAAAAGAGCATCTTCGCTGCAACCACCTTCAAGTTATTTTCTTCAAGCCTTCTGATTATTTCTCCAATCAGCTGCCTTTTCACCGCATCAGGTTTGACAATTGATAAAGTCCTTTCCATGTATCCTCCTCTTTGATTGGATGAGCTATCAGCAGTCAGCTTTCAGCTTGTGCAAAATACCCTCATGGAATGTGCAGAATTCGCTCCCTGTTTTCAATTGAGCCTGTATGAGTTCTTCCTGCCAGTGAGCATTAAAAAGTCTGCAGCGCTTATCTTCACAAAAGGGATCCCCCATCATGTGAAAAAAGAAAGCCTGCATTACATATCCCTTCGTCACCTCGGTTAACCGTTCATCTTCATAATCGAGGTATCTCCCTCTGAATTCTTCTTTGAGAATTTCAGGGTGTACCCCCATCTGCCGTTTTAGATAATATTCTCGCGGCTTGGCTGGGGCCTCAATCAGACCGGTTGTAGAGATAAGGCTGGGATAGGAATAGATGCTTGCTCGTGCGTGGTACCGCCGATCATTTCGATCCCAGGTTGCGAACATCTGATTGGTAAGAATGATATGGAGGAAATCACTCTTCCTTTCTTCCTCAGGAATAAGGTGAAAATAAAACTGTTGGAGTGCAAATCCTTCGTAGAGAATTCCTGGAATCCGTTTCGTGGGATCGAGAAGGGTCTTTTCTTCATAAGCACGCTCTCCTGGAAGGGGCTTGCAATCGGTCTCTTGAGCAACAATGTTCCTGATGCGGATTGAACACAGTTTAAGGACGATTTTCTCTAATGTATCCTGTGGAGACTTTTTAAAGGTTGAGAGGCAGTCGCTTCTCCTCTCCACGTGGGAGCCGGTCTTCTTTTTAAGGTAATCAATGAGCTCAGGGATGTGTAGAGCTTTGGTCCATCCACCATCATAGAGAAAGATAGTTTGAGGAAGCATAGATTAAATGGAGGTTAGGGGTTCGGGTTTCGGGATTCGCTAATCCCTAATCCCCAATCCCTAATCCCTGAGTCCTTATTCCACAATCTAAAATCAGAATTTCTTGAGTGCTACCTCTGCTGCCTTTTTCCCCGATAAAAGCATGGATCCAAAGGTGGGTCCCATTCTGGGGAGTCCATAGGTGGTCGCAACGGACATGCCGGTAACAATGAGACCAGGATGCACCTCGCCGGTGTATTCAATGATCAGGTCTTCAGATTGTTCTACCCACATGGCCCCAAAACCGGGTGTTTTGATGAGCCCTCTTTCCTCCAGTTTTTTCACTACGCAGGCATCATGACCTGTGGCGTCCATGACTAATTTTGACTCAAGGGCAACAGGGTCTACACAGGTGATCTCCCGGGGAAGTGCTCCTACTGCTGTCCAGTTTATCACCGCGCCGGCAACCCGGTTGCCTTCTCTCAACACTAAGTCATCGAACTTAGTCATATTGGCAAATTTTACTCCTGCATCACAGGCAGCAGCAATCAGCTTGGAACAGGCATGAGGACCATCAGCCACCAGAAGCCCCTTTGTAACTTCTTTATACGGTATGCCAAGTTGTCTGAGTTCCTCATCTGCAGGATATCTCACGGTAACCTTATTCATAAGATACCCGCCTATCCAGAATCCGCCACCAATGTAATTGTTTCTCTCAACGATCAG
>Ga0315284_10011498_pt1 | contig 12619 bp, 26 predicted proteins | sample YL17G09_16_MG_FD_203696 | JGI IMG/M metagenome (GOLD analysis project Ga0315284, IMG submission 203696) | Sediment microbial communities from Yellowstone Lake, YNP, Wyoming, USA - YL17G09_16 | ecosystem: Environmental > Aquatic > Freshwater > Lake > Sediment | place: USA: Wyoming | collected... | reverse complement strand
AATCGTAACTTCTATTATTTGTTGAGTGAATGAAAAATTTAATCTAATCTTTTTAATTATAAATTCCAGCTTTTTTGCCAATGCAAATTTACCATAAGCAAATAAACCAACAATCAATAGTCCAACTGGTACGATTAATTTTTTAAACATAAGGCAAATTTACTAAAAATTTCAAATTTTAGTTTAATGTGGAAAAGTTGTTATTAAGAAAGTGTGTGTTTTTAAACTTTTAGTTTTAATAATAATTATTTTTGCGGGTGTATAGCACCCAGCAAAAATAATTTTAAACCACTTCCTTAAACCAGTTAAACCAGTTTAAAATTTAAAAAATACATTTATTTTCTACCTTTAATATAATAATAAGCATAAAAAAAGGTGCAAATATTATGCACCCTATCAAACTAACTTAATTTTCGCTTATTTGCTACAAATAAACCCTTTTAATGAACTTTTGCGTACTTGCTGGGTGTTCATACATATTAAAGTAAATGCAGCCCTTATTTCGTACAAAATCAGCAAATTTTTTTTCGTTAAAAATTTTACGATATTTTAAAGGTGTTTTGTTTTGTTCTACTGGATAGAAACAAATTGCGTTAAATAGTTTTCTTGTATTCATTTTGTTTGTTTTTTTTAAGCCAATGATATAAAGTCCTTTCAGTAATGCCCAATAAAATTGCTGCTGCTTTTATTGTGGTTGATATTTGCAACGCTTTATTTATTAATAAATCAGTATTATATTTTAAGTTTAAATTTTCTTGCATAAAATTTTGTTTGTAATATTAATTGCCTATATTTGCAATAGAAAATAAATGAATTCTCTAAAATAGGATTTGTTTTGTAGCTAAACCAGTAGTAATACTGGTTTTTCTTTTTATAATACTTTACTCCATTGTGTTGCCATTTCTGTTGCAAAACTTTTACTCAATTCACTTCTTTTGCAAATATCATTTTTATTTTTACTCCATTGCATATCAGTAAAGTGTCTTGTTTTTCCGTCTGCATATACAATGCCTTTTGGTTTTTCGCAACTTGTTTTTTGTTCAAATAAATTATTTTGCAATGTATATTGTAAAGCTGGTAAGTTTTTAAGCCATAAACAAGTACGTTTCATTTTACTTTCTCCAAAATAATATGGTTGTATTATTTGTGTAGGTTTTAAAACATTTGTATTGATATGCCCAACTGGATTTTCTAATGCAATATGTTTAATATCTTGAAAATATAAATCCAAAAAAAAATTTATTGCTAAACTTCTTTTTTTTATTCTCTTTAAAGCATTAACTCCATAACTTTCAATATTGCATAAATGTAAACCAGCAGCACTTAAATATGTGCAAGGTGGAAACGCTATTAAACAATCAGGTTTTACAAATTTTATTGCCTCAAATATATCCATTGTTAAATGTGGTACATCAGCAATACTTGGTATTATATCACAGCTTATTGCGTCATAATTTAATTTTAAAAACTCATTTGTTAATGTGCCTGAATATTCACAACCAATTAAAATTTTCATATTTTATATTTTTTAATTATATCCATACTTAAAAATTTTTGTAACTCATATTAATCTAATTCTATTTTCAGTTGCTAATTTTAACTCTATTGTTCCGTCATTTAATAAAGTAATTAAATTTTTATTTCTATCTTCTACTTTTAACATAAATTATAAGTTTTATCACGTTTAAAAATAATTTTATCTGCTATCCATTTTTTAACTATTCCCTTTGCTTGGTTTGTACCAACTCCCAAACTCTCTTTTATATATTGTACCATATTTTCGTAAGTATCTCCAGTGCCACCCAACACACTTAATGCACACCTTTTGTGTTCTAATATAGTCCAATCATTAATAGTGTGTTTTTTATTTTGACTTATATTAACTGACTGCCACCCATTGTTATAAATTAATTGTATTGGTGTAAAATCAACATCACTTCTTAAAAATGTTGCACTCATATCAAAAGTGTTTGTTTCTTTATTCTTTTCAATCTTTAATGTACTTTGTGCGTATCTATCGGACTGGCTACCAAAATGCCCTAACGTGTTTAAATCTTTTTTGCCTAAATGCAAAACACCTAATATCAAAATATTGTATTGCTTTGTAATTCGCTTTATCCATTGTATTAATTCCCTACTTTCTTTTACATCATTGTAATCGGTTAAACAATCCAAAATGCCGTCAATAATTATTACACTGGTATCAGTATTTGCAATTAAAAAAGTTTCTATTAATATTAAAATTTCGTTAGGGCTATCTTCACGAAATGCAAAAGCATTGAATGTTTCGGGTAAAACATCAGTATTGAGAAAATATTTTATTTTGTTGATTTGCCTATAAAAATCGTACTCACTACTTTCAGTATCAAAGTAAACAACTCTCTTTCTATCTTTCGGAGTGTTTACTTTAATACCAAAAATATTATTGTGAGTGAATGCACTTGCACAAGTAATTGCCATAAAATTTGACTTACCACTTTTCGGTATTCCCGAATAGATAACAAAGCTGGATAAACACCCAATAATTTTATCTTGTATTGACAAAATTACTTGTTCCTCTGCTGGTGTGTAGTCATTTTTATATGCCCTTAATGTAAGTTTCTCAACACTTTTATTTATTAGTTGATTGCTTAACATTATTGTATTATTTGCAAATTACTTTCTTTTGTTTCTAAAATTTCAGTTTTAAATTTTTCTATCTCATCAATAAATTTTGCAGCTAAAATAATACACTCTTTTAATGTATCGTTGTATTCGTTACTGGTGTATAGTTTTAATGCAATTAACTCAATCCTTGCTAGTCCATTAGGTATGAATTGTATTTGATTAAAATTATCTTGTATTGGTACGCTAGTATAAGCATTTTGAAAATAGGTGTTGTATTTCTTATTCATTTGTTTTGTTTTATCTTGTTAAGTAATCAATCCAGCATTTTGCTGAAGTTAAATTGTCGTGGGTGCTATTGTCTAATTGTACAATATATGTATATTTATTTAATACAATTATGTAACTACCATTATAATATATTTTAAAAGGTTTTTTCATAAACTTCAGTTTTAAAGTTTGCATATACACAATAACAAAATGTAGGAAATGGCATTGCCTTTCTATCTTTCATTTTTACCTTTTTATACATAAACTCCAGCTTTTCTAAATAATTACCCACAAAGTCCGTAAATTCAACACCAATAGCGTGAATATAATTATCCTTAACATTTTTAATCGTTTCCATTTTCTAATAAATTTTTAGTGTTAAGTAAATGAGTTAAAAACTCTATTTGGTGGGTGTAATAATCTATACTATCCTTAATTAGTATATTTATTTCCATTTGCATATTAAAGGGTAAATTATCTTGACTTAAATTATAATCTTCATCAATTCCCTTTAATTTTATTCCTATAATATCCTTATAGGACTTTACTTTTTCTAAATACTTTTTTTTGCACTGGTACAATTCAATGTCCATTACAATAGATTGCCTTTCAGTTACTTTGTTTTGTTTCATAAAATTTGTTTTGTAAATTAATAAAAACACTTTTTAATATGGAAGTGTGAAACCATTTAACCAACCAACCAAAACTATTTGAAATAATTATCTTGAAGTAGTGCAGTTATAATTGCTGCAATTAGAATAAAAATTAATGCTTGTTTAATTTCTTTTTTCATAGTTTTTTGTTTTGTATTACAAATATATATGAAACTATTTCATACAAACAAATAAAATTTGTTAAAATAAAAAACTACTAAAAATTAGGTTATAAATAAAAAAACCCCTAATAAATAGGGGTACACTTGAAAAACAAACTATACACTATGTAAAACCTTTTATACTTGCTAAAATTAACCCGATTAATATAATTGTACCCATTGAAGCAAAACCAGTATTATTTTGACTGGCATTAACATTTATTTTTGCAATGGTATCCTTTAATCCATTATATACACTTGTTAACTCATTTGCGTAAGTAGGCGAAGTTGCATATCCAGCCTTTTGTAATTCAATAAATTGTCCTTGTGGTGTAGTTGCTAAAAAAACTTTTTTATATCTTGGATAACCTTTCAAAAAATCAATCCAACCTTGAAAACCATTTTCAATACTTGTATATACTCTAAATAAACTACCCGAATTAGCACCGTCACTTAATGCCAATATTCTATTTGCATATTGTTTTCCAGTACCATTAATATAATAACTTGTACCATTTGCGTTGTATTCTTTTGTAGTTAATGATACTACTTTACCACTCCAAGAATTGCCACTCTTTAAACCAAAAAAATTATTGTACTTTTCTGCTAATTGAGAAAGATTATATCCACTTTCTAAAATTAATTGAGTAATTAAAGTTTCAGGCAATAAGCCAGTACCCTTTGTTACTCTGTAAGCTGGTGGATAATATTTATATAAAAAACTACTTTTTGTCATTTGAAAAATCTTTTGCAAATATTAAACCTACACCAGTAATAATACCAGTAACACCAGTTGCAATATCTCCTTTCAAAATAGTTGCAATGCCAATAAATAAACCACCAAAACCAGCTAATGTTGTTTTTAATGCACCTTTTTTAAACATACTATTTTTCTTTTAATTTTTTATAAAAATCTTTTCCAACCATACCAGCAATACCACAAAGAAATGCAGTTAATAAACTTTGTATAATATCTAAACCACTTATAGTTGTTATTGTACCAACAAAGCCACCCAATGTGCCAAAAATTATATTTTCTTTATTCTGCATTTTGTTGTAATGATTGAAATGCTTGTAATATTGCTGCTACATCTTGCATTGTTTTAAAAGTACCTTTCGCCAATGCTTTATCCAATGCAGCTTTAATAATTTGTAGTGCTTGTTCTTTTTTCATATTGTTGTTTTAGTGTACTATGTGCAATTGGTCACCGCCACCTGTGCTGCTTCTATAAATGTCGCCTACGCCCAAACCACCACTTGAAATTGCAGCCGCATTATTTGCGTATGCTGGTATATTTGCAAATCTATAAGTACCATTAACACTGTTAAAAAATATATATTGTATATCATCATTAACACTTATACTTGTACTATTAAAATTATTAAATATATCACCTAATATATAATATTTACTATCAAAATTTAAGTATAAACCAACTACATTATTACTATATGTTGTATATATAACGGGTGTACTATCCTGAAATAGCATTCCAAAATTACCATTGCCTAATTGAATATTTCCACCATCATAATTTAATCTTAATTCTGTTGGTGTTTGCCCTGCATATTCTTTACTTTGTATTGTACCAAATGTTTCAAAATTACCAATATACACACCACCATCATTAGCAGCATGAACACTTGTAAACATTGCCAATTCACTTACTGCTGCATCATTAACTACTTTAAATTGTGCTGTATCTGTTGCACCAGCAGAAAATTCTATTGTAAAATCAGTAGTTTCTATTTGTGTTGCTTCTGTTAATGTACCACCCAAACCAATTTCATTTGCTTGTTCTTGACAGCCATTGAATGCACCTGTAATTGTACCACCACTACCATTAATTTGCTGCCAAGTATTTGTAGTTATTGCGTCATAACGATATATCAATAAAGTTTGTACATCAACATATATAGTCCCTTCTGCTGCTTCTACTGGACGTAATGCAGTTGTATTGGCAAGTAAACCAGCACTTCTACCAAAATTATTTGCACTATTTTCTAATCCAAACATAATTAATTTGTATAATTTTTCTTAACAATAGTACAATTATTTGTACCAGTATTATCAAAAGTTACTAAAAATTGTTGAATACATAATTCATTTTCGTTTCCTTCAACAGTAAAACTTTGCCCATTTGCTAAAACAATACCTTGTTGTATTGTTACAACTGAAGTGCCATAATTTATAAAAGTAATACTATTACATTCACTTGTTACAAATTGTGTATTTTGGTAAACTAAAATATTTATATTATATTTTTGCATTGTTATTTTTTAAAGGTAGAAAATAAATTAATAAACGGTTGGAAATCCACCCATTGTTCTTGCTGCCACAACTTCTGAATTATCTAATTGTGGTGGACTTGGCATTGCATTATTTTGTTTGCTTTTCCACCATAAATAATATAATGCGTATGCTACTAATATAATTGGTAAAGTTTTTTTCATTTTGTTTTATTTTAAATTATTGTCATCACATCTTCACGCAACCAACCAGTCCATTGTACATTGCCACCAACATTTTCTCCACTTGGACTAATTGTACCAACTGGAAACAACTCTTGCATTAAATACCAAGTGCCATCACTTGCACTTTGTGTTCTAACAAATTTTAATTCAGTTTCGTTTTGATACGTTTTTAAAATTCTATTATTTGTACCAGCACCAGTACGCATATTTGCACCAACTTTTGTTTTATATTTTTTTGTGCCAGTTGTTGTTGTTGCACCAGCTTTATTTTTAAATAAAAAATATAATGCAACACCAATTAATGCTATAATACCAAATTTATTTTTTTTCATTTATACTCTTTATAGATTGAATAATACTTGGCAATAATGTTATTCCTACATAACCAATTAAAATAATTGGTGCATATTTTTTTATATTATTCCATAATGTTGCTAATTCAGTGCCAGTACCTAAATTAACATTCATATTATCAATTATTTGCTGAACGTAAGAACTAACACCAGTAAAATCTATTCCTTGCCTTTTCCACGTTGGTACACTTGGAAATAACAATTTGTTTACTTCTGCATAATCAACAAAACGTGGATTGATAAAATTTTGTGCATCTTGCAATGTTGCATAAAACATTAAAAATAAATTATTGTTTTGTACTATCCAGCTATTAAAAATACCAACATAACCACCAGCAATAGTTGTTCTAATATTTTGTAAACCAACTTGCCCTTGCACATATTCATAAATTTTTATTGGACTATTACTCCACGCATATTTATCAAATAAATCTCCTACTGGTGTTGCTGCCATTTTATTTTCTTAACATTGATAATAAAAAATTAAATTGTCCGTTATTGCTTACTGCCATTTCACTCAATTTAATTAAATCATCTCCTAAACATTCATCGTGTTGTTTCAATATATTTATTGCTAACAATATTTTTTCATCTTGTTCTTCTGGTATTCCAGCAAGTGCCATTTGATTACTCATTTTTGGTGCTAAAATTTTACCTAAAAAGTTTGTTACTATTCCAGCCATTGCACTTTGTATTTGTTCGTTTTGTAATAAAGTTTCTACATAACCAGCAATACCTTTTGGTTGTTCAACTTCTTCTTCAACTTCTTCTTCTTCTATTGCATTTAATCTGCTTTCTATTCCAGTTAGTTTTTCTAAAATAGCATTGCTTGAATTGTTTTGTTGATATTGCTGATATGGTTGATATTGTGGCAATTCAACTGGACGAAAAGTAAAACTTGCAATAGTTTCGCTTTTGTCGGTAACATAACCACTCTTTTCTTTTTTTGGGTGCAACTTTAAAATAAGTACATCATTGTACCCATTTTGTTCTGCTGCCGTAATATTCTCACTTAATTTTTGTACTGCCACGTCCATATCATCAGCACTATTTTGAAATAGTATTGTTTTTTTCGTATCCCATACTGAAAAGTAAGGGTGTTCTGCATTCGTTTCAAACCAATGCAGAACACTATTAACCCCAACTCCTAATGCTTTATTAATTGCCATTATTTTTAATAGTTTACATCATAATAAACACCAATGCTATATACTACATTTGTTGTAGTTAATGAACTTGGTAAACTTACAAATGATTTCGTCCAACTAATATTTTCTAAATTACATAACAAAGGTTGCAAAGAAGTAAATGGTGCTGATGCCCCACCAGTTTGCAACGCATTTAAAGATACAACTGGAATGTTGTATAATATTTGCAAATCACCTTGATATATAGTTAAAAAACTTTTTTGCATATCTGCCGTTGTAACTAAATTACTCCCAGTTAAAGGACTTTTGCTTATTATATCAGTATTGTAAAAAACTATTGATTGTATTTTTACTGGATACCCATTTCGCCCAGTCAAGTTTGGTAAATCTTGAAAAAAAAACTTTGTCAAAGTACTACCATTTGGCACTTGAATTTCAACTGCCTCAAACCTACTCGCTTTAAATTGCATAATATATTTTTTAAAAATTAAAAAAGTGCTTTTGTAGTATTTAGGCACAAAAGCATAAAAGCCAATATAATTAACGTACTGAAGTAGCGTTTTGGATTAAGATACCTCTAAACAATACAACAATAGCTGGATTACTTGCCGTCAATGTTGATACTGCTGCTGGTAAATTAATGTTACAAACAATATTTGCAGCACCATTTAAAATAATACTTGGTTCACAAGGATAAAAACCATTTTCACTTGCGTCATTTTGGTCATTATTGAAAACTGCTGGACTTGTTGTACTTGCTACGTTAAAGTTTGTATTTTGTTGAGTTTGTCCTACCCACAAATGTCTATAAACGTCCCAACTTGGCAATACTTGTTCATTATTAATAGTAATTGATAATGCACCATTATATAAAGCATTATATGGATTATTTGCTGCAGCACCAAAAGTTACTGGGTTAGGGTAAGTGTATAAACGACCTACACCACTTGTTGCACTTGCATCAGTTAAGAAAATACCAATTTGAGAAACTACAAATAAATCTTGTAAGTTTAATAAACGGTTATTTACACGTTGTGTTGCACTTGTTTGTGAACTAACGATTAAAGGAAAATTGTATTGTGCAGTTGTTGTTGTTACTGCTGCCTCACTACGAATGTAAGATTGTGTACATTTGGCTGATTGTAAACCATAGCCTTGACTTGCTGCTAATGCCCTTGCGTTTTCAAACACCATTCTTGCACCTATTTGATTTGCCATTTTTTTTGTTTTTAATTTTAAATAATTCTTTTGTTAAAGGTAGAAAATAAATGTTATTAATATCCACCAGCATAAAAACCAGCTACTGGAGGTGGATTGTTTTCTAATGCACTTCTGTCATCAATAGCACCTACCATAGGTGTGCTTTGTAAAGGAAACATCATTGCACCAACACCAGCTAAACCAGAGGCACTTGCTACTAATTTAGAAGCACCAGCAATTTTCATTCCAGTTGCTAAACCTTTTGTAAATGCACTTTTTTGTGGTAACACAAAACCAACTACTACTGGTACTGCATTTGAAATTAAATCTTGTGTACTTTCAGTCATTGGGCTTGACATTTTGCCTAATGAAGTTTTAATTGCTTTGCTTACTACGTTTGCAGCAATGCCACCAGCAACTTGATATGCTAAATCCATTAAACCACTTTTAGATATAGCACCCATTTTACGAGAACGTCTACGTGGAGAACGCTTTACGCTTTTTCTTCTTCTTGCCATTTTTTGAGTTTTTAAATTATGAAAAAATTTTTATGATGTAAAATTACCTAAATCAAATTCGTCTTTTGTTTCCATTGCATATTCTAATGCCAATAAATTTCTATCAGGTACACTTAACAATTCAAACCATTTATCTCCCCTACTTCCAAATTCTTTGTTATATTTTTGCATTGCTGCGTCAATATAATATCGCCACAATTTTGCAGCTTTTTGTATATCGTATGTACCCTTTTTATATTTTTTACCTAAATTAATTAATATTGGTCTGCGTCTTTGATTATATAATTGATAATCATTATCGGCAAATAATTGTATTTCTCTTGCTGCGTCTTTATCAGTATAAGTTGGTATGCTACCAATTTTAATTCCTAATAATCTACCCTTATCACTTCTATTTTCTCTGCTTTCGTAATAAGTAGTACCCCAAGAAGTTGTTCGTTTGCCTGGCCTTTTTGCTTGATGTAATTTATCATAAAATATATTACTTGTACCAGTTTGTTTAATTGCTTTTTTTACTGCTACTTTTCTTTTTGGTGCTGCTTTCTTAACTGCTACTTTTCTTTTTGGTGCTGCTTTCTTAACTGCTGCTTTTCTTTTTGGTGGTGCTTTCTTAATTGCTGCTTTTCTTTTTGGTGCTGCTTTCTTTTTAGCCATAATTGTAATTGGTTGTTTTTTAATTGTTTCAGTTTTTCCAGCATTATAATCTTTAACTTCTTTTTGCATTAAAGCCATAAATTTATTAATTCTGCTTTTTACACTTGTCCAATCTTTAATACTTTCATTACTATTTCTATTCGCATAATTTAAAAAAGCATTTGTATTATCATTTCCACTTCCTTTACCAGTTAATATTGTAATTGTACTTCCAGTTTTAGTATCTTCAACAATCGCACTAACATTATTGTAAATATCAAATTGATTTGTTATTTTAAATGATATATCTAAAAATATTCCACTAAAACCAATAGGCAATGCACCAACTTTTTTCTTTGATACACTAACTTTTTTTATTTTAATTGATTTGCTGCCGTAAACGTGTGCAAATGCTTGTTTTAAAGTACAACCAGTTTTCTTACGATACTCTATTGCTTTTTTAAAATTTGCTTTTGCTGTTTTTTGTGCTGCTGTCATATATTATGCGTTTGAATTATCTTCTTTACCAGTGTTTGCATTATCTTGTATTGTTTCATCTGAAACAATTTCTTCAATTTTTTTCTTTGCCATAATTAAAATACTTTAGGAGTTTGATATTTATTTTTAATGCCACTTATTTGTTGTCTTGTTTTTGCATAGTTTAATTCGTCTGCTGGTTTTGGTGTTTCTTTTGGTGAAAACCAACCATTATCACTGCCTACATTATCAGTTGCAGCAACTACACTGCCTACAAAAGGTACAAATGCACCAACGGTGTGTAGTAATTTGTCCCAAAAACTGCCTTTTCTAAATATTCTACCTACTTGTCCACTTTGTGGTTTGTAATGCCTCATATTTTTATACATTTTTATTTCTTTTTACTTTACCTTTTTGGTTTACCACCTTTTAAAAAAAACCATACACCAGCACCTATTAATCCTAACAATGCAAATGTACTAATTCCAGCTTGTGAAGTATTTGGTGTTGGTGTGTCGCCATCAGTACCTAATATACTTTTATCTCCATTTTTATATTTAGACCATAATTCGCCTAACTCTTGCAATGTTTTTCCAGCATATTTTAATTTTAATTTATCAAATGCTTTTTTATCAAAGCTGGTTAAATCTTGTGGAGTTGGACTAACTTGCGATAAATCAAATTGCAAATAACTTAACGGAAAAGTTTGTCCATTTGCAATACCACTGCCGTCAGTACCATTTGGATAATTTTTCTTTAATAAATCATTATAAGCAACTGCCCAATTTATAGGTATATTTGGTTGGTCTGCAATTTGGTCTGCATATCTACCAAACATTTGAGAATATTGTACTACGTCCCATTGGTCTTTTTGATTTGCCCTTTCCATATACCAAGAAAGCCTTTGAGTTGGAGATAGTCCACGCATATTATTCAATCTGCTTTTCCATTTGCCAGTGCTATTATCAAACAAATTTAAAATACTTGCATAAAAACTACTTAATCCTACATTATCAAAAAAGTTTTGTATATCTTGTTCTGTTGTTGTTGGTTGGTCGCCAGTACCACCCATTGTTGTACTATCGTAACCAATTTGTTTTTTGCCTATTGAAGTCCAATCCAAACCAGCAACTTTTGGTACTCCACTTATTTGTACTAATGCCATATTTTTATCTTTATATTTTGTTGGAGTTTTACTCCTATCATTAAAATAATCTAAAACACAATCGCACCAATATTCTTTGCCTCTATCATTAAACACTACAAAAACGTGTCCAATATCTTTATTATCGTATCCAGCAAACCTAAAACTAATTTTGTTTTTTAACTTATATTTTTTTATGTATGCACCTAAAATGCCCATAAAAAATAAAGAATAACTTTTACAATCGCACCCTTTTGTTTTGCCTAATGCTATTATACTTGCTGGACTTCTTAAAGTTTGTTGTTTTGTACTTTCAACAACGTACTTACAATTATCTTTTAAAAAATCAAAAACATTTTTTGCCGTTTCAACTATATTATCATCTTCAAAATAAGGTAAAATTTTATTGTATTCTGCCTCATATTTTTTTGAAGTATCAATAATTCCAGTTATAATATCTCCAGTTGTTTGTTCTTGTACCAATACAACTTTTTTATTGTTGAAAGGTTGTAATTTTTGTAATAACAAATTGGCACTTACCACACTAATTTAATTTATATGTATAATCAATCGGAAAACTTAAATTCATTGCATTTGCTTTACCTATAAATCTAATATCTCCTTTTTTATTTGTTATTAACGAAATTAAATTGCCTATCAATCCTATTGTAAACAAATTTACATTAAATGTTTGATAAGTAATTGCATTTGGTAAAATATTTATATTGCTACTGGTTAAATCTCCGATAAAATATTCTTTTTTAGTTACATCAACAAAATACAACTTGCCGTTTAAATCTCTAACTAATGCACTTTGATTTGTTTTATTTATGAAACCAATCGTAACTTCTATTATTTGTTGAGTGAATGAAAAATTTAATCTAATCTTTTTAATTATAAATTCCAGCTTTTTTGCCAATGCAAATTTACCATAAGCAAATAAACCAACAATCAATAGTCCAACAGGTACGATTAATTTTTTA
>Ga0315284_10011497_pt1 | contig 12619 bp, 18 predicted proteins | sample YL17G09_16_MG_FD_203696 | JGI IMG/M metagenome (GOLD analysis project Ga0315284, IMG submission 203696) | Sediment microbial communities from Yellowstone Lake, YNP, Wyoming, USA - YL17G09_16 | ecosystem: Environmental > Aquatic > Freshwater > Lake > Sediment | place: USA: Wyoming | collected... | reverse complement strand
CAGTAGGTCACACTGTAGTCCTTTGAGCGGGGGACAAGTCCGTTTGCCACAGTCGTTGTATTAGGTTCGACGTGGCCCTTTTGGTTTTTTCATTTAATTTGTTCGTTGCTGTAACGACATCTTAAACCGTATGCGGGTTCGGCAGGATGGGAACGGCTTGCGCCACCAAATGCCACCATAGTTCGTTTATTAGCCTAGCCGCAAATTCAAAGAACAACCGTATCGTGATGTGAACTATATCACAGTCACCGAAATTGTCAAGCCCTCTTTTTATTTTTCTTTGGATAGCGTTCAACCTTCGCCAACGCTTCATCCAAGTGCCACTGCGATTCACGGATTGCATCCGTCACCATAGGCATTTCCTCACCAGCTGCCAAAACCATTGCGCTTCTCAAATGAGAATCTGCCGTATGCAGAAGTGCCGTGATTTCTTTCTGGGTTGCTGTCATCAGGGCAGCACAATACCATAAAGGACTTTCTGTGTCAAGAGGGATTTTAGCGTTCACTCTTATTTTGGAGAGACTTCGGGTCTCATTCATTTACATATAGTGGCAAAAATGAAAAATCACTTCTTTTTGCGGGACTTGTAACTTTTTTTCACCACATGAAGTTTTATCTCGTCCTGCACCCGTTGAAAATCGGGCATCCGTAACAGACGCAATTCTGCTTCATCAATGTATTCCTGACTGCAATCAATCCCAACATAATTATTCACCATGCACTTCGCTGCCACGAGGGTAGTTCCACTGCCGCAATAAGGATCGAGCACATTCTGATACATTACATCATCGTTGATACTATGAATACAGCGTGTGGGAATTTCAATTGGAAACGGTGCGGGATGCTTCATATTTGAATCGGGGCGGATTCGCCAGATGGAAGTCATCTTCGCACTTTTGCTTTGAAGTTCTGCCCCCTTGACAATTCCCTTTTGCATCCAAAAGATGCGTTCTTCCACTTGCCAGAATCGCCAGCCACGCAAGTTGCCAGCAATACCTCGATCCCAAATAATCTCTTGACGGATGTTGCCTACCCACTTGGATTGAAATATCCAACCAATGGGATGTATCATCACGCCATCTATCCATCGCAACTTGTGATTGTAGAAGATATGCCCACCCGGTCTCGTCACTCGCCACAACTCATTTAAGACTGCTATCTGCTCAACCTGATACTCATTTTCATTCTGAATGTCTGATGATTTCTTGTATTTGACTTCTTTTACCAATCCTCCCGCCGCACCCATCTTGTTGTATGGCGGGGAAGTCACTGTGATGTCAAAAAAGTCGTCTGGGAACGTCCTCAGTGTTTGTAAGGTGTCGCCCCAGTAAATCTTGTTGTTCTCCATTGTTCGACCATTTTATACCATTTTTGCCGTTACGTCAACTTATAATAAATTGACCAAAGGGTTATTCTGTGGCATACTCGCCCGAATGATAAAGTTGTTCAATGAGGATGTCCTGTCTGCCGACCTCGCTTCTCTCCCACCAATCAATTTGGTTGTGACTTCCCCACCCTACAACGTGGGCATTGAGTACGACAAGCATGTGGACACGATGACCTATGATGAATACTTGGTATGGTGTAAACAATGGCTGGGAAAGATGTATGATGCTCTTGCACCCGATGGACGAATTTGCATCAACATTCCATTCTCTGTTACTCCGGTCCACTTGAACAAGGTGAAGGGTGCAGAAGACATCAACTATCCAGTTTCCGCTGATTACATTCGCATTTGCCAAGAGATAGGATTCAAATACTATCGCACCATCATCTGGCAGAAGATGGGTAGTAACAAGACGTGTTGGGGTTCGTGGCGTTCTGCTAGTGCTCCATTCATCATCGACCCCAACGAGTGTATTTTGGTCTTTTATAAACATCAATGGAAGCGCAAGACAAAAGGCGTCTCTACTATTCGTACCAAAGAATTCATGACATACGTCAAGAATCTGTGGACGATGCATCCCGAAACCAAATCCAAGCACCCCGCCGCCTTTCCGTTGGAACTACCAAATAGGTGCATCAAACTATTGACATACGAAGGTGACGTGGTATGCGACCCCTTCCTCGGTTCGGGAACTTCTGGTGACGCAGCAGTGCGACTCAAGAGAAGTTTCATAGGTGTAGAGAAGAGTGCCGACTATTATCAGATGGCAAAAGACCGCATTGACACTGCGGAACTTCAAACTTCCCTCATTAAGTCAATTATGCCAGACGGAGACGAAGATGACGATTGAACCAAATCTATTCCTCAAAAATGAGAAGGAGGGTTACTATGCCCAAGCTCATCACGATAAAGCAAGTAAATCCCTTCGTCTAAAAGCTGGATTTCAATTTGTTGCCTGTCCCGACGTTAAGAAGACTTTCGCCTTATATCCACGCATACAGAAAATGTATGAAAAGGAACTTATGCCTTCTGCCCAAAGCATGGGTGACGACCACAAGTTCTGTGTGACCAGAGATGTTCAATGCTATGCTATTGACGACTCTCCCAATAACAATAACTTGGACGAACTGTCCGTGGGTGCATCCATCATCATTGGTCGTCTCACCAAAGGTGAGAACGTATGGAGAAATGAAGAGGGTATATCAGTAAAGAAAACAAAGGCGGTTCAGACCTTTGATGTCATTGATGAGATGGATGTCAATAACCATCGGTATGAAGAAGCTGCATCAACCATCTTCCAAATGCTCCACAATGGTAAGGATGATTTGATACGAATGCTGTCTTATGCATATCACTTGAACATGATGCTTGGAGGACAAAACGAAGACTTGTTCACCGTTCCTCGTCAGATTGACCGTGGTGGAATGACGAAACTAGGATTTGAATGTGTTGAGACTGAGGCGTATGACTTGGTAGTTCCCGGCGAGCAGAGATACACCGCATCGGATAAGACGAAGAAGGGATGCTTCCATACGGGCAAGAAGCAGACCGCAAGAGCAGACCATGTGGCAGGGACGCTTGATATGAAAAACATACGGGCGGGACAATCCAGCGACAACATGACCCGACCACAATTTGATAGTTTGATTCTGATGCAATACAATCCATTCCTAGTGTGTGGCGTTGCTCCATATTCCAAAGTGGTTCACCACATTCGTCAAAAGGGTGATGGCGGCATCATTCTGACAAAAATTCCCATTGACAACTTCCGCTATGTCATTTCCCCAACTGAGTATTATCCGCCAGAAGAGATACCATCGGTTGACCACGAGACTCTTGAGAAATTCGTAGATGACGTTCGGGGTGGGATATTCAGGAAACTCCTTGACAAACCACTGACGATAGTGGATACTTCCATTCCTCAATCTGAAATATGGTAAAAGTTAAAACAAAAGTGACGCCAGTCCGCTATCCCGGCGGCAAGTCGAACGCATTGAAGTTCTTGGATGGGCATTTCCCCAAGGAATTTCAAGAGTTTCGTGAACCATTTTTTGGTGGTGGGTCGGTCGGTCTGTATCTCATGCAGACGCACAAGGACGCTGACTATTGGATTAACGACTTGTTCTATCCCGTCTATTGCTTCTGGAAAGTTCTCTACGAGCAACCAGACTTGATGGTTAGTACTATTTTGGATATCAAAGCAAACTACACCGTTGCTTACGACGTTGTGGTAAAAGGAGTTCCATCGAAAAGTGCTGTCAATGGTCGTGGACTACATGAATTTGCCCGCAAGCAAATCAATGTATTTATTGATCACAAAGACGAGTTCAATACTGCTTGCTATTGGTATATCCTCAACAAGACTTCCTATTCGGGCATGTCCATGATTGGGTCGTATGCTCCGCTGGCATGGGACCAAAATTTCAGCATCAATTGCATCAAGAACCTTCCCAAGACAAGCGCATTGATGCATAGTGTCCGCTCTCTAAAGATTACCAACCTTGACTATGCCGAATTGCTCACGCCGAGCGACAAGGATACATTCATCTTCCTAGACCCTCCCTACAAAATCCCCCACAACCTTTATGGCGACAAAGGTGACATGCATGTAGGATTTGATCATCTAAAATTCACGCAGACACTCAAAAAGTGTACGGAGAAGTGGATGATTACCTATAACGAAGACCCCGACTTGATGGAGTGGTTCAAAGACAACCGACAAGTGCTGTGGGACTTACAGTACACAATGAAGGCGGCGAAGCGAGTCCAATCGGACGGCTCCACCGCCTCTGTTAAATCCGGCAAGAAGGGTAAAGAATTGCTCGTGCTTAATTATTGAAGTTTCAGCAAGTGCTTCCACGCCTTACGTGCGCCTTGGTTGTATTCTTCAAGTCCCCAGTTGTTGACCGTATGCATGTTGATTTTCTTACCAATCCATGCCAACCACAAGTGCGAGACAATGTTATCCAAATCGGTAGGATTTGCTTGATACAGCGGATTCATCCATTCAATCTCTGCCGAAGCCACGATAGGCACCTTTAGGTGTGCAAAATCAGCAGCGACGATATTGAATGTTTCGGAGAATGACACTTGCAATCCAAGGTCCATCTTACGAATAAGCTTCAAGAAGTCTTCATGCAGAATCCATTCGTGAATTACCAACTTGTGCTTGGTTCCATCAAAAAGGGAAACCAAGTTTCGGTATGCGTTTTCGCCGTTTGTTTCTACACGGGAATGATTGATGTGGAAATGCAACGTCTTATCTAACTCGTTTGCAAATGCCATTGCCGCCATTGCCTGAATAAGTTGATTTTTCAGTGGACGGATTGCACCAAAACATCCAATGTCAAGAATCTTTGGATGTTTATCTTCAGGAGTCTTCTGTCCGAATGCATCGGGATTCTTGTGAAGTTGATAAATGTTTGGAGCATACACAGTAGGAATTCCCAGCGAACGCTCCAAGTCACTTGACATTTTGATAGAATTTGGTGCAATGTGAAACTGAGGATACTTTTCTTGAAGTTTGGAATACTTCACAATCCATTCTATCGCCATGCCTTCATTGGCAATGAATGGAGTGTTGCTGTGCAGACGGACATGCCACTGAACCTTTGGGTGAAGTGGAATGAGTTCTTCAAATTTTGATGGGACTACCCACAGTGCTTCAATAAATACATGTGTGGGTTTGTACTTATGTATTTCACGGTCAATGCCGTTATTGTCAATGACTTCTACAAGTTCTGCGGACGCCCCCATGCTGCGTAATGCATTACAGAGGAATCGGCAAGAGTTGAGAAGTCCATAAGATGCACCATAACGTGCGGGACGCTGCTTACAGATAAAGAGGACTCTTGTCATATTTTTTTCGGATTGTTGTTTCATCTAATTATAAATATGAGGATGTATTTTGAAAGATGGGGGTTAAACGTGCTTGGCACCAGAAAGTTTCAGAAATATGTTGACATGCTTATACGCATCTGATATAGTTCATCCCGAATAAAGAAACAAGGAACCAAAATGAATCTTTCAAACGCCCTCAAACAAAAAAATCGCCTCGCCGGGGAACTCGTTCGCCAACAGCAAATCCTAACCCGTGAGAACGCCCGACGTTCCGACACCGTGTCAACAGTTGACCGTGAAGCACTTTGGAATCGAATCCAACAGCTGTCTGAAGAACTTGGGGAACTCAAGGGCAAAATCACCATTGCCAACATCGGCATCTATCCCCTGTTGGAACGCATGTCCGAACTGAAGGCACGTATCTCCTACGTGCAAGGTCTGCCGAAGCGTGAGGGAGAGGAAATTTCCTTCATTGGTCGTGACCAAGAAAAGTTGGTCTATACGTGGAACACCACCATCAATCAGTCCCGCAGCGACAAGTTGGTGTCCGAGCTTCAGGTGCAAATCAACGACCTGCAAGACAAGGTGGACACATACAACGCCACCACCACGGTATAAGCAAATCAAACAATTTGGGGCAACTTGCGGAAGCGAAATCGTCTTGCGAAGTGCATCTTGGTACCCCTCATAAGGTACTTATACTTTACGATAAAGAGAAAGATAACCCGCCTCGGCGGTTTCAAACCTAAACTCTCATTATCTCAAAGATCAAGATTCAAGCATCAGACTTCAAAACTCTTTTGCACCTAGTAAGCGACGTAGTGGAAGCAAGTTGACCCCACCTTTTTTCTATGCCAAAATTTATAGCATCACCAAGATCATGTAGGCATCATGGGTCGCTCTTTTCGGGAGCGAACTGCTATTACTGCAAACGTTCCTACCTCGTCTCCCGCTCCATGTCCGAAATTCGCCCCGAAGAACGCTTGCTCCGTGCTATCTTTGGTGAAGGCAGATTTTTCCGCCTCGAAAAAAATCGCCCTTGACTTATTCTAAACTCGTGGTAACATTCTCGCATGTTAAAACCCGATTGGATGAAAGTTGTAAGGGCAAACGAAGATGTTCTCCGAGATTTAATCGGACGCTATCACCCCGTTAATCTTCGCCCTCATTTGGGGACTGATGCCATGTCTCCCGACATCACTGCTCCCCAAGCAGAACGTGCATGTGAAATTGTGCGGAAGGCAATCGCCAAGGAATCGTTTATCTGCCCCGACGTTCAATTCAACGTAGCACTTCAAAACGACGATGCTGCTACCATCGCTTCCCTCCTACAATCCGCATGGTTTGGAGTTCCAGAAAGCACCGGATGCTGGAGCATTCCGGGATTTTCCATCGCAGTTGACTTGTTGGATGACCCCATCGAAGAAGAATTTTCAGAAACTCCTTGACTTATTATAGGACTCTGCTAACCTCTCAACACTATGGCAACTCTATTGAAAGAAGTGAAGCTCATCAAAGTTGAAAATGGCACTGACCCGAAGACGGGCAAACCAGTCAACAACAACAAGTATTGGCTCGGCAAACAATTTGATGATGGCAACTGGTCTGCTGAGTGGGGTCGTGTAGGTTGCTCAAGCCCCGACAGCGATTCTTGGCCCGACTCCAAGAAGTCAATGGATTCTGTGGTTCGTTCCAAAATCAAAAAGGGATATACCGAGGCCAAGACTATTGGTGAAGTTTCTGCTGCTCAAGGTTCGGGCACGGTGGTAAAGAATTCCGACCTTCACACCATCGCCAAATCCCAACTTATCAAATCTTCCAACCCGACCTTGGAAAAGTTGATTGTCCGCTTTGTTCAAGCAAACGTCCACAAGATTACTTCAAGCACACAAATTACCTACAACTCCACCACGGGGTTGTTCGCCACGCCTCTTGGTATCGTCACGATGGACGGACTGACCGAAGCACGCAACCTGCTTGCTCAAATTGCTCCCTTCGTTCGCAAATCCAAGTTTGGTTCAGACTCGGATGCCATTTTGTGCAAATATCTTCGTCTCATTCCCCAAAACCTTGGGATGAAGCGTTTCAGCACCCAGACTGTTATTCCCGACGACAACGCCATTCAGAAGCAGAACGACTTGATTGACTCTTTGGAGTCGTCCTACCAAGCGACTCTCACTGCCCCTACCGCCGCTCCCGGCACCCCCGCCAAGGCACAAGAACAAGTGTTCAAGGTGGACCTTGATGTTCTTATGGATTTCAAGGAACGTGCTCGTCTGGACCGTTTCTTTGAAACGTCTAAGAAGAGGATGCACGGGTACGACAACGTGCGGGTGAAAGAAATCTACACGGTCAATGTCAACGAGATGACCAATGCTTATGAGCACAAGACTGGTTCGCATACCGAAGTGTTCCACGGCACGTCACAGGCGAATTGCTTGTCTATCTTGAAGAGCGGACTCAAGACGAGTCCTCCGTCCACCGCTGCCATCGCTGGCAAGATGTTTGGCAACGGCATCTATGGTGCAATTAACAGCACCAAGTCTCTTGGGTATAGCTATGGTCGTTGGGGACAGGGTGGCGTTGGTGACGCTGGTTGGTTGTTCATCTGCCAGTTCGCAATGGGCAAGACTTATAGCACCGGCGGTTCACTCTACTCAGGTGCGCCCCGTGGATATGACTCGGTGTGGGCGAAGGCGGGTAGCAGTCTGTCCAACGACGAATTGATTGTCTATCGCAATCCTCAAGTTCGCATCACCCATCTTTTGGAGTGCAAGTAAACATATGCCTAACGGATTCCCAAAATTCCTTGGTAAAGTTGATACACTACGAAATCAATGTCCAAAAGTGACACGGAACAAAGTGTATGCGGGGCGCATCAAGGAAACCAAGGGACTACAGAATGTCACTGACCCGAAGGTGAAAGCATTGTCTCACCGCATCGTTCGTCGTAAGATGAAGCGGGAGATGAATAAAGAAATCAACAACGAATCATAATCATTATGGGAGTATCATACAGCGTCTATCTCGGTCCTTTCATTGAAGCACCTAATCCTAAGAAGGTGTGTCCAAGGGAATTTCATTCTTGTCCCACCAAGAAATGTCGCCATCACAAAAACGAGATGAGCGAAAAATTCTGCCCTGAGTGTGGGACTGCGATTACTCTAATCACGGTGCAATCCGTGAAGCGGGTCAGCGATGATTTTGATGTTTATGAGGAATTTGATGACCGTCTCTGCGACGTTCATTCGGATAATTTGCCGCCAGAGAAGCAGGACTCGGCAATCTTCAACCCCAACCAAGGCAAGTTTGGACAGCGATTCGAAGCATATGATTCAAACATCATTGCGTACAACGAGACCATGATTGCCGATGAAATATCCCGGTTCAAAACCTACTTTGCCAAAGACATTGACCGCATCAAGGAAGTATTCGGCAATGCTGCCGTGCAGTGGGGTGCAGTCGCCTACGCCTCGTGAAGATTTTTTATTTTCCCTATTGACAATTCCCCGTGGGTATGTAATAATGTCCACATAACGTAGAAACAAAACAAACAACAAACATATGAGCAATCAGACCAATGTTCCAACCGTGTCCCTCAAAGAAGCCGTGGTAATTCAAATCACGGAATTCGCCCGAAACAGCCAAGCGTTCAGCGTCCATGACGTGACTCGCTCCATCCGCTCCAAAGCCTCGCAGGGGGAGTTGGATATTCCCGAAACGGAAGTCGCTGGTGCGTCTTTCCGCTTTGACATCCCACACTCCAAGGTCAAGAGCATTTTTGATGACTTGTGGCGCACGGGTGCATTGGACTCAATCTGCAACCTCAACCGTCAGTTCACCGGCATGTATTTTGAATACACCCCCACTCTGAATCCCAATAGCCCGACTGGCAACGTTCCGCCTCCCGTCGCCCCGACTGCGCCTTCGGTTCAGATCTCCAACCCGCCCTATACCACGGGTACGAGCACGCTGACGGATAGTGTTGTGCGTGACCGCATTCAGACCTATCTGATCAACTGTACGAACCGCAACTTCCGCCCGACCCTCAAGCAGGTTCAGTCCGCTATCAAGCGGGACGTGAGCACTGGTTGGTCCTGTGAGAAGATTCAAGATTACGTCGAAAACCTCGGGTATGACGTGGTTGCGAATCCCGACTACGTGTCTGCCTCACAGGTTATCGTGTAATGGCAACATTACCCGACATTGCGGTGAATCTCCCGGCTGAGCATTTGAATGCATTGGCAGAAGTGATACGGACGGGACTTCAACGCTCAACAAAGTTGACCCCAGCGGAGAGGAAAAACCTCTCCGCTTGGTGGGATGTTGAGTATGACTTGATTCAAGACGAAATCGAAAACAACTCAGGAGCATAACTATGATATTTACTGAAGATCACGCACCCCTAATGGCCGAAATGCTTTCGGATTGGAAAATCGCAAAGAAGACAAAATCCATCCGTTCCAAACCCCTCGTCTCGGTGATGGTTGACCGTGCCGTATTGAGCAAATTCCTTATTACCACACTGGAAGCGAATGAGAAACTCGGCGACGGTGCTGTTATTTGTCTCGGCGAAGGTGGGGACGTGTGGCAGCAAATGCCCAAGAAGCTTATCGCCAAGTACGATGTCAAATCCATTGACGCCGATGGTTGGATGGTCTGTGAACCTCGCCCTGACAACTCCATTGAGTGCTTCGAGTGGACAAGCGAAATCGCCACGAAAACGGGTGAGCATTACGTCAAGGCACAGTGGGGCGAAGAGTTTCGCACCTATGGTCAATGTCAGCGGTTCGCCAAGGGCGACTACATTTGCCGCAACCGTGATGACAAGTCCGACGTGTGGGTAGTTCGTCGCAAGTTCTTCGATAACACTTACACCATCATCGGATGAAATGGGATTCTTTTCTTACTGGCGTCGGTGTGGGAATATACCTTTGGATGGCAGTTCGAGGATTGTTTTTCCTCATCCATAACCATCCATTTCCAATTGGATATTGAGAATGAAAGAAATCGTTATCATTATGGGTTACAACGCTGCGGGCAAGAGCACGCTCGTTGAATCCTATGTCAATCAAGGGTACAAGCGGTTCAACCGTGACCTTGAGGGAGGCAACCTTGAGGGTCTTGCGGAGAAGGCAAATGCTGCGGTGAAAAGTGGCACGTCTAGTCTCGTACTGGACAACACTTACGCCACGGTGAAGAGTCGCCTTTCTATCATCAAGGTTGCAAAGGATAACAAAATCTCGATTAAGTGTATCCATCTCACCACGTCGTTTGAAGATGCTCAACTTAATGCATGTCTCCGCATGGTTCGTAAGGTGGGTAAGCTGCTTCAACCAGAAGATTTCAAGTCGGTGAAAGACCCCAATCTTTTCCCACCAGTTGCGCTATTCAATTACCGCAAGGAGTTTCAAAAACCCACCATACAGGAAGGATTCGCATCTGTACAAGAAATCCCATTCGTTCGGGTATGGGGACCAGAATACAAGAATAAAGCGGTCATCGTGGACTATGATGGCACGTTACGTTCGAGCACTGGCGCACAAAAGTATCCTATTGAACTCGGCGATATTCAAATGTTGCCGGGGCGAACCGAAGTGCTGAAAGAATACCAAAAGAAGGGGTATCTCCTTCTCGGTGCGTCCAATCAATCCGGCATTGCAAGGGGTATCCCCCGTGAGAAGATTGTTGCGTGTTTTGAGGAAACCAATCGACGCCTCGGACTGAAGATCGAATACAATTTCTGTCCCCATCGCATTCCACCAGTGTCTTGCTATTGCCGCAAGCCGCACACAGGAATGAGTGCATTGTTCATCGAAAAATACAAACTACTTCCATCGGAATGTATTATGGTAGGCGACATGACTTCTGACAAAACCTTCGCAGAGAGAAGCGGATTCAAGTTCGTCCACGCTGACACATTTTTTGCATAAAATAACATACTTGAGAAAGTTTTAGAATATGTGAGGGGCGTTGAGGGAACTTGATATTTATCACTATGGGCGGATGGTGAAATTGGATTATCACACGGACCTTCTAAGTCTGGATTCCGAGTTCGAGTCTCGGTCTGCCTACCAATAAAGAAACCCCGCCGAAGCGGGGTTTGTTTTATCCTATAACTTTGCGTATGTTTTGGCATACGATCCGCACAAAAGCAGAAAATGGGTGGCCCTTGATTGTCTCAATGGGCCACCCATTCTTATCTTTTCTCCACCACGGGATTTCAGTGATAGGCACAATTTGCCCACCTATATCCACCATTTGGCGGTCCTTACTCATCACAGCATCTTGCCATTAACGGTGAGAACACGCACTTGTTCCTTGGTCTTGATCTTCAAACCACGCTCCTTGAGGAACTTTGGCTTGAGGTCTTGGAACAGCTCTCCGAAGTTCTGCAAGATGTTCTTCTTGCGCTTGGATGATTCATTCTGTTCCTTGACGGCATCACGCAACTTGGACAGCACCAGTCCAGAGTCCTGACCTTCTTGTTGAATGACCACCCATCCGGTAAATTCTGTGCCCAACTTGTTATCGGGGTCATTGACTACAATGATATGCTCCCACTTTGGCTTGGGACCACCTTCGTTCTTGGCATCTGCCTTTTCTTCCTCGGCAGCTTCCATGAGTTCTTTGACAATCTCTTGAACCTTGATTGGTTCCATCTTGCGTTCAAGGAGAATTGCTTCTACGTTTTCCAATGATACTTTCATAATTATGCTTTTGTTTTAACTGTTTTTTTTTGTGTTTACCGAAATCAAACTACATAGACCTTGCCGTTGACAAATGACCATTTGCCAAGCGGACGATCCAATACTTGTATGCTTACACCCGCTTCTGCTAACATATCACGAGACATGGCGCAGTCGGTTGCCCACTGTGGGTGAACGTCAAACAAATCTTCTGTTTGTCTGTGGACAATGATTTTTACGATGCCCGAATTGATTACGCCACGGGCACAATCCATACATGGCACTGCTTGAGTGTAAAGTGTAGTTCCGTCTGTAGCAATACCAAACCGTGCGCCACAATAAATTGCGTTGCGCTCTCCATGTTCTGTCCACTTGTATTTGATGGGACGTTGCATACGTTCCGGCAAGTCTTTAACCTTTTGGGGGAGACCATTGTATCCAAACAGAATTGGACGCTTATCCTTGACAATCACAGCACCAATCTTGGTGGACGGGTCTTTGGACTTGCGAGCAGTATCATAAACCATTCCCATGAACCACTCGTCCCATGCTGGTGGTGAATAGTCATCAAATGACATACCTTCAGTAACAATTCCTGCTACTGGTCTGCCACCGTCGTCCTTTATTATATTAACATTCATTTAGACATTCTTTGGATTAGTTCCGTCCGGATCAACGCAATCTCCTTTTTATAAGAGAATGA
>Ga0315284_10011496_pt1 | contig 12620 bp, 12 predicted proteins | sample YL17G09_16_MG_FD_203696 | JGI IMG/M metagenome (GOLD analysis project Ga0315284, IMG submission 203696) | Sediment microbial communities from Yellowstone Lake, YNP, Wyoming, USA - YL17G09_16 | ecosystem: Environmental > Aquatic > Freshwater > Lake > Sediment | place: USA: Wyoming | collected... | reverse complement strand
GTTAGTTTTTGATTGCATTTTTATTTAGTGTAATAAAATAGAATTGCGTTGTTTATTATAATAAGAAATATAAATTTTGCGAGTTACGTATGCTCTATTTATGGTAAAAAAACATAGAGACGTACAAAAATTTCAGCCCAAAAAAACAACAAAAATATGGCAAAAATATATATTCCATTGAAAAAATGGTGTATAATGATCATGATTTAGTGATCAAATATTAAAAGTCCTCGTTTCATGGTCTTTAAGTTTGTGGCATTGAGTAGCAATTCGATACTGTGATAATTTACTTTTCGATCACGACTTACAGTCTTGTTTTAAAAGTCTATTATCACAGTAGCAATTCGATATCACAAACTTAAGGATTGTTAGACGAGACCTTTTACTATTAAATTACTGAATCCTGATCATTATACATTATTTTTTTTACAGAATATATAATTTAGCCATATTTTTTTGTTGGTTTTTTTCCGAAAATTAATGCACGTCTTTATGTTATGCGCTGTAAATAGAACATAAATAACTCTCAAAATATATATTTCTTATTTAGTTGATTTGAAAAAATAAATCATGACGTTATCGCATATATGTATTTTCTGTCACTGATGTATCATTCTAATATTTAATTTACTGATTTCACTGAATATCATCTATACTTGGTCATGAATCCAACAAAAAAAACAAAAATGTAATAATGATGCATTCATAACACAATTATAAGATTTTCTCTTCCTCCAATATTTGCGAATTATATTATTTTGTACGCTTGACATACACATCAATAGAATAATACAAGGTGACATGATTCTGTGTATGATTTATTGGATTATTTATTTCAATTATTTTACTAATTAATTATGTGATACATTTTTAGATACTTTCTTAAATAACTTTTTAGATTACTTTTTAGATTACTTTTTAGATTACTTTTTAGATTACTTTTTAGATTACTTTTTAGATAACTTTTTAGATAACTTTTTAGATAACTTTTTAGATAACTTTTTAGATACTTTCCTAAATGACTTTTTAGATGCGTGTTTAGATAACTTTTTAGATAACTTTTTAGATAACTTTTTAGATAACTTTTTAGATAACTTTTTAGATAAATCATTATCCTCAAAAACAATATGTGCGTCAACATTTTTATTTTTTTAAATTCATCATAACGTGAATTCAATTGTCCACAATCAAATATTGCACTTTTAATTGTGTCAACATCAACACGATAAATTTCATTATTTGGCTTGAACTGACGTTTTTTACTGAGAGTTTTCACACATGTTTCAACAGCATCTTTGTTATCAACATGCATAATAAATTTAACATCAGGATGTTTATCACTTCCAATCGCATAATTTTGTAAACGTTGTTTTATGTCGTCAGTTTTTCCAATTTTAAATATATTTTTTGTTTCATTGACTAACAATATGTATATGTATTCTTTTGGATGTTGTCACATGTCCTTCATTATTGTTGATGAAAAAAATTTGTTATAATATTGTATGAATTTTCTAATTATGATGAAATAATCTCTCACAAATCTAAGAATAAAAAATATGCGCCACTTTTTTAATAATCGAACTGCTAAAATGTCAGACATAGATGTTATCACGTTTAAATATACACTTAATATATTCTCAAAAAATGCATCGATTTTTATCAAATCTATCGAATTTTTTAACTGTAGAATATCGTACCATAAAAATATACATATAATACTTGATCAAAAAAAATTGAAGAATAATATTAACTGTGTATATTTTTATGTAAATATTTAGAGTAATTTATAATGAATCGCAATATTCATGAAATTTTATACAATGTTATATTTTCATATTTTGGATTTTATGACAAACACATTTTTCAAAAACTGAATAAATATACTAATAAGATACAAATTAAAGATTTATTCAACGCCGACATGAAATATTTACGTAATCTCAACGACAAAAGACTAAAGAATTATAATTATGCTGTTAAATTAAATGCGAATGATAATACAAAAATAACCAATATAAATCATATGGCAAAAATGCGAGTATTATATGCATATGGATTATGTGGCATAAATAATGAAGGAATAATTGATCTAAATGATTTAGAAATACTGAATGCGTGCTGTAATTCAAAAATAACCGACATAAATCATATGTCAAAATTAAAAGAATTATATGCATATGATTCATGTGGAATAACTGGTGATGGAATAATTAATCTAACAAATTTAGAAATATTGGACGCAGAAGATAATACAAAAATAACAAATATAAATCATATGACAAAATTAAAAGAATTAAATGCATCTGGTAGATGTGGAATGAATGATAAAGGAATAATTAATCTAACAAATTTAGAAATATTATGCGCAAATTATAATTCAAAAATAACGAACATAAAACATATGACAAAATTAAAAGAATTAAAAAAATTTGATAATTTATAATCTTCCATTTTAACGATCGACTTTTTTTTATTTCATATATTGTTGACATTCATGAGCCAATAATTTTAACTCATGATATTTACTATTCGAATCAACATCATTTTTAATATTTTTATATACGATTTGACATAACTCTGATATTTGATTCAGATAATACTTATATGTCTCAAATAATTTGTCATTTTTTGTCTCTCCAATTGCCATCAATGCTGAAAATATTTTATAATGTTTTTGTTTTTGTAAATTATGTATTTTATCGATTCTATCTATCAATTCTATCGTTTTTGCATTTATTTTCATAATGTCTGTCATATGCAATGTTCTCATTCCAATATTTATCCTATCTATAAATTCTATAAATCCTATACCAATATTTTGTTTTATCTCGACATTATATCTCACATGATCATTGACGATTCGTACGATACGTTTTATAAATAATTGTAATTCATCATGTAATTGTTTTATTTCGGCCATTCTATAATTATATAAAACAATATTGTCATCAATAAGCATGTCATTTTAGAATTTTTTTGATTATGATATATTGATATATTTCATAATAAATGATTCAAAAAAATATTGTGCAATCAAACAGATGATCATATTGTATCATGTTGTATGATTTCTTGATTAATTATATCATTGTTGGCAATAGCACAATTTTGAGTTTTTAATTTATAAATTTTAGGACGAGGTCGATTCGGTGGATTATTATTCTCATTATCGTCCTTGTTCTTTTTGACATATTTTTTAACATAAACTTTTTGACCATTATTTTTATCATTTTGTTGTGATATTTTTTGTTGTCTCTGTATTTGTTTAGCTTCATCAATAGCATTCATAAACGGATCATAAAAATCTTCACCAATTTGATCATATAATGTTTTGAAACTCTGATAAAATTTTAAATGATGATTTTTAGGTTCGCTTGTGATAACGTTTGTCAATTTATCAAATGTAGAATTCATCTTTCTTATCCATTCTTTGACAATATATTGCAATGGCGCAGTATCTAGAGTAAAGCGTTCTGGAGTTTGGTAATAATTGTCAGTACATACTAATTTTTTGATCATTTCGATATTTTTCCAATTATTAATTAATTCATAAACTGAATTGATCAAGTTAAATTCACCATCAAGTTTTGTTAGAATTGTAGTCGAAAATACATCTTTTGAATTTGTATAATCTTTTCGACATTCTAAAAGCGCCACCGAATATGTTAAAAGAGATCCTTTCGATAGACCGATAGAAGATAATCTTGCCATTGTTGATTCCATTATTGAGTATTGACTCTATAATATTATTCTTTCTTTTAAGCAATAAAAAAATTGAAATTTGAAACGTTTGATAGTCTCATTCAAAAATTGGAATATTGACACATCAAAGGAACTATAATGAACAAAATCGTTATTATCGCACCAAACGTTGGCGTAAAAAGTGAAGATATTGAAAAGCTTGGAGAAATGAATTTGAACTTTTTTTTTCTCGAAGATCACCAATATCCCGATTGCAACAAAGCAATACAAGATATTCTGAAAAAATATCCCAATCAGAACAATTATGTATACTTTGTTGGAGAGCCAAAATCTAACATTGACGGAATTTGTGGAATAATATCCCCGCCTTTTAACGAACAAAATTCTTTTGTTGATGTCATTCATGATTTTTTTTCTGGAAATGATGATTATTCCGATCATGAATATATAGAACATGAGGAAGATGATGACGACTGTAACTGTGATGTCTGCAAGCAGAGTGGCAAAAATGATAAAAGCGAGACGAATAATTCTTCTGTACAGTGTTTTAGATATGACACTTGTTTGTTCCGTGAAAGCAAACAAAATTATGGAAGACCGTGTCTACGTAAACATGCCGAATTCATGAATTATCAATGCCATTCTGGAGAATGCAAAGGTGTCAAGAGATCGTTCAAGCAATTGGAAGATAAAACATACCAATGCGCAACATGCAATTCTATCGATTCACATCGGAGAGTTTGTAAGTATAAAAATTGTGATCAGTTATACAATAAAACTCATCGTTCGTTATTCAATCATGGTGTTTTTAATGGACCACACAAAATACAACAACAACTACAACCACGACCACAACAACAACCACAACAACAACCACAACCACAACAACCACAACCACAACCACAACAACAACCACAACAGCAACAACATTATCAACAACATTATCAACAACATTACCAACAATATGCACCTGGACATAGAACAATGATGCAACAACCGATGCATTACATTATACCACATCAACCGTGTTGTCAATGTATGGCACAATATCAACAACCATATCAACAACCATATCAACAACCATATCAACAACATTATCAGCAACATTATCAGCAACATTATAGACAACCTTATCGACAAAATATTCGACAATCTCAACAACAACCACAACAACCGTTTCAAAAACCAGAGAAAAATCAAAGAGTCAAAAATGCTGAAAACGATAAGTGATTTAATTTATTTAGATTTCGTAAAGACATAAACTTGAAAATTATCATTCGTATAATAATTGATCAATATTAGCTTATTATTTTTATGCATAATATCATTAATATATTTTTTATAACAATAAATCATATATGTGGTATCGTTAAAATTTTTGACAAATAATAATAACATTTTATGTTTTTTACAACGATCATGTTCGGAATATTTCAAATTTGGTCTGATAATAAAATATACATATTTTTGTGTTATTTGTGGTATGATATCCGGATCAATATCGAATAATGTACTTATTGGTTCATTTGTTTGTACTTGCATAGGTATGTCAATATAATCTGGAAATTCAGTACCAATACCACCAACACCAATACCAACACCAACATAATTTTTAATTATAAAGCTACTGATATTTGTTTGATTTACAATACCTAGTTCACCATAAGTATTTTTACCAACTGCCAAAGCATTACCATTTCTCAATAGAACAATAGTATAATTCTCACCACATGATACACTCATCGCATTATTAACAATATTACTATTACTATTCAAAAAAAAGACTGGATTCATACGTACAATACCCGCATTTCCGTTACCTAATTGTCCAAAAGTATTTGCACCAAATGTGACAACGCAACCATTTTTCATTAATGCCGCTGTATGATATCCACCACAACTAATACCAACAACATTTCCAAAAACTTTACCAAATGTTGGACTATCTATTCCATTGTTTCTTCCAAGTTGTCTATAAGTGTTTGATCCACAAGTATATACGTCTCCATTTCCTAATAAAATTGCAGTATGATTATAACCACAAGAAACAATACTTGCATTTGTAATGTTTGGAATAATAGCAGGACTTCTATCGGACACAGTAATATTAAAATTACCTTTTCCTAATTGTCCATTAGTATTATTTCCAAAAGTTGCTAGTCTTCCATTACTGAATAATATAGATGTATGAGTTTGTCCACATGCCACATATTTACAATTACTGGCTAGTTTAAATAAATTTGGTCTGGATTCTTGATATGTTGATGGATCTCCTAATTGGCCATAATTATTTATTCCGATCGTATAAACTGAACCATTTGACAATAAAATAGCGGTATAATACCATCCACACGATGTCATTTTGACGCCAGCTAAAGGATTACCATTATTATCAACAATAAAATTCGCAATTGAACTTATATTATCAAAAGATCCGTCTGCTAATTGTCCGTATGTGTTGTCTCCTATAGCCATAACAGAGTTGCTATTTAATAAAATTGTTGTATGACTAGCACCACACGATAAAGCTTTTGCATTATTAATAAAACAATCTGCCGAAATGACATAATTGAACATATTATTTTTTTGTCCAGAATATATCCGTCTACCAACTCCTAATTGTCCATTATTATTCTGTCCGAATGTGACCACACAACCATTATTCAATAAAATTGATGTGTAATATGTACCACAAGATATATTGAATGATTTTGTTAAATTTATATTTGTTGGAGTAAAAACAGAGATATTTGATATCAAACCTAATTGTCCATAGTCATTATTTCCGAACATATATGTACTTCCATTGCCTAAAATATATCCAGTATGTGAACCTCCACAAGATACGGCATTAATATTTCCATTCATTACTATTTTAGGAATATCACCCGACCCATTATATCCTAATTGACCATACGTATTATCACCAAAAGTGCATAATGAATTATTACTTAATATTACTCCTGTATGAGATTCACCACATGAAATATTCTTTCCTGATAAATTTTGAATGATTTTTGGAATGCTTGAAAATGTTTGTTGTGTTACTATTCCTAATTGATTATTTGTATTATCTCCAAACATCATAATTGATCCATTATTTAATATAACACCCGAATGTGATCCCCCACATGATATAGATTTCGCATTACCAGTAAATATTAAAGTTGGTATATTTCTAGATTGTGTAGTTCCGTCACCTAACTGTCCATTTGTATTCAATCCAAAAGTTAGAATATTGCCATTTTTTTGTATGATTCCAGTATGCATCGATCCTGCCGAAATAGCTATTATATTACTCGTTATATGAATTGGATTTTGTGTTTGCGAAGGATTTGGCACTCCTAATTGACCGAATGTATTATCTCCTAATGTGTATAAACTTGAATTATTCAATAAAATAACAGTATGGCTATCTCCACATGCAACTGATTTGATATTGGAGAATAAATTATATAAATTGTTTTTTTTAGGAACGGATCTTGTCTTAAATTTAGGATCATCGCCTAGTTGTCCAAAAGTATTATTACCAAAAGTCACTATCCTGTTATTACTTAAAATTAATGCAGTATGTGAATCACCACACGACAAAGTTTTATTTCCATTATCTAATAAAACTATCGATGCATAATTTATCACACCACATTTTATATTAATATTGATCGGAGATGGTGAACCAATAATTGGCGTCATAACTGTTGTTGTGCCATAGCCTAATTGACCATCATCATTTCTTCCAAATGTGACTACTTTTCCTGACGTTAACACAGCACCGGAATGTTGTTTTGAATCTCCGAATAAAAATCTATATTGTAATATTTTGTCAGTAAAATAAACATCTCTAATATTGTCACAATTATTGCCAATTTTCCAATTTGTTATATTACCAATTTTATCGAGTGAGTATTGTATTTTGATATTTAGTAAAGTCATAATATAATTAGTTTCATTGACGAATGTTTGATCGTTCATGTTGCATGATATTAAGTCAACGATGGCGTTTTTATTTATTTTTTTGAAAAAAATGTATAATTCTTTTGAATACCATACAAATCTATAGTCATCAATAATTAACTGTGTATTTCCAATAGGAATATATGGCATGCAATTGTCCCACATAAAACCATATCTGTCACTATTACTATTACTATTACTATTACTATTACTATTACTATTACTATTACTATTACTATCATCAATTTTTGAACTCAAATCAAAAATAATAATGTCATTCCTTTTTGCATCAATAATTTCATATCTATCTCGAATGTTTTTATGAATGTAAAGATATGTATTCATTTTTCAACTCACTTAATGTAACACATGATATTATTTTATTGTATTGGTGAATAATATTTAAAATTATTTGTTGTTTGATTTATATTCTAAATATGCACCGACAAAAAATGATATACTACATAATACTGTTATTATAATTCCGACTGTATTATTTGGAACATTTTCGCCTTCTAAATATGCTTTCGATGGATTATTGCTATTGTATGAAACCAATACTTGTTGATTGTCGTTAAATGGTAATGTTGTTAATTGATTGTATTCGACATTATCAATATAATAATACACTTTTTTAATATTAGTGCAACTATTATTTTCTACACCAATTATTTTTCCAGATGGAAGGCATACAGTTGTTGCTATTCCTATTGTGTCTAAATATGTCGTTTTACTCAAGAGTGTTGAAAATACCGAACATAGACAGCAGACGCCTAAAACTATTAAAATTATAGTTAATGTTGTCATTATATAATAGTACAATATATTAGATAATACTATATTTTTGCAATAATAATAATAATAATAATATTTGATATATTATAAAATGAACACGAATAATCCTGAGAGATATATGACTGTGTATAATTATGATCTTTGGCCAAATTGGCCAGTATGGGATTTTTGGTATTTTCCACGTTATTGGATCACACCATATGAACCATTTGATGATGACGAATATGATGATTATTATGATTATAATGAGCGCGAAATGAAAAGATTACTATGTTTTTGTATATTATGTATTATATTACTATGTGTATGTTTTTGTTGATTTGTGCACTATGAATTCAGAATAATTGCATTATTTTAGTTTTTTTAAATTGTCACTTTCGATTTTTAAGTGTAGGATGTGTTTCATTCGTCAAAATTTACAATATTTTCATAAATAAAAATATTATAAAAAAAATGACAGTAAATGAGAGATTTATGATAATATCTTGTTATATCTGGACAAATTTTTTTAAAATAATTATTATTTCAAAGGTCAAAACAAAATATACCAACAACATGGCAATAATATGTATCCGATATATGAACGATGAATATTGATTATTGATTATTGATTATTGATTATTGATTATTGATTATTGATTATTGATTATTGATTATTGATTATTGATTATTGATTATTGATTATTGATTATTGATTATTGATTATTGATTATTTATCGCGAGTTTTTAATTAACAATTTTGGAACCTATCATATTTCTGACTAAAATTTCTCAATATATATTTTAAAATCACTTGTCGACAAACATTCCACAACTGGCATAAACATCATATCCGACTCTATTGATAATTCGACTTTTATTATATTTGACTTTATTGGTTACAGAATTATTTAAAATTTCGAATATTTGATCTAATTTTTCTGTATTGACTTCATTATTCAACAAATCATTATTTTTATGAGGATTATACCTAACAATATTGAATTTACTTTTTTTGAAACCATAAGATTTGATTATATTTGCCATATCTTTTATTTCTTCTAAATTATCATTAAAATTTTCTATAAATGCACCATGAAATACAACTTGATTTGCGGGATTAGCATCTTTATTTTCAGAAAATTCTTTTATTTTATCTAACGCACTTAAAGTATTCATTGCATTCGGCATTATTTTTTGTTTTTTAGCATCATTATGTGTATATATCGAATAATATAATGCTACTGGATCATTTCTAAATATATCTATTAAATTCATATTATTTATAGTATGTGGCATTATTGTTGAAACATTCATCTTTAATTCAGAAAAATTCATAATAATAATCGTATCATTTAATCTATTATACAATTTTTTATAATCGTTCACAAGATATTTATTAGATAAAGGTTCTCCGCGTGCCATAAAATTTAGATTGATTCTCGTATTTTTATTTTCGGAATTTTGACTATGTGGCGATAAAACTCGACATAATTGATTATTATATTCATCGATAGTAACATGTTTAAAATCTGTTTGATTATTTTGTGTCAACCAACAAAATTTACACCCCATTTTGCATCCATTATGTGATGACAAATAGACTGATATATAATTATTATTTCTCCGAACATATCTACATTCGATTTCACTTTTTCCATATTTCGTAATATAATTTATAGAGTTATCTAATACTGATGCAAGTTTTTTCATTTTAAGGTAATAATAATATAAAATAAATGATAGGCAAATTTAATGCTTTTAAATTCAATTTTTTTTTGTGAAACATAATTTTGGTAGATATTTTTCTCGACAAATAGGACATTTCTCTAAATCGTCAAACATCAAGGCTTTTAGAGATATTATATGTGAACAATTTATATTTTTTACTCCTACACAATATGAATCTAAAGTAATCGGACAAACTGTTTCATCAAATGATTCATAATTTATGATGGACACAATATAGTCATCAATTGGAGAGATGTTACATAGTTCTTCTAATTTTGGAAATTCTAGTTTTTCGTCAACAATTTTTGAAATATCATTGGTAAATATGACATCTATCAATCCTGAATACGTTTTGACTAATTCGGACACTATTGTTTTTTCTTCATTGTTATCATTTTTTTTAGTACTATCATCATCGCCTGACATGTCAATTGTATAATCATTCACATCGTTACCATCAGAGTTACCATCAGAGTTACCGTTAGATTTACCATTTTTATTTTTTTTAACAAAACAAGCATTTAATCCTTTTATATATACTGGAATAGTCATAAATCCTCTGTTCATATATTTTTTACTAGAACTAACCAATGTCTGATCATTATCAATCGAATTAACGTTTGTACATAATGTAGATATTTTATTGTAATTATTTATAAAATTATTCCATCTGTTCTTCAAAGTAATAATTTTATCATTTAATACATCATAACCTATACAAACAAAATCACAATGATATGAAATAAACACATTACTCCAAGATTTGAATACTGTTGTGTTTAATTGTAATTTCATTTTGATTTGATTGTTCTCTAAAATCATCCATGTGATAGTCAATGGCCTCCTTATCAATAATATTTGATTGTCTGAATAAGTCGTTTTGATAAATTCATCAAAATCCAAAATTCGTTTATAATCTACATTCTTGATATACAAGTCAACATCATTAGGTTCAAAACAATTAGAGCTACAAACAGAAGCCAATACCGATGATCCTGCAATAAGAATATCATGTTTAAAGTTTTTTAATGCAGCGATTAATTTGGAATATTCATCCGAATGAAATGAAAGTAATTTTTTTTTAGCATCTTGAACGGATAACCAATATTTATTTTTATTTTTGTTACCGTCAATTTTATTATTATATGCATCCAAATAAGAGTCGGGATCGTCTGATTTGTTTATTTCTTTTTTTAGTTCATATAATTTTTTGATATTTTTTGCAAATTCATTGATTGTTGCTTTTTCTATATATTGTTTCCCTTCATTGGCACATACAAATTCATCATTCTCAAATTTAAAAGAGATCAATGACATAATAATAGATTGAATAAGTGATCATAAAAATAGTTATACAATTCTAATATTTAAAATATCAATTTTTTTTAAACAGATCGAATAATTCAATCAAATAAATTTCTACTATTTTTTGAATACCATTTGATGTGGTTTCAGAATTCCCTGCAATATTGATAATCTTAAAATTATTCTGTGATATCCATAAATAAACATCACTATTTTTTGGCATATCTTTTATATCAATGTCTAAATGTGGTTTATTATACTTTTTTATGTTTTTGAATGTACATATTTTTCCATTGGATGTTTTATTCTCTCCAAACCAAATCGTACAATCAGAATTAACAACATTTAATTTTGTGCGATCACCATAATACGTTGTTTTAGTTTCGATTAGATTATACAATTGTTGATATTCTGGTTTATTTCCATCTAGTGTTAGAAATCCTTTTGGTATATATCCTCCGGTTTCTAAATTGTGAATTTTGGCTGATTTTAAACCTGCTATGTCTGCACCTGTCTGCCCACCACTTATTATTTTGTAGTCTCCTATCATATTTCAGTATGTCTGTCATTGTATAATATTCGGCAATGGATTCATCATTGTATTTTTCAATTTTTATTTGAGAAAGATGTTGATAGCTATAGTTTTTCATTGTTCATTTGCTTGCTTAAGAGCATTATTTATGTGCGGAGAAGATGTTAAATTTGTTGCACAATCAAATAAATATATTTAGAAGATGATAAACAACAACATTTTATTACACATATGAATATATTTATTATGTTCATACGTTTGATACATTATGAATCATTTGTTGTAGATTATTTATAAATAAAAACTAAATTTAACATTTACATGTGACTACATAAATTTCTCTGCTTTTTTTACTCGTTTTTTATTATAATGATCGTTTTTAATTTGTCGAGTGAATATAATCAAAAATAAACAAAGTATTATGAACACATTTTTGTTGTTTCAGAACTGTAATATATTATGAACTATCAAAATATTACGCTACATGTAAGCACGCCCATTCATCAACCTGGACCACCAGTTCCACCAGTTCCACCAGTCGGTCCGGTATCACCGATTGGTCCTGTTGGTCCGGTATCGCCCGTTGGACCACGTGATCCATCAATTCCGTCAGTTCCATTTG
>Ga0315284_10011495_pt1 | contig 12620 bp, 9 predicted proteins | sample YL17G09_16_MG_FD_203696 | JGI IMG/M metagenome (GOLD analysis project Ga0315284, IMG submission 203696) | Sediment microbial communities from Yellowstone Lake, YNP, Wyoming, USA - YL17G09_16 | ecosystem: Environmental > Aquatic > Freshwater > Lake > Sediment | place: USA: Wyoming | collected... | reverse complement strand
GGCCAGGACTGCGGCAAAGAGCACATAGCCGACCGCCGCCGCATATCCGAGTTGGTACAATCCGAAGCCCTGCTGATACATATATAAGATGACCGTCAGGGTTGAAAAGTGCGGCCCGCCGCCCGTCAGGATGTAGGTCTGCCCGAACACCTGAGACGATGCGATAACCGACATCACGAGGCAGAACAGAGTCGTCGGCCTGAGCAGCGGCCATGTGACGCACCAGAAACGCCTGAACGGTGATGCTCCATCTATCTCGGCAGCTTCCAGCAACTCCCTAGGGATGTTCTTGAGGCCTGCCAAGTACACTAGCATCGTGCCTCCCGCTCCCCACCAGATACTGAGCAGCGCAATCGCCGGCATCGCGCTTCTTGAGTTGGTCAGCCAGGGTATCTTCCACGCGCCCCCAACCACGCCAGGCGCGAGTCGGTGCAGCGTCCGGCCGGATTCCCCCAGATAGTAGTTGAGCAGCCCGAACTCCGCGCTATACAGCCAACGCCAGAGAATGGCCACCACCGAAACCGACATCACCACAGGTAGGTAGTAGGCGACCTTGTAGACCGTAGTGCCTCTGTAGTTCTGGTTCAAGCCTATGGCGAACAGCATCGAGAGCGCGTTGCCTGTCGGGACGACAAGCGCGACGAAGTAGGCGGTCTGCCAGAATGCGGCTCGAAACAGATCATCACCCAGGATTGCGGAGTAGTTTCGGAAGCCGACGAATGTCGGGTGCGGCGCGAGTATGTACCACTTGTGCAGGCTGATGAAAAGACCGTAGAGCATCGGCGCGACTACGAACACCGAAAACAGGATCCCATACGGCAGCAGGAACAGTATAGCCCATCGTGTTCGCTTTCGGCCCATCACTGCCTCTCCAACACCCTATTGATCCTGCCGGCCGCCTCCCGGAGCGCATCTTCGGTCGGCTGGGATGCCCCAAGCACAGCCTCGACCATCGCATCGCCGAACGGGTTAATCTGATTGAGCGCGGTTGATGCGGGCTGATAGACAACGTACGGCAGTTCCTTGCTGAACTGATACTGAACCGGCATCGCCCTGAACTGTCGGGTCGAAAGCAGGCTTTTTCTGACCGGCAGTTGGCCGCCCTTGGCCCACATCAGGCTGTGGTCGGAGAGATAGGCCATGAAAAGCCAGGCTGCGCGGCGCCGCTGCGGGCTTATGCTTTTCGGCATGACCAGGAAGTGGGAATCTGCCCATACGGCACGCTGCCGGCCAAACATAGGACATGGTGCCCCTGCGAACTTCAGCCCTTTCTGCTGCTCCAGGCTGGAGATCATATAGATTCCCTCAATCGCCATCGCCACCCTACCAGTCTGAAACCCTATCCAGGCGTCCTGGCCCTCCGGCGGCGGGCAGACCTTGTGCTTGTAGATGATGTCGGACATAAGCTGCATGGCTTCCAGCGCCTGCGGGCTGTCCAGGTCCGACTTATGAATGTCTCTAGTGAGCATACCCGTGCCGAACTGGGCAAGAAATGTGTGGGCGTTCGAGCGAAGCCAGGTATAGGCGAAGCCCCACTGGTCGGGCTTTCCGTCACTGTTTGTGTCCTTTGTCAGCTTCCTGGCGATCTGCAGAAACTCAGTCAAGTTGGTGGGAGGCTTTGCGTTGCCGCTTGCATCAACTATTCCGGCTTTCTTGAAAAGCTCGGTGTTGTAGTAGAGGCCGATCGCGTGGCAGTCCAGCGGCAGCGCGTAACGCTTTCCACCATACCGGGAGGCAGTCCAGACGCGCGGTGTGAAATCGTTCGGATCGATTCGGCCAGCACTGACCAGGTCATCGATCCTGTTCAACGCCCCGCTGTCGGCGTATTCCGGAAACCGGCTGGCATGTACAACGAAGACGTCCGGCGCGCCCCCATAGGCAAGGCCGAGCGTAATCTTATCGTAGTACGTGCCCCACGGAATGATCTGCATCCTGACCTGCACATCCCGGTGCTCGGCGTTGAACTTCCGAACGATCCGCTCCATGGTAGTGCCGTCGGGGCCGGTGAATCCGTTCCAGAACTGGAGGGTGAGTTTGCCGATGTGAGGCTCGGAGGAGATGCTATGCTGACATCCAGCCAAAGTGAGCATGCTTGCGGCCATCGCCAATGGCGCAAGCACGCGCACTAGTACTCCCACTACCATTCCGCGAAACCGCACCTAAACTGCTCCCATCTCAGCCGGAGAGATGTCTCACCAGTCGTACAAGACGGATTATACAGCGAAACGACCTCTGCAAGCATTCGTTTCGCTGGAATCTCAAGAAATCTTGCCGTTCCGGTAGGAATATGGTGTAATCTCTTGCGCCGTCGCGCCGACGCCACCAGATCGGACTGGGCGTGCGATCCTTGGGTTCGTTCCGCAAGAACGGCAACCTCACATTGCGCACACGGGTAGACGCAAGCCATGATCGTCCAGCACGTCCGCGTGCTGGACGTGTCAACGCCGACTGAGAATTTCACATATCGCCGTTGAACATTCCCCACCTATGGGACTAGGTTTTGGTGTTACTCCTTTCCTCCGGTTGGGGCAGCAGGCCGGCCTTGCGACGGTCTTTGAGTCGGTAGCTTTCTCCCCGGATGTTGATAGTTGTTGAGTGATGAAGCAGCCTGTCGAGAATGGCTGTGGCAATGATTGGATCTCCTAAGATGGTCCCCCAGTCTCCATAGCTCTTGTTGGATGTCAGGGCAATGCTGCCGCGCTCGTAGCGTGCGCTGACGAGTTGGAAGAAGATCGTCGCTCCCAGATCGTCCATCGGCAGATAGCCCATCTCATCGACTACAAGGACTTTAGGCGCCAGGTAGATTCTCAGTCTTCTGTCGAGTCGCCCCTCTCGGTATGCTGTGCCCAAATCGGCGACCAGGTCGTGTGCTGTGATGAAGTAGGCGCCGAAGCCCGACCGGATCGCCTCTATGGCGGGCGCAACCGACAGGTGAGTCTTGCCGACCCCGGGCGGCCCGAGCAGTATCACGTTCGAGGCTTCATGCACGAATCTGAGCGTCCGCAACTCCGTGATCTGCCTTTCATCGATTGAGGGTTGGAACCCGAAGTCGAACTGGTCGAACGTCTTCTGATACGGCAGGTGTGCAAGCCGCATCCTCGCCGCCAGGTATCGGTTCCTCCGGGCGCCCACTTCGCAGTTCATCAACTCCAGCAGAAAGTCGGCATAGCTTGTCTCTTGCTTGGCCGCCCGCTCCAGGTGTGATTCCACTATCGCCTGCGCTTCGCTGAGCCCGAGCGATGTCAGCGCCTCGTGTATCTGCGTTATCACGGTCATCTCGATACTCCTTGCGCGCACGCCGCCTCACACGCCGCGAGAGGCCGCACCTGGACCTGCGGAGCACCGCTGACTATGCTGAGCAGTCTGTTTGCGGGTCTGAGGTCCGGAGCATAAGGCATGCCGCGATGATATCCGGCTGCATCGGAGATGACCTGATGCCATCCGCTGCACAGCTGATGAACCGCGAGCCGCTACCGGACTCCGCGCAGGACTCGCTATATACCTGGATATCATTTGTGCTGCGAACAAGAAGCACCGGCTTATAGCCGCCGTTTCCATCAGACTGACGCGAGCACACGCCGGTGACGCCAACGTATCCCGATTCCAGTGGGTCCATGCCGCTAGGTGTGATTATAGTGATCGGCTGCGGAGAGCCATCCGTGATCTCGAAGCTCGATGTGCTATGAGAGCAGACGCAGCCAGTGGTTTTTAGCAGCAGTCCGATATTGTTGAGGCCAACTCCGTCCGTGATGCCTTGCTGCCCTGCTCCGGACTCCGAATCGTAGTTCCAGTCTCCGCCGCCCACGCACCTGTTGCTCGTGCAGAATGGCTCCACTCGAGCACGCCTGTTCGCTGCTTGCGTAAGACCCGTCGCTTGGATGAACCGCTCGCCGCAGCTCGCCTGTCCTGTGCCGCTGGTGGTACCCATCGTGCCCGAGACGGTGTCTAGCCAGTCGCCGAGGCCAAGCCCGTGTCCGGTCTTGTGGACCCGAATGCCGAGAGCGCGCGTCTCCCACTGCTCGCAGTAGAACGTATCATCGTCAACAACGTGCGTGACGACCATACTGATCGCCCCGGCAGCATCGTCATCTTCCGCCTCCTTCGGTTGGCTCTGGTAGATGCGGCGGACCACTCCGCTTGCCAGGTAGCCGTCGTCTGGAGCATACGTCCTGAGGCTCACCGCGCACGGCTCGTTGACGGCTAGCGTGCCTTCACCATTCTGGTCAATCAGCACGTATTGCGAGGCGGGGCTGGGATCCTTGCTGCCGAACTCGTAGTAGACGCGAGAGCTCGCAGGTAGACCGGTGAAGCTGATGTTGAACTGGCCGGTGAAGTCGCCGCTGGGGTACTCGGTCGGCCCGATGGGATCGGGGCATCTAGCATCGCTGTTTACCGTGAGAAATGCGAAGCTCCAAACCTTCCAGTGCTCCCCGTCTGGGTTCGCTGTGCTACCGACAGTAGACTTCCGTATGAATGAGAAGTATCCGTTGCCAGAATTCCGCTTGACCTGAGCCCGCGTTGGGAAGTCGACGACACGGTATGTCGTGTTCTCGTAAGGAAGACCATTGCCGGGATCCGTCAGACAGTACTCATTCCACGTATCGTAGACAAGCAGCTTCAGCGGGCTGCCTGGAATGTAGCCAAACACGACAACAGCATGCTGGGTAGCCGAATCCATATATACAGACGGGCTACCTTGAAGCGTCATCTTGTTCAGAAGGCCAATCACCGGCCGGCCAGCGTCGATCTCTGCAACGGTGTCTGACTCTTCAACACCATCAGTATTCGAGTCGAAGTAGCCGCGGATAACTTGGACGTAGTAGTCAGCAATGTCGGAGAACTGGTCTTGGTTTGTTGCATGCCCGGTGTAGCCGCTATACCCGGCATGCACCGCTACGTACTGAGCCAATCCCCAAGCTGCATCGATCAATCTGTTCGCACCCGCATTGTAGTTGGCGTATCCATAGCGCAGGTCGCAGGGCAGGATGGGCTCCTGTTGTACCGCATCCCACGTGCAGTAGGACGGCGGAATCCATTTGGACTTCACGCCAGTCGTCCAAGCGGTACCACCAACCGGGAGAACACTGGTGCTACCGTCATTGTTATTACGCCATTTCCTGATGCTGTTGCCGACGAAGTCGGCAATGCAGTCATCAGGGTGCGTTGGTCGGTCGCTGTCTTCGTAATAAGGGTCTTTGCTGTAGTTCAGTGGGCAGGTCTGGGGATTGTAAGTGCAGAAGTAATAGTCATCGATATGCCCGTTGCCTGTGTGACCGAACACGTCCTTTTGCGTGGCGCTCACATCGCAACGCGACGGGTACATGAGCGGATCGTCGTCTCCCTGGTTGGCAAAGCTCGGCCACCCAACGAGGAAGTAGCCGTTGTCGTTCGGCCAGTTTCCAATCGGAAAAAGGTAGTCGGTGTACTCCGGGGTACAATCCAGTCTGTCTGTTTGCGGCACATGTTTGCAAAGCCCGAGTTGTCATAGTAGCCGCAGATCATGGCCCCGCACGTGGGAAAGCATCCGTAGCTCCACCACAGCCGGGGGAACGTCGGCAGGAAGACACTGCCGAGTGGCGGCATGGTATAGATTGGGACCGTTGGGGTCTCCCCCTGTGCACCAAGCGGTTCTGAGTTCAGGTTTATGGGATCATCGGCAAACGCTACCATCGAGGTTAGCACCACGAGGCCAACAATGAAGGGAGGTATCGATAGCACCCTGTGGCCCTTACGAGGACGGATGCGCAAGCTCGCTAGCAACGCGAATGCGGCTCCAAGTCCCATGGCAGAAGAAGGTTCCGGGACCGGTGTGAGAAGCATGTACGGTCCGTCGAGCCCCAGGTCGTTGTTGTTGCCCGCGAACTGAACCATGGGCAGCGAGCCGTAAGTCGTCAGAATCCATCCCGCGTAGCCCTGCTTCCTGTGTAACGGCTGCCCATAGAACAGATCTACTTCAGGTACCTGGGGATCGAAACCGTTTATTGTGCTAACCCACCCATCGTAACGGCTAAGCCAGTCGAAGTCCGACAGTTGTGGTATCGGGTGGGTCAGCCAGAACATCTCTGGAGTCCAGCACACGGTGTGTGCGGGGGCTGCGATGGCTGACAAGTGAAGAGTGGCATAGAAACTGACACCCTCTGGGATGGTACTCAGATCAAAGACCACGGCAGTTTCGTACGCCAGTCCGAAGGGGGCATCTGCCCCAAGCCGAAGTGTCGTCGGGTCTGGTTGACAGTCGTAGGGGCCTACCGGCGTTCCTTCCACAAACTCCTGGTAGTGACCTAGCTGGACGGCGAGTGTAGCAGTGCGAACCGGCAGTCTGTAGGTGGCTGCGTCAGCGAACACCGACAACGCCAGTGCTCCCAAGATGAAGAACAATACGAGCAGTTTCCTTACATCCATATCTTCTCTCCTCCAAGAGTTGTAATGTCCCTGGACCGGGGTCTGTCACCCAAGAACTGCTCGCGGGTTCCAAAAGCCTCTTCCGGCATCCAAGGCCGAACAGGTCTTTCACCGCCACTTCTAGCATTCATATTACAATGGTCGGCGGCTTCATTTACCCATAATAGAAGAGCTTCAAACCACTGGTCTCGGTCCATCCCGACCAGTAACGTCCGCTACTCCTGCTGCAAAAGACGAAACAGTTGCGAAACCTCACAAACTCGTGCTCAGAAAAAGCTGTGGACGCACTTGGCCGAGTCCAGAGAATTCAGAGAATAATCGGCCAAACAGAGAATATTGGGGCGCAATATCAGGCTGACTCCAGGAAGTGCGTCCACAGGTGTCGATGGCTGCAAAATCCCTGCTGAGCACGACTTTTGAGCGTAAAACGGCAAAAGCCCCGGCAATCACATAGCCGAGGCTCTTGGTAGAGAGAAACTTTGTATTCGGTTGTCTGGTGGAGGCGGGGGGACTCGAACCCCCGTCCAAAGAATGGTGATCAAAAGCGTCTACGAGCGTAGCCTGCATTTTGGTTCTCGGGCCTCGGTCTCCCACAGGCGGGATACGTCGGCCCCAGTCCGTAAGGTGTCCTCGTCGGCTGCCGGACTCAGTTCGACCGAGCTAGCCGGTTAAGGTTACACCCGTATCCGCTCACACCGGCCGAGAACGGGCGGCGTGCGCTGCGTGTTCGTCTCCCGTTCAAGGCGGCCTATGGCCGCGCAGAGATCTGCCGGACGATCAGGGGACGGGGAAGATCAGCGTGCGACGCGGAAGCCCTGCCGTCCGCCCCATTGGTTGGGGAACTCGTTCCAGCGGGCGAAGCTTTCGTTGCGGGTGCTGCTGCGCGCCCCGCCGCAGCGGTAGGTGCCGGGGCAGTCCTGCCACCAGCTTCCGCCCTTGAGCACCTTCGTCTTCATCGGGTTGGAGGGCGGCCCGGTGGGATTGACCCATCCGCCGGAGGGGAATTCTCTGTAGTATGCCGGCCCCATCCAGTCATTGACCCATTCCCAGACGTTGCCGGCCATGTCCAGGCATCCGTAGTAGCTGGCGCCGGCGGGATACGAGCCGACGGGCGCGGTGTAGTTGTTGGGGTAGAGGCTGTCCAACCACCAGTTGCACTTGCTGGTGTCCCAGTCGTCGCCCCAGGGATAGACTGTGGCGCAGTTTCTGGACGGATTCCAATGAGCGGCTTTCTCCCACTCGGCTTCCGTGGGCAGCCGCAGCCCGGCCCAGTTGCAATAGGCCTCGGCCTCATACCAGCTTACGCCGACCACGGGATGGTTGTCGGTCTGGAACTGAGACTTATCCCACAGCCACGATTCGTCCCACCACGCCGGCTGGTTCGTGTTGTAGAGGTTGCGGTAGTACCAGCCGTCGGCAGACCAGTATGCCGGATTGTTGTAGCCGCCCGCCGCGATGAACTTGCGATACTGCCCCCTGGTGACTTCATACTTGCCGATCCAGTAGCCGTCCAGGTGCACGTAGTGCTGTGGCCACTCGCTGGGCGTGGGATCATACGTGTAGATCGTCGCGCCCATTTGGAAGTATCCCGGGGGGATGTAGATCATCTCGCCGGCGTAGGGCGTGACGCTGTCGGGCGCCTTGTGGGTCCGCACGGAGCCGGCATCCGCGACGTTGAGCGCTCGACACGGTGACCCGCCGACCGACCAGAGGATGGAGATGCCGTCGATGGAGACAACAGAGCCCTTTGCGGGGCTCGCCGCGCCGGTGGGAAGAAGCAGCCGGACATCGGCGCTGCCGTCGTTGATGACTCCGCCCCTTACGATCTTGCCGCAGACTCGCACGTAGGCGCCGATGTTGTTGGGACCGCGGCCGTCCGACAGCCCCATCTGGCCCGTGCCTTCGCCCTGGTTGTAGGCATAGTCGCGACCTCCCAGGTTCCTGCACGTCATTTCCACCTTTCTGGGCTGGCCGGACCCGGTGACGACGATCGAAGATGCGCTGACGCACCTTTCCTCATCGGCGGTGGTATCCATCGTGCCGGTGATGTTGCATCTGGCCCCGGCGGTCACGCTCTGGGCGCTTGCGATCCGCAGCCCGACGTTGTTGCTGTCCTGAACGTAGAAGTAGCCTGGGAACGCCAGCGTGACCACCACTCCGGTCAGAGCCGCGGGCTGCAAGTCGGCGAGCAGTTTGACCTGAGCGATCTGGCCCGCCCCAAGCGCGTAGCGCGAGATCAGCATCAGCGGGATAGCAATAAAGACGATTATCCTGGGCATGTGGTGTCCTGCGCTATCTCGTCACGCGGAACCCGATGTCCGCGTTGTAGAGGCTTGCGATCTGGCCGAACCGGAAGGCCGACCGCATACTGACCTCGACGCTATACCAGCTTCCACCCCGGTAGGCCTGAGTATTGTAGTAGTCGTATTCGGGCCTGTCGGCGCCTTCGGGGTCGATCCATCCAATCGCGGGCGGATGCGAATACCAATCCCTGATGTGGAACCCCCTGCACCACTCGTAGACGTTTCCCGCCATATCGTAGCACCCATAGTAGCTCACGCCGTCGGGATACATACCGACGGGACCTGTCTTCGAATTGAATGGCCAAACTGAGTCGTTGGCATTATTGCACTTCTCAACGTCCCACACATCGCCCCAGGGATACCTGCGAGCATGGCCCAGCACGGGGTCCCAGCAGGCGGCTTTCTCCCATTCCGCCTCGGTGCTGCGACGAACACCGGCCCACTTGCAGTAGGCGTCCATCTCATACGGCGAGACGCCCATTACCGGCTGCTCGTCAACCTGATAGTAGTCGTCCCAGCGCCACGGCCTGTCCCATCGATATTGCAGACGCCACCACCAGCCTTCCTCGGACCAATACTGCTGGTTGGCGTAGCCGCCGGCGTCGATGAACGCGCGATACTGCGCGCGCGTGACCTCATACTTGCCTATCCAGTAGCCGTCGAGGTAGACCCTGTGTTTGGGGCTGGAGTTGTAGGTCACCTGGTCGGCCGGATTGAAGTCCAGGCCCATATCGAACTCGCTTGCGGCAACGTAGACCATTTCGTCCGTATACCTGCACTCCGGCGGCGGCTGGTTGACAGTCAGATCCATCGGCCCGCGCAGCAATATCGTGCGCCGGGTGGTGCCGACGACGTATGTCAGCGAGCTGATGCCGACAACCGTGACCTGAGCGCCATATCCGGGATTGGTAACCCCGGGCGCCAGGACGACGAGCAGCCCCGAATGCGTGCCGTCGTCTATGGGAAAATCGGCCGAGTCGCCGGGCTTGCCCATCGTAACCGTGCCGGAGGTCTGCACGACCTCGCCGATGCTGTCGGGCAGGCCCGACGCCATAGGCACGCCCATCTGGCCCGCGTCGTTTTCCGGGTTGTAGAGCCAATCATCTCCGCCGACCTGCTTGCTGGAGATCGGGGCGGGCACGTAGCTGTGAATGACGACGCTCGATGCGACAACCTGGCGCTCCTGGGAAGTATTGGTGTCCATCATGCCGGTTATCTCCGCGGAGCCGCCCAGGACCGGCGCGGTGCTGCTGACAACGCGCAGTCCGGCGGAATGATCGGGTTCGGAGACGTAGAAATAACCGGGGAACACCGCCGTCACCAGCTTGCCCGAAAGCTCGACTGGGGCGCAGCCCGGCAGCTTCTTGGCGTCGATGATGGAAACAGGCGCGGCGGCGCAGATCGATGCAAGCACCACGAGCACCGCGAGCGCGGCGGCACGCATCGCCCAAGGTTTCCAGGCACGAACAACGGCTGGAGCAAGACGAATACTTTGAGCGCTCACCGCGTAATACCTCCAACGACCCCACAATCAGTTATGCCGCATTCGGCGCTCCCGCCAGAGTGAAAGATGAGGCCAACTCAGTATTAGCATGAGAATCGGCGCATGTCAAGGGATCGGCCGCCGGTGAGCAGGGCTTACGCACTAAACGCCGATCAGTATCCGGCAGGCGGTAGAACGAGTTGTTGACCTCGACCGTATCGAAATGCGCGGCGTAGTGCTCCAGCCACTTGCTTTGAGGAAGCCCCTCGTGGTAGAACACCCCGCGCCAGTGGTTGTAGTTCCAGCCGGATGTGCCGCAGTAAACCATAGTCATCAGTTGACAGTTAACAGTTGACAGTTCCTGATCGTTATCCCCCAACCTTCAACCCTCAACCCTCAACCATTCCAGCAGCGCGGCCATATCGGACGGCAGCGGCGCCTCGAAGCTCAGGCGCTCGCCGGTCGCGGGATGATCGAATGCAAGCGAAAAAGCGTGCAGCGCCTGGCCCTGCAGACCGTCTATCAAGCACGCAAGGCCCCGCGCATCGAGCTTGCTGTATGATGACGGGATCGGGCGCTTGGTCCCTCCATAGAGTGGGTCGCCGACTACCGGATGTCCGATAAACGAGCAGTGGACGCGAATCTGGTGCGTCCTGCCCGTGTCGAGTTTGGCTTCGAGAAGCGTAAAGCCGTCGAATCGCTCCAGCACATGCAGATGGGTGACGGCCTCGCGCGCGGTGTAGCGGCTGGTGTCCTTGATGACCGCCTGCTTCTGCCGATCAGTGGGATGGCGGCCGATGGGCGCATCGACCACGGCCTCGTTGAACTTGGTTGCGCCCCACACGAGCGCGATGTAGCGCCTTTCCGCGCTGCGGGCCTGCATCTGTGCCTGAAGCGACGTGTGCGCGGCGTCTGTCTTTGCTACTACCAGTAGTCCGGACGTATCCTTGTCGAGCCGATGCACTATGCCGGGCCGCTCGACCCCGCCGATGCCCGACAGGTCATCAGTGTGGGCGACGACTGCATTCACGAGCGTGCCCGTTCGGCTGCCGGGCGCTGGATGGACGGTCATGCCCTTCGGCTTGTTGATGACTATGATCTGATCGTCCTCGTAGACCACTTCGAGCGGTATCTGCTCCGGGGCAATGTCGGCGGGTTCGGGAGGCGGTATTGTGACGGACACTCGCTCGCCGGGCTGGACCTTGTGGCTGGCCTTGGCTGTGACGCCGTCAACGGTGACGTAGGATTGGCCGATCAGCTTCTGGATGTGCGAGCGAGACAGGTCGGGCATTCGCCTGGCGACGTAGACGTCCAGCCTGGTGTTGCGGTCGCTATCTTCGATGAGGAAATCGGCTTGGCTCACGCGGGCATTATTCGGCGGGGAAACCAGGAAAACCTGCGTACACGAAGTGAGCCAGGTTTTCCGGAAATCGCAGTTGCCCCGAACTTTCCGCGGCCTGGCTCAGGTCCGTCGCTCGACTCTTGCGAGCGAGTGGCAAAGGGGAAGGACCATTCGATCCTCCGTTGAATGCTGACTTCGCGGACCGTGGGCCCACGAGGAGCAGCCTATTCCCAACCACCACAATGGTCGGACACTTATGTATTCCCCAATCAGCCCTTCTTTACCTCCGGTTCGGGGGAAATCAAGCAAAAGTACCAGCGGCTGTTAGCCATCGGCCTATATGCCTGTTTGGTGCGCGAGCGTGCTCTGCCGGCGCATGTCGTTGTGTATTATGTGATTGCGCTGTCTCTGTACATGCAGGTATCTTGTCGTGAGGTGCTGCGGTGCTTGCTGGAGGGTATTGAATGGCTTTGGAAGTCTGGTGCGCGGGCGCACGTGGCGGGCAAATCGGGTATAAGCCAAGCTCGGGGAAGGCTGGGGGCAGAGCCGATCAGAGAGCTTCACCTGGTGACCCAGGAGTTCTATGGGCTGATGATGGCGCACTTCGCCGTGAGGGGACTGATGCACAAAGCGGCAATCGAGGCAGACGTCGACCCGGACGAGCTTTCCTTCGTCCACGCGGTCCGAGTCATCCGCAGGAAGCTGCCCGTTTTCGTCGCCATTCCCCCCTCGGAGGGAAAAGGCGTTTCATAAGAGCGTGGACGAAGAGATTCTCCAAGAGCGGGTCGCATCCAGCCGCGGAAGACGCAACCCGGGTGGAGTCAAGCAGAAGATGAGCAACTACCCAATACGGCCTCGCTCAGAGCCATGCACGACACGACTCGATACCATCAAGCACATAGTGGCACTTAAGTGAAGTGTATTGGGGCTAGCGTAAAGGTAGTCCTCTGCGTCTTCGCCATCTGGATCGCTCTGCATAAACCTGCCAGTCTGCGGATCATAGAACCTCTCCCCCAACTGCAACAACCCAAATCCCGGCTCCTGGTAGTGCGTGTAGCAGCCGAGCTTGCCCACGTGCTGATACGGCTGA
>Ga0315284_10011494_pt1 | contig 12620 bp, 8 predicted proteins | sample YL17G09_16_MG_FD_203696 | JGI IMG/M metagenome (GOLD analysis project Ga0315284, IMG submission 203696) | Sediment microbial communities from Yellowstone Lake, YNP, Wyoming, USA - YL17G09_16 | ecosystem: Environmental > Aquatic > Freshwater > Lake > Sediment | place: USA: Wyoming | collected... | reverse complement strand
GAATCTATTAAAAAGGCCTCAATTCTTTAGCATACATATTATTTTTATTACATAATAATAATATTTATGCATCATTTGTCATTTGGATAGGACCAAGTTGTTGGATTCCAGTATCCCCCAAAATATCATTGAGATCCGTCATATTTGCCCACATTAATCCTTTTTTGGTTACTTTAGTAACTTGCATCATAAATCGTCCTCTAATATGTACTTGAACTAAATATCCCATGGTCACTAGATTATCTCCTAATTCTTTCCACCAATTCATTGATTTATGTTTTCCTTTACCATAATATTTGCTTTTCGTGAGAGCTGCACTAATAGCTTTATTTTGTGATCCTCTGATGATATTGATATACATACCAAGGCCAAAACTTCTATCTTTGATGGATTCAATTAGATCCAGTAATAATTTTGCTTCTTGTTGGACATTTTGATGTGTCTTTACAAGGGTTTCTACTTTTTCACCATCATGAGTATGACAACAATTATCACAATTATCACAGGTATCATCTGGAGATTCATCAAAATATTCCAATAATAGTTTTCGTCGGCAGGTCTTGGTCGTGATATATTTCCGCATTTTTTCTAATAATTTCATTTGATGTTTGATATAATTTGGATCCTGACTGCTACTATTAGCGATGAAATTCTCTTGAATCTTAAAATCACGCATATTATAAAACGTATAACAATGTGCCGCTTTTCCATCTCTTCCAGCGCGGCCAATTTCTTGGTAGTAACCTTCGATATTTTTTGGAGCACCATAATGGATTACCATTCTGACATTTGATTTATTGATACCCATACCAAATGCGATTGTTGCGACAATACATTTGATTTTGTCATTAATAAAATTATTATGTGTTTCCATTTTATCATCTACATCGAGTCCAGCATGATATACACCGCATTTGATATTATGTGTTTTTAGTACTTCTGCGATTTTCTCGGTTTCTTTTCTAGTTAGACAATAGATGATTATAGACTGATTTTTGCGTTCTTCAATAATTGTTCCGATATCTCGCCAAATATTTGCACTTTTGGTCCTAGCTTCTAAAAACAAATTGGGTCTATCAAAGGATGTCATAATAGGAGTTTTGGTATTCATCCCCAATACTTTGCAAATATCCGTACCTACCATAGAAGTTGCTGTCGCAGTGACGGCAAGAATAGGTATTTCTGGCAAAATATCCTTCAAAAATGTTAATTCTCGGTAAGACTTTCTAAAATCAAATCCATAGGAACTAATGCAATGGGCTTCATCAATGGCAATTAATGAAATTCCTTGTACATCCTCTAATTTTTGCAAAAAAACAGCCATTTTTACAAGAGCCTCTGGAGTAATGTAGACGAATTGGTATTTTCCTTGCATAATTTCTGTTCGCATTTTTGATCTATCCGGAATACTCGAATTATAACAACAGGATGTAATACCCAGTTTATCAAGTATCATTCGTTGATCATCCATCAGAGATATTAATGGAGAAATTACGATAGCCGGTATTCCCAAATATAATGCAGGCATCTGGTATGTTAAACTTTTCCCATAACCAGTTGGAAGAATAGCACATACATCTTCTTTGTTAATGATCCGATTAATGATCTCGTATTGTTTGGGTTTAAAACTATCATACCCATAGACGGTATTTAGGAGCTTAATTATCTTCTTATGTCTGGAAGTTTTTCTCTTTGATTTTTCATAAGAATCCATATATAAGTAGTGTATTGTTAATATTAATCATGATTTTATTGTTATATAGAATAAAAATTTCAATATTTTTGATGAATTGTTTTTAAATGGCAATTTATACATTTCTATTTAAAAATAATTGTACATGAGTGGGGTACAAATTGTTCAATTTTGTCACCATACCTTTTCGGTAAAATTAAAGAAGTGACACTCTCTGGTATATTACATTTGATTGGTTGATTAAAACAATCTCCAAATGTTAAATGTGTCACACCGAAAGGGATGCTATCTTCGATCGGTTGATTAAAATCCCATCCAAATTTTAAATAGATTACACTCTTTGGTATGTTATCTTTGATTGGTTGATTAAATTCGAATCCAAATATCAAATGTGATACATTTGCCAGTATATTACCGTCTATTGATTGATTAAAATAATCACCAAATGTTAAATGAGTAACACTCTCTGGTATGCTGTCTTCAATTGATTGATTAAAACAATCTCCAAATATTAAATGAGTAACATTTTCCGGAATTTCACCCTTGATTGATTGATTAAAACACCATCCAAATGTTAAATGGGTTATCCCAGCCGGTATGCTATCTTTGATTGATTGATTAAAATTATTTCCAAATGTTAAATGGGACACGCTTTTCGGTATGCTATCTTTGATTGGTTGATTAAATTCCCATTCAAATGTTAAATGTGTGATAAATTTTGGAAAATTACATATATCATCTGTAATAATATTAGTAAATCTGTCAAAATACCAAATATCTAATATTTTTGAAATACATACTTGTTTATCATAATATAAATGATTTTTTTTTGTGTGGAAATATTTTGATATCGATAATGTTGATATTTTATCACTATCTTCTAAGAATTTGCATGTATAGATAATTATATCTTCCATTATATTGATATTGGATAAATAAATATGATATATTTCGGCAAAACTAAACCTATCACATTCTAATTAAAAATTGATTGACATATTATTCTTATAAAAAAATACAATTACCATTATCAAATATGATTCGAGTAGGACGTTGTACATACGATAAACAAGGAAAAATCTCTTATCCAACATATGATGGATATACACCCGTTGTAGTCATGATGATGTCCCATAGTAAGTACTATCCATTGTCACCATATTTGTTGCAAAATGAACATGGTCATTTGATGGAAAATATTTGGCAATATTCTAAAATATATCCATCAATCGCTGCATCCAAGCAATATTATTCCAGATACAATAAAACAGTCATCTGGGATCATCCAAAAGAAGACCATTTTACAGATGGTAAACCAACAGAAGCATACTGGGCATGGCGAAAAAAGGGATTTAATAACAAATACCCAGTTAGATATCCGGTTGGATTTACCCACCGTCATGAATGCATTGGATCCATTCCAGAATATGATCATTCCATTATGTTGGATTATATCCAAGCTAGAAAAAAGATCTATATACCTGTCTATTGTGAAATGGTTAAAAATGCTAAATATTTTGCAGAATTACAGACTAGATTATCCAATGGCGAGAATTTATTAATCATTGAAGTGGATGGTCCACACCAAGAATCATTAGAATATTATCAAGAAATGTATCATGTGGATAATGATTTTATTGAAGATGATTCGATTCTAATCACATCCGAAAACTTAACTGTGCTCGTTAATGATGATAAACATGCTTTTGGACACGGATATTGTTTAGCAATGGCACTTCTAGATATGGATGAAGATACATTGGTATTTTGGGACCAAATTGATCTATAAACTATTTTGAAAAAATTCTTTCTTACTATCAAGATAATGGGAAAGACTTTACCCGGGATTATTATTTTGATCATTTGTATTGTGTGGTGGAAAATATTTGGGGAAAAATTATCAGGAGTTACCGTAGCAGAAGTACCATATAATGTGAAATGTTTTTTCCATGAACCAAACTGTGAAAAAGGAGATATTGATGGGGAAACTATGTTCCGTGGATTATTATTTTTGATCATTGGATATATTATGCCGAATAATTTCTTATTAATTTTCTTGATCATTGGACTATTAACAATTGGAGAACCGATGTTTGGACGTGACGCCAGATATATTATTAATCCATTGGTAAGCATTACTGGTTATGCCATTGGGTCGGTAATTGGACAATCTGCATGTGATTATACAAAAAAATATCAAATAATAAATTGATTAATTCATTATTTGTTAATTTATGAACGTCCTCGTCCCCGAACGGCATTTCGACCCCTTGACATAAATCCACCTCGTTGGTATTTATTTCCTTGATCTCGACGATTATTGTTCAATTTTTCTACAATAGTTTTCTCACCAAAATCCTTTTTCGTATTGTTCTGCGAATACATCATAGATTCATTTTTAATTTTATCTAAGATCACGTCCGGCAAGATACTAATAAATTCTTCTTTGGTCCTATTAAGTTTCCCATCCCAAATTTTAATATATGTGTAATCCATATTATCTGGAATTTTTGATTCACGAAAATGGTTAGTATTATCAGAAATATATGATACAGTTATACCATTAATCGTTTCCATATCTGGTGACATAGTTTCTCCTAACATATACATAAGAAATGTTGCCCATGTATCATATCCGATAGTGTGACGCATTTTGACAGTAAATGTTCCACCATTTGAATTCTTCGGATCTTCCCAAATAGGTTCAATTCCATGTCGCATAATAATGTAATCATTGGTATCCAAATTAAGTTTTTTATAATGAGGGTGATTTTTATCATTTTCGATTCGAACCTCCATCAATTTTAGGATGTATATTAGATCATTTACCGTACTAATGGTACATAATTCTTTGTATGGTTTTGCTTGAAAATTTGTTCGATTTGCCATTTTTTTGAACAGCTGCTTATCATACAAATACAATACCCATTTATTGGGTAATAATATTTTGGATAATGGTGTTCCTTCCGGGATGGGAGTATCTTCCAGAATATTTTCAGTCACACTACTTTCGACTACCGGATTAGCAATCAAATCTAGCTTTTCACGTAATGATTTATTGACAAGATTATTTTGGTTAGCCATATTCATTGTCCTATACAATAGCGATGATATTCCTTTATATTGAGATATGTAATATAGCTATTAAATATATCAATTTTTTATTAGGATAAATAAACTAGCAATATTCATGATAATTATTTTCGCATCTACACTAACGGAATCATATTTCTCATGATTAGCAAAATTATCAATCAAATAGATTTTTTGCATATTATTCATATCGATGTCATTCATGACCATTTGCTGTAGATCATCCAACAGATTAAATATCGTAATATTATTAGTAACTATGATATTAGTAATTTTTTGAATTGCTCCATATAATGATATTTTTTTACTGGTGATCTTGAGCAAGATTTTAAAAATCTTTTTAATAACAGATGACATGCAATAACCAGAGATACGATAAATATCATCTGTCGTAATATGATCATCGTCAATTAATTTGGTTGATTGTAAGATGTTAATAGCGGTCCTCATGTCACCGTTAGATAATTTGATTATCGAGGCAATCGCATCATCGTCACATTTAATATGTTCTAATTTACAGATTTCATTCAAACGTATTTCCATATTTTGAGATTGTAATGGTGAAAAATGGAACAATGCACATCGAGATTGTAATGCAGGACTAATTTTATCAATGTTATTGCAAATCAAACAGAATCTAGTCGTATCACTATTCTTTTCGATAGATTGACGGAGCATCCCTTGTGCTTCTACTGTCATAGAATCTATTTCATCCAAAATGACAAGTTTAAAAATTGTATTTCCAGGAATTGTTTTATCGAGTGGAAAATAGACAGCACTATTATTTGTCACAAAATTTTTGATTTTTGTTCGGACTGTATCAATCCCTCTTTCGTTAGACGCATTCAGTCGTAAAATCATACAATCTTCATACTTTCCATATATTTCATATGCACAACACATAATAGTTGACGTTTTTCCAGATCCAGGTGGTCCAAAAAATAACATGTGAGGTAACGTCTTTTTAAGAATAAAATTTTTTAATGATCGAATGATAGTTTCATGCGAAATAATGTCGGATATCGTTTTGGGGCGATATTTTTCTACCCATGGCAATGTTTGTTCCGTCATTTTGTATTAATAACATCATTATCATTTTAAATATGATATATTTTTCAATTTTTATTATGCTGCTTGAAGGAATTTGATAGTGGTATCATATGGAAGAACTTTGAATACATACCTATATAAATTTTGGATTTTCTTTTGTAACTGATTAGGTGCAATCCATTGAATATTTTCCATTGGAACATAATATGGTTTATCCATAATGTTAATGATATTATAGTCCCAAAACACTCGAGGTGAATTTTTTTCAATGGCCACGACATAGAGATCATTTCCAGAAACACGTTTCAAATCATCAATGGTGTTTTGCAAATTATCAACGTATTCTAATGTTTCCGATACTACAATCACACAACTGTTATCTGCCATTTCGTGAATTATTTCGGTGATCTTTCCATCAAATGTTTCTTTTGGTGCATCGGATTGTAACATCACTGAACCGTTATGGGGTCCATCAAAAATCACTAGTGATTTGCCAGTCCGATGTGCTAGGTCAGTGGCCATTTCGATAATTTTATCTTTTCGGTTGCGTCTTACAGTCAGTTTGAACAATAGATCTAAAAACAGCGGAATTAAAATGATAATACATAGGTAAAATATCAAAAGGATAAATTTGCTCAAAATATTATCTGACATTTATATACATTACATAGGAATTTTAATAGCGCTTAAAATCAATAATTTATCATATCAATGATAAATTATAAATGTATTACTTTATCAAATTCTACACATTCTGGTACAATATGGCAACCAGATTACGCAATACTGTACTTGGTACAATGGGTCCTATCAAATTAGTTTACCATTTTGATAACTATCAAATTACCAATATTACGTTGTATTATCTAACTGGTATATTTATGAAACAGTATTCATCTGGAACGTACCATGTCAAGTTAATTGGACCAAATCAAACAGATCATATTATTTTTGATGGGCACATAGATGATGTAAAAAAATGTCATGTAATACCTGAAAAAAATGATCGTTCGAATAGTTCTAAACGAAAAAACGTGGTATTGATGAAAGATGATAATACATTAAATGCCAATCTTCATATGCTTGATAATTATAAAAATAATATGGATCAGTTTGATATTGCTTGCACTACAAATTTACGAACATTATTGATCTTGTTATTTGGATTAGAATGTTCCCATATCAGTATTATGCAGATGATGCCATTTAAGAAACAAATACATGATGTCGATAAAGTGACCATTGACATGATATATGAATAAGTTTACCCATTTTCCATCGGATCATCTATCTGCACAAATGATGAGATATACACAAATATTTGTATATCTCATCTAAAAAATTGAAATAAATATATGATTAATATAAATATTTATTTATATCTATTATTAATTATATCTATCATGCTAGAAGTAAGTAAACCAACATATGATAGGATAGTAGATACAAATGAAGCAATCACACGGATAGATTTTAGTATTTATAGAAATCTGGATGTCATCAAAGATTCAGCTATTGATAATCCTGCTGGTATTACCGTTGCAGAAATTAACAATAATGGGAAACCAGTGATGGGTGGTGCATTAGATGAGAGATTAGGGGTGACCGAAAATAATGAATGTCATACATGTCGAGAAACATCGCAACGATGTCCGGGACATTTTGGACATATCGCATTAGCGGAACCTGTCTTCCATACTGGATTTATCACGTATCTAAAAACAATTCTAAGTTGTATTTGTATTCGGTGCCATAAATTATTAGTTCATAAAAACGAAGATGAGATAGCTCGGTTAATCAAAAATAAACATGGTAAACAACGATTCGATGAAATAAGGGCCCTAGTAAAACGGGTCAATATTTGTAATAGTTGTGGTGCACCTGCTCATAAAATCCGTAAAGAGAACAAATATAGTAATATTTTGTTATTAGCAGAGCCAGTGAAACGAAGTGGTGATGAAGCAGCAAATGTGAAAAAACAGGACCCACAAGTGTTAACTCCGCAATTGTGTTATGATATTTTGAAATCGGTATCTAATGAAGATTGTATGATTATGGGCTTCGATCCGAATAAGTCCAGACCGGAAGATATGGTTATCAAGAATTTTCCTGTTCCTCCGGTGCAAGTGCGACCATCTATTAAAATGGAAATATTGACATCATCATCGATCGATGATGATTTAACTCATAAACTGATTGATATTATCAAATCAAATGAAAATCTAAAAACAATCAAGGGTGATGGTTCATTAACAAAATCATCTACCATTAGCGATGATTTTACATTATTGCAGTTTCACGTGGCCACGTTCTTTGATAACAGAAGTATTGGCTTACCAAGATCACAACAAAAGAACAAAAAACCAACCAAATCATTATCAGAACGGTTGGGTAGTAAAGAAGGTCGTGTAAGAGGAAATTTAATGGGAAAGCGTGCTGATTTTTCAGGACGTACTGTTATTACATCTGAACCGAATACTGCATTAAATGGATTAGGAATGCCACTGATTATTGCAAAAAATTTGACTTTTCCAGAAATAGTAACCCAATTTAATCTAAAAAAGATGGAACAATTAGTGAAAAATGGATCGAATATTTATCCGGGTGCGAATTTCGTGATCAAAAATACGGTAGATGCGGATGGAAATGATGTTCGAGATATGATTCGATTAAAAAACAGAAAAGTCCCTATTAAATTAGAATTAGGTGATATTGTAGAACGTCATTTAGTTGATGGAGATATTGTATTATTCAATCGTCAACCGTCCTTACATAAATTATCTATGATGGGACATCTCATAAATGTGATTCCAAATGAGGAATACTTGACTTTTCGTGTTAATGTCAGTGTTACAGAACCATATAATGCAGATTATGATGGGGATGAAATGAATGTCCACGTACCACAATCTATTCAGACAGTTTGTGAGTTACGTCTTATTGCGAACGCTGGAAAACGATTAATTAAACAATCTGATTCGCAGATCTCTATGGGTGTTAAACAGGATACTATCATGGGATCATTCCAATTGAGTCATAAAGATAAATTAATGAAAATTGATTGGAAAGATGCTATGAATATCTTAATGGTTACTTCTGGAAAATTAAATGGAGATATTCCAAAAGGAAAATTAGTTTCCGGGAAACATTTGTATTCCCAAATTATTCCCAAAGGAATTAATGTTGAACGGGGTGCATTAAAGATCAAAAATGGTCAAATTCTGGACGGAACGATGAGTAAATCAGAAATTAAAGCAGTCTTGCATAAAATTTGGTTTAATGTAGGTGACAAAGAATCAGTTCATTTTATTGATGATCTTCAGAGATTAATCCTTCAATGGTTATTGCATCATGGTTTTACAGTAGGAATCAAGGATTGTGTTACGTCGACAGCCGCATATAATAAAATCAATGCGATCATTGAAACAAAACGGAAAGAAGTATTATCCATGATTACTGAATATGAAAATGATCCATATATCATGGCAAAATATGCATTTGAAGCTACTATTGTTGCTAATTTACAGGCAATTCAAGGAGATATTCAAAGTGTCGTCTCTAGTGGATTTACACTAGATGGTGGTATTCATGTTACGGTTCAATCAGGATCTGCAGGAGATCAAACATCTGCCGCTAACATTATTGGTGCTGTCGGACAGGTTATTGTAGAAGGTCAACGAATGCGAAAAGGATTCAATAACCGGACATTACCGATGTTTTATCAATACGATGATAGCGCGTTTGCTAGAGGATTCACTCGTAATTCCTTTACATCGGGATTGGATCCAGCAGAGATGTTCTTTAATGCAGTTGCTGGGAGAGAAGGTTTGATTGCCACTGCTATTAAATCTGTTACTGGTGATACTCCAGTTGTGATAATTGAAAATAACAAAGCCAAACAGGTATTAATTGGAGACTGGATTGATGCCCAATTAGATGCATCTGCTGACCAGGTGGAACATCACGAAGAGCGTGATATGGAATTGTTAAGATTAACGAAAAAAGCATATATTCCAACAGCTGATGTTCATGGAAATACCAGTTGGGGAGAAATATCAGCTATTACTAGACATGATCCTGGTAAGGAACTCTATCAAATTAAAACACATGGTGGACGTAAGGTAATCGTAACAGAATCCAAATCATTATTAATTTGGAATGCTGTAGATAAAATATTCGAAAGAATGTCAACTCCTGATGTGAAAGTGGGTGATTATGTTCCAGTTACGATGAACCTAACAAAACCAGATATTATTAATACACACATTGATGTATCAGATTATCTTTCAAAATACGAATTGGTTCCAGAAAATATTTCATTAAATCGGAATAATGGTGTCTTTTTGGGACGTTTATTGACAGTCGACGATATCATACCCTGTATGAAAGGATATTCTGTATCATTTGCAAATTTAATTGCTAAAATGATTGGAAATAATAATACTAAATTTGTTCCAAATGAAGCGTTTACTGCTCCAGATGGATTCGTTATTGGATTAATTGATGGGTTTTGTTCAAAAAATGCGACCATTACAGATACTTGTATACAACTTACATCTGAGTCACCCATGGTAGTAGATGGAATTAATATGCTCCTTTCTCGATTCGGAATTTTCGGAGAAGTTCTTATTGCAGAATCAAGTGTATTATCAATTAGAGGACAATGGGCTGCAAAATTTGCCGATACATTTTCACTCGCGCACGATGATAAATTGAAACAACTCAAAACATCTACAAGACACATTAATTTTGACGAACAAAATGATGTTGTATTAGATAAAATCATTGAAATCAATAAAATCGATGTAGCATTGTATCCTAAAGTATATGATTTAACTATTCCAAGTACATTGAATTTTGGTTTGGCTAATGGGTTACATGTTGTTGATACTGCCGATACCGGATATTTAGAACGTAAATTAGTAAAAACATTAGAAGACATCAAAGTAGAATATGACGGTACTGTTCGAAATGCAAATGATAAAGTCATCCAATTTACATATGGTGATAATGGAATCAATACAGAGCGACAAATAGAACAGAAAATTGGATTGATATCTGCAAATGATAAAACAGTCAGGGATGTTTATGTTTATACAGAAAATGAGATTGCTGATATGATAAAACGTCGCATTACCACCGAAAAATATTCCTTGTCGACCAACGAAGCACTTTATAAAAAAATGATTGCCATGAGAAATCATCTTAGGAAAATCCAAAAGATGTGCAATACAAGTGCGATTGCATTTAAGGAATCTTACATGATGCCGGTTGACTTGAATCAATATATCATAAATTTATTGAATAAAGAAGGTCGTGTGGTATCTCAAAAAAACATTGTCGATCCATGTTATGTGTTGTCTGAAATTAACAGAATCTATTCGACAGATCTGAGTAAAATAATGAAATATATCAATTCCAGGGTCATTATCAAGAAAACGGACGAAATCAGAAACAAATTCTTATTGAAGTTGTATTTATTCGATGTACTCACTCCTAAAAAATGCACGCATGTTTATCAATTAACTAAGATTGAATTTGATTCCATGACAGAATTTTTTATAAAGATGTTTCGATTAGCTAGAATTGAAGGTGGAGAAATGGTTGGTACGGTAGCCGCCCAAAGTATTGGAGAACCAGTGACTCAAGCCAACTTAAAATCATTTCATAAAGCAGGTGTTGGGAAAACGGTGACTGCTGAATTACCCAGAATCAAGGAGTTGTTGAGCGTCACATCCAACATCAAAACTCCCATTATGAAAGTGATTCTTAATGATGAATACAAAAACGATAGGAATATTGCTAATAAAATATCGTCCCATTTACGATCTATTTCTATTCAAAATGTGATTGATAGTGTAGATATCATCTATGATCCAAATCCTACGAAGAAAACTGGTCTTATGGCAGCTGATGAAGTGAACAATATCTTTGAAGTATCCCAAAGTAAAAGCGGGTGTAGTAACGACATCCAGGGATTACCATGGGTTATTAGACTAGTCTTATCAAAAGAAAAAATGAATGAATTGAATGTTACTATGCTGGAAATTAAAACTAGTTTTTGTAAGAACTGGTCTATGCGTCATGAAGATAGTAAAGGTTCTAAGAAAGAATTCAAAAAGGTTATTGAAAAAATATTACAATGTGCTATTGTTAGTAATTACGAAAATAGTCCTTCTCCCATTATCCATGTTCGTTTCGATTCTAGTAACTATGGATTTAATACATTAGTGCAGTTCCAACAGCTTATTATTAGTAAGTACATTATCAAAGGTATTTCCAATATTACCGATAGTAGTGATATTCAAGAAGAATCTTACATTGATTTTGATAAAGATGGTAATGTCGTGAGAAAGAAACAGTTTGTTATCAATACAGATGGAGTTAATTTATCTGATATTACACAAATCAATGGAATCAACTTATCCGAAACAACTTGCAATGATATTGTCTCTATTTATGAACAATATGGTGTTAATGCTGCGAAAAATGCATTTATCAGAGAATTCACAATTGCTGTAGAAAGTTCTGGTGGAGGGTTCAGTAATTACCAACACATTAAATTATTAGCAGATACAATCACGCATATGGGAACACTCAATGCAGTGAATCGCCATGGTGCCAATAAATTGGATACCGATCCGTTTTCACGAGCATCATTTGAAAAAACAGTAGAACAAATGTTGGCTGCTGCAGCATTTGGCCAAACCGATTATATTCGAAGTGTTTCTGCAAAAATTATGGTTGGAAGTTTAATCAATGGTGGTACTGGAGCTTTTGATTT
>Ga0315284_10011491_pt1 | contig 12621 bp, 10 predicted proteins | sample YL17G09_16_MG_FD_203696 | JGI IMG/M metagenome (GOLD analysis project Ga0315284, IMG submission 203696) | Sediment microbial communities from Yellowstone Lake, YNP, Wyoming, USA - YL17G09_16 | ecosystem: Environmental > Aquatic > Freshwater > Lake > Sediment | place: USA: Wyoming | collected... | reverse complement strand
GTTTTTGGCAGTGTGCTGGCTACGAGGGGCGTCAGAATAAAAGGCAAAATAACAGCGATCGAGGACCTGGAGATTTCCAAAAGGGCCGATTACTCCCGGCCCAACCTCTCGCCTCTTTTCACCTGGCAGTCGGATACTCTCGGCGCGGTTGTCAAGGTCATTGACACCAATAGCCAGAACTTTTTTGCGGAACAAACGCTGTTGACACTCGGCGCCGAGAAGGCCGGCGAGGGAAGCTTTAAAGCGGGCATTGGGGTCGTCGGGACCTTTTTCGATAGTATCGGCATAGACGGAGGTGACCTGGCAATGTATGACGGCTCAGGCCTTTCATATATCAACGCTGTCAAACCGCGCGCCGTAATCGATCTTCTTCGGTATATGTCAGCCAGGCCGAATTTTGAAACGTATTACGAGACCCTTGGCAATCCCGCAGTTGACAGGTCGGTCAGCAGGAGGCTCGAAGGTGTTGCCGGTCGCGAAAGGATCAGAGCCAAAACCGGACATATCGCCGGCGTAAATACGTTTTCGGGGTATCTGCTGGAATCCAAGAGGAGTCACCTGCTCGCATTTTCGATCATGATAAATAATTACACCTGCCCCAGGGCGCATTGCGAGGCCTGGGAGGACAAATTAGTGACATCGCTTCTGGAAAATTATTAATGGATTTTTTTCATTATAAGAATGGCGAGCTCTATTGTGAGGAAGTCCCGGTCAAAGAGATCGCCGAAAAATATTCAACCCCCCTATTCATATACAGCCTGAAAACATTGGCCAGGCATTTCGAAGTGACATCGCGGGCATTCGACAATATTCCGCATATCATCTGCTATGCCGCCAAGGCCAACCCCAATTTGGCGATACTAAGAGTGGCGGCTCTTTGCGGAGCCGGCTGCGATGTTGTCTCGGAGGGGGAATTACGTTCGGCATTAAGGGCCGGAATCAATAGAAATAAGATTGTCTTCTCCGGAGTCGGCAAGACCGATGCCGAAATTGCGGCCGCGATCAAAGCCGGGATTCTCTTTATTTGCGCCGAATCAATGCAGGAACTTAAGACAATTGCCATGATAGCCAGGAGCCTGGGCAAGAGCGCGCGGGTCGCGGTCCGTGTCAATCCCGATATCGACCCCGGCACTCACCCTTACATAGCGACCGGCCTTAAGGAAACCAAATTCGGCATGGATGAACGATCTTCACTCAAGGCATACCGGTTTTGCAGAAAGAACAGGTGGCTGGAGCCTATTGGTATCTCGATGCATATTGGCTCGCAGATCGAGACCACCAGGCCCTATTTCGAGGCGGCCACAAAGATTGTAGAGCTGTTCAAATATTTATGGAAACAAAATATCCGTCTGAAGTATATAGATATCGGTGGGGGATGGGCGGCTCATTTCAGGCATGACAACAAGCTGCCATCTCCTGAGGATTACGTCTCGGCGGTAAAGGACCTATTCATTGGCCTGCCGGTCACAGTAATTGCCGAACCGGGCCGATCGGTGGTCGGTAACGCCGGGATTTTTGTTATGAGGGTGATAGCAGTTAAGCGGAATCCGGGCAAGAGCTTTTGCATAGTCGATGGGGGCATGAATGATTTTATACGGCCCGCGCTCTACGGGGCAAGGCATACGGTAGAACCGGTTGCCCCGAGGAAGGGGCGAAAGGGTGTGTTTGATGTTGTCGGCCCGGTGTGCGAAAACAGCGACTTCTTTGCTTTGGGCGCCAAAATGCCGATAATAATGAAAGGGGATTTGGTTGCCCTTTTCACGGCTGGAGCTTATGGGGCCACCATGAGTTCAAATTACAACAGCCGCCGGCGCGCCGCCGAGGTTGCGGTGGCCGGCAAAAAGATTATATTGGTGCGGAAAAGAGAAAAATTAGCTGACCTTATTTCCGGTCAAGATATGTCCGGAATCAATGATAAATTAGTGAGGGGACTTCAGTGAAAAACAGCAGGCCGTCTTTTATCGAAATAGACCTGGGGGCGTTAAGAAACAACATCTCGGTGGTTAAATCGTGGGCCGGCGAGGGTACCCGGATAATGGCGGTTGTCAAGGCCGACGCCTACGGGCATGGCGCCGTAAAGGTCTCGCAGGTCGCCGAGTCGGAAGGTGTCGATTTTCTTGGAGTGGCCTTTCTGGAGGAGGCCTGTGAGCTTCAAGATGCCGGGATCAGGGCCCCCATAGTCATACTCTACCCCGAGGACGATGATCGCTCTGTCGAGGCGGCCAGGCGCGGCTTCCATATCACGGTATCGGAACAGGCCCAGCTCAAGCGTATCGGGCCAGGCAGGGACGAAAACGGTCTTCCAATCAAATACTTTGTCAAGGTCGAGTCGGGAATGAATCGCTATGGAATGCATGCCGATGATGCTATAGCCACGGTGGAGGAAAAGGGGACCCGGCCCGGCGAAGAGCTGATCGGTGTCACCACCAATCTGGCCGATCCCCTGATGGGAAGCGCCCACCTGGCAGCCAGGCAGGTCGAGAATTTCCTGCAAGTGATGCAGACTATCAAGCGGCTTTCTCAAAACGGCCTATTTTACTCGATAGATTCCTCCGGCTCAGTCTGGAAGAACCGTCATGCCAACGGCACCCTTGTCAGGATTGGGCATCTTCTATACGGCCTGGTCCCAGGCGGCATAGACAGCCGAGAGCTTAAGCCCGTCATGTCGGTCAAAAGCCGCATCGCGGAGATACATAACCTTCGTCCGGGGGATGGCGTTGGTTATGGCTTCTCTTACGTGGCATCAAGGCAATCTCGTGTGGCGACAGTTCCAATGGGGTATGCCGATGGTTATCCCTGGTCGCTATCAAATAAGGGGTACGTGATAGTGCGCGGCAATCGGGCCCCGGTTGTGGGGCGGGTATGCATGGACGCTTTCATGATTGACCTTACGGAAATACCGGCCAGCGCTTCGGGCGACGAAGTCATCATATTGGGGCAGAATGGCCGGGAGAAGATCGATGCTCATAAGCTCGGGCAATGGGCAGGGTCGTTTTCATACGAAATATTATCTGGTTGGGGCAAGAGGCTGCCGAGAATTTATAAATGACTGCAAGGGTGAATATCAGCGTAGCCGATGTCAGGGCAGAACCGAATAATAGATCGGAGAGGGTGAGCCAGGGCCTTCTCAACGAAATTGTTGATGTTATCGGTGATGCTCCTTCATTTTCCATGGTTCGTTTTTCCGACGGATATGAGGGCTGGATAGCCAATCAGTTTTTGAATCCACATGATAAATTTTCGGGCGATGGCCCCCATATTGTCCAGGCCAATATCGCATCCGCCTATGAAAAACCCGATATATCATGGCGAGCCATTGCTCATATTCCATACGGCTGTTGCCTGTATGGGGAAATGGCAGGGGATTTTCTCGAGATGCGAACCGAGCGCTGGGGTAATCTCTATGTTGATCGGATCAATCTGATCGAAAAAAGCGAGATTGCGCCGCCGGAAAGCCTTATGTCGGACGAGATCGTGATCGAGGCTGAGAAGTTTCTTGGAGTTCCATACCTGTGGGGCGGCCGATCGTTTTTCGGCTTCGATTGCTCGGGATATGTCAAAGCGATTTTCGCCAGATTCGCCAAAGAGCTTCCGCGCGATACCAAGTACCAGATCAAAACGGGGACAGAAGTCAAGAGAGATGATGTCAGGCGGGGTGACCTGCTGTTTTTCCCGGGGCACGTGGCGCTGGCGATAACGAATACCCTTTTTATTCATTCCAGTCGCCAGAATGGCGGCGTAGCATATAACAGCCTCGATTCTCGGAATAGAAATTACAGGGGAGACCTGGATAAATCGTTCAAGACTGCGCGGAGAGTATTTACGTGAGAGCGCTGGGAAAAACCGTCGCCATTGCGCTGGTGTTTATGTTATCATTAATTGCGCTAATGGAAATTAAGGGTGATACTATGTCGGGGAAGAGGCTTCATAGCATGGTCTTTATGGAGACCAATGCCGATTGGCAAAGATGCCAACTTGTCAATTGCCGATTGTTGGAGAAAGAAAATTCTATTGGCTTTATCAACCTATCTGATCCGGCAGAGCTTATCACGGACAAGATCGATCCCGGATTCTCATTCACGCAGTTGATACTGTCGTGGAACGCCACCGGGCCGGATTCTGCGTCGGCGCTCGATTTTATCGTAGAGGTATCGCCGGATTCGCTAACGTGGCATCGGTTCGATTACCAGACCTGGGGTTTGGGCGAGGTGTCCGAGAGGGCGTCAGGAAGGGTGAAAAAGATTGCCGGCATAGGCCAGATCAATGTCGATTTTCTGACGCTCGAACAACCTATGCGCTACGCCCGGGTAATTGTCAGGGCTCTGGGGAATGGGCAATCGCGGGAGATATTTCTGCGCCGATTGGCGGTCGCATTCTCAAATGACAACGCCGACTGGGACGATTATCGCGCCCACCACGGGATAGTCAGGAAACCCGAATATTCCCGAGTAAAGCTGGCCGTTCCCTACTATACGCAGCGCAGCCTGCCGACAAGCCTATCCGGCAATTGCTGTTCTCCGACCTCCGTTTGCATGGTTATGAATTATCATGGAATTGAAATTACGCCAGAGGAAATGGCGCATCGGGTATATGATCGTCGCGACGGAATCTATGGCAACTGGCCCCATAATGTCGCCGCGGCGTTCGAAAGCGGCCTTGGTAAAACCTGGGTCGAGGTCCATTGCGGTTTCGACGAAATCTATGACGAGGTTGCGGCCGGCGAGCCGGTGGTTATCAGCATCTCTTACAACTATGACAAACTCCCGCGCTCGCCGATCCACGAGGCCCCCGACGGGCACCTGATCGCCGTCGTTGGATTCGACGGCCCCAATATTGTGATCTGCAATGATCCGGCGGGGCACAGCACTGGGGATGGGATCGTAAATTACCCTCGCAAGGAACTCGAGGGAGTCTGGATTGGGCATGGTGGTGTCGCCTATCATCTATGGCCGGTGCAGTAAAACCCAAAAGGATCGGGCCTGGCTCGCGCATAGCCATAATCGCCCCGGCCGGGCCACCGAGAGCCGATAGACTTCGCAAAGGGCTCGATTTCCTTCGAAAACGCGGTTATATGTTGAGAGTCTATCCCCAGGTAAGGCGCAGCTTGGGATATTTGGCTGGTGATGACAGGCAGCGCGCTTCGGCGTTGATGGACGCCTTCAGCGATAAGTCGATTGACGGCATCTTCGCCGCCAGGGGGGGATACGGGTGCCTGAGGCTCCTGCCGCTTATCGATTATAAAATCGTTGAAGATAATCCCAAGGTGTTTGTCGGTTATTCTGATTTGACAGCGTTGCTCCTTTCGATATATAAAAAGTGTGGTATCGTGACATTTCATGGTCCCATGGCCGCGGTGGAATTTGGCCGCAGGCTCCGGGAATATACGATATCCCATTTTTTTGGAACTATCGAGGGGGAGGTATCACCGGGGATTATTAAGAAGCCAGCAGGGTATAAGTTCGGCGCAATCAATGGCGGCGCCTCCGAAGGGCCGATCATGGGGGGGAATCTCTCGCTGATGGCCAGAATGGCCGGAACAGCGTATATGCCATCGTTTAAGGGCAAGATCGTTTTTCTGGAAGATACCGAGGAGGAACCATACCGCCTTGACGCTTATCTGGCGCAACTTTTCATGTCGACAGATATTACGGAAGCGGCCGGCTTTATTCTGGGCGAGTTTACGAGAACGGAGCCGCGATACGGTCATGTTAAGGGTTGGAGTGCCGCGCAGGTGCTAAGGGATTATTTCTCGCGGCTTGACCAGCCGGTGCTGACCGGATTTCCCTGTGGGCACGGGAAAGAAAAGATCACAATACCGATTGGAGTCAGGGTTATGATGGATGCGGACAAGAAAACAGTTACATTTCTTGAGAGCGGGGTTCGAGAATGAAGTTAAACTATGTAGAGCATGAAATACATTTGAGGAATACCTTCCGCACCACGCACGGCGCCTCGGATGTCAAACGGGTCATAGTGGTCGATATCGACGGCGGCCTGGGGGAGGCTTCTCCTGTACACTATTACGGGGAGAACCTCGACACCGTGAAAATTTTTCTCGATAAGGCCCAGAGTGTATTGGGAGATGATCCTCTCGATCTCGAAGAGCTTGGCGGGAGACTCGACCGCGTGCTGGCCTGGAACTTCAGCGCCAAGGCGGCGATCGATATGGCTATGCACGACCTGGCCTGTAAGAAGCTTGGCATCCCGCTACATAAGTATTTTGGAATAACGCCGAGGACAGATCTCGCGACCTCGTTTACGATCTCCATATCCGATCCAGACACGATGAAAAAGCAAACCGCCGAATCTCCCGGCTATCACGTCTATAAAGTCAAAGTCGGCGTGCCGGGCGATATCGAGATGGTAGCAGCGGTGCGCGAGGCTACGAAGGCACGAATCAGGGTTGACGCCAACGAGGGATGGACCGTAAAGGAAGCCATCTGGCGAATCAAGGAGCTGGAGAAGCTCGATGTGGAATTTATCGAGCAGCCGCTTCACAGAGACGATTTCGATGGTTTCAAGCTTCTGCGCTCGAAAGTCGATATGCCTATCATTGTCGATGAGGGGGTATTTCGGGCCGGCGATATACCGAAATATGTGGGGCTGGCAGATGGTATCAATATCAAACTATCCAAATCGGGCGGTCTGCGTGAGGCGTTTAAGATGATCGCCGTGGCTCGGGCGCATAAAATGAAGATCATGATCGGGTGCATGATTGAAACATCAGTGGGGATAACTGCGGCGGCCCAATTGGCCTCGTTGGTCGACTACGCCGACCTCGACGGCAATGTCCTCATCACAGACGATCCTTACACGGGCGTCAAGATCGAAAATGGTTTCTTGAAACTGCCGGATGGCCCCGGCCTGGGAGTCAAGTCAATCTAATGAGTCCTCGTTTTTTGTTGGTAATAATATTTCTCGTGGCGGGAAACCTTCGCGCCGAGCAGCAATTGCGCGTAATATACCCCTCGGAAAATCAGCAGGTATTGCTCGTCGATTCGACATTCATTTTTGGCAATGTGACCCCCGGGGCCAGGTTGTGGATAAACGACAGCGAAATCCCGGTCCATTCCGATGGCGGCTGGCTGGCATTTGTGGATGTCTCGCCAGGGCCTTTCAGATTTCACCTGGTATCTGTGCTGGCAAACGATACTCTCTGGCGGGAGTGGCCGATTCATGTCGGCCCGAAAGATGTCAAACCATCGGAAGAGTATATTCCCAGGGAATTCAGCCCCGGTAGTAAGGCTGCCTACAAGGTTGGAAGCATTTTCGAATTTTCATTCCAGGCTCCCGCGGGCGGCGCCGGTTGGTTCTATTTCAACAGGCTCTTCCCGATTAAGATGTATCAGGTCCCTATCGAGACGGTGACCCCGCCAGGCGATGTATTCGGGAATACTGCCAAGGAAAAGCCGGATACGGTATTGGCGCGTTACATAGGATATTACACATTCGCAGAGGCCGATACCGGTATTCGAAGCATTTGTTACATCTACAAAGCCTCGCGTCTTTCAGGCCCTGAGAATCCGGTCGTTTATGAAGATTGCCTTGATTCCATAATTAAAATAACTCCGGCTTTCCCCCCGACAGTGGGGATTCTCTCAGGCGTCAACAACATCATCCGAACCGGACCGGGAATGGGATATAAATTGCTATATCAGCCGCCCGGAATCGAGGTGCGTATTACGGGAATGCGAGACGATTTCTACGAGATATCGCTGGCTGGAAACGTGACCGGGTATGTCAATGTCGATAGCGTCGCCGTCCTGCCGGATGGGGCACCGATCCCTCACGGCGAAATTTCCTTTATTACGCTTGATAAGGTCGACAATGGAATCGAAATCTCTGCCGAGGCGGGGGTGAAGCTGCCTTATGAGATATCGGAGAGCTCAGATCTATCGCAACTGGAGGTTGACCTGTTCGGCGTCACCGCTGATGTCGATTGGATTCGTTATAATGTCGAAAGTCCGCTTGCCAAAATGGTACGATGGTCCCAGCCGCAAGACGGCATTTTTAGAATGACCGTTGATTCCGATAATATCTGGGGCTATAAAGCCTATTACAGCGGCACGAAATTTGTCTTGCATCTAAGGGATTTACCAAAGAAACGAGGATTTTTATCCGGGCCGCTCAAGAGTGTCAAAATTGTAATTGATCCTGGTCACTCCTCGGACAACGGCGCCGTCGGGCCGACCGGCCTGAAGGAGAAGGACGCCAACCTCTGGATCGCACATGAGCTTCGTAAGATGCTGGAGGCGCGCGGGGCGGAGGTGTTAATGACCCGCTATGGCCACGAGCACGTCCCGCTCTACAAAAGGCCGGACATGGCCGAAAAATGGGGCGCCGACCTCCTGGTATCGATACACAACAATGCGCTGCCCGACGGCATTAATCCGTTCCAGAACAATGGCACGTCGGTTTATTACTACTTTCCGCACTCCAGGGCGTTGGCGGAGGCGATCCATCGGCACATGCTGGAACGCACTGGCCTTCCCGACCACGGGCTTTACTATGGCAACCTGGTGCTGACCCGTTACAGCTCGGCGCCTTCAGTGCTGGTGGAATGCGCCTTTATGATGATCCCCGAGCAAGAGGCCATGCTGAAAACCGATAAGTTCCAACGCAAATGCGCTAAGGCAATTGTAGAAGGAATAACGGATTTTCTAAAACAACGATAAATATCAATGCATGGTAGGTCGGGTTCCGAGCCCATCTGAGCGAGAAACCCGACAATTCCGTGAGGGCACAATATATTGTGCCCTTAGACAATAAAAAAGGCACGGCATGCCGTGCCGGTCTCTTATTATCAAATTGTCGGCAGCTTGCTCCCAACCTGCAAGAGGGTCGGCCATAAAACCGATCTCCTTGTAGGTGGGGAGCTTGCTCCCCACAACACTATTCCACCAAACATGCTGTGGCTCCAATGAAACAGCCGAGGTCTCTTCAAGAGACCTCGCCTCTAGCACCTTTCCCTACTGGCTTCCGGCTACTGCTTCAACGCCCCGGCCGTGATCCCCTCGGTTATCCGGCGCTGAAAAATCAGAAACACAATAATGACCGGCAGCGCGGCAATGGTTGAGCCGGCCATCGTGACCGGCCAGTCGCTGGAGCGAGGATCCTGCATCAGGGCCAGGCCGACCGGTAGCGTGTACATCTCGGTGGAGTTGACCAGGATCTTCGGGAAGAGGAACGAGTTCCAGGTGGTCAAGAAGGTTTGGATACCGAGCACAGCCAGGGCCGGGGTTGTCAGCGGCAGGACCACGCGGAAAAAGATCGATAACTCCCCGGCGCCATCGACCCGGGCAGCGTCCTCCAGATCGGGCGGAAGGCCATCGATATACTGTTTCATAAGGAAAATGCCAATCGGCGAAATAAGCCAGGGGACTGTTAACGCCCAGTAAGTGTCGAACCATCGGAACTTAAGCATCATTTGAAATATGGGCAGAATTAAAATATGCTGGGGAATCATGAGCATCGCCACGGCCGAGATGAAGATAGGCCAAGTAATCCGCCGAGGCCCCCGCGAGAGGCCGTACCCTACCATGGCGCAGAGCAGGATATTGCCCACGGTCACAACCAGCGCTACGACCGTCGAATTAAAGGTGTATCGCCCGAAGTGGCCCGATTTGAAGACGGTGGCGTAGTTTTGGAATGTCAGCGTCAACCTGTTCCAATCGACTGCGAACGAACCAGGCTGCTGAAACGAGAGGACAATCATGTAAACCATCGGGAAGACCATGACAACGAACACGGCGATCAGCAAAATTGTTATCAGCCACTTGCGATACATTATATCGTCCTCTTTACATTGATTAGCTTAAACTGAATTAACGAAAATATGAGTATGATCAAGAATAGTATATAGGCCGCCGCCGAGGCATATCCGATATCGCCCCGGGTGATACCGCGTTCGTAGATGAAAAAGACGGTAGTCAGGGTTGAGTTGAATGGTCGGCCTCCGGTCATGACGAAGATTTCGATGAAGATCTGGAAGGAGCGAATGGTATTAAGCACAATCACGAAGGCGAAAGTCGATTTGAGCAACGGGATCGTGATATTCCAACTGCGCCGCCAGAATCCGGCGCCGTCGACCCGCGCCGCCTCGAATAGCTCGGTCGGAATCGCCTTGATCCCTGCAAGGAAAATCAGGACATAATAGCCGATCGCCACCCAGATATCCATCGCCATGATGGCCCACAGAGCGGTGTCCTCCGATTGCAAAAATCCGTTAGCCGGAGGTGAAAGGCCTGCCAGCTTGAAGAGCATATAGATATATCCGCCGCGCGAATAGAGGTTGTAGAAAATCAGCGCGATCACCACCATGGCCGTTATCGATGGGATGAAATAGGCGGCCTGGAAGATGCGGTGGCCCGGCACCTTCTCGGCGATCAGGAGCGCCAGGACGAGGGCGATTAGCGTTGTCAGCGGTATGGTGCCGAACACAAAATAGAACGTGTTGGCCAGCGACGCCGTGAAGATGGGATCGCGGAGCAGCCGCACGTAATTGCCCAGTCCCAAATAGCGGCCATCTCCCCGAAGAAACTGGAAATCGGTCAAAGACAGATAGAACGAGTAGAAGAGCGGGTATATCCAAAAGATGAGGAAATAAGCGATCCAGGGAGTCGCAAAGAGGAGTATCTTAGTCCTTTTCCGCAAGGCGATACGATTCCAGTTTGGCGTTTATGGCTTTATTCGCTGTAGTCAAGATCTCGGAGGCTGTGCCATGCCGGAACATGGCGGCCTCAATCGCGTCTTCGATATCCTGCTCGATATCGACCCAGAGCGGCGTTGGCGGATTCGAGATCGAATGCTCGAGCTGGCGAATCTCGGCCGCGACCTCAGTATCAGTGCCTTCCAGGTTGCCATAAGGCGGGAATCCGAACCCGGCGGCATCGCATAAAGCCTGCGATTTTTCCCGGCGGGTCAGGAATTCGACCAACTTCCTGGCGGCTTCGAGTTTCTTCGAATCGGCGCTGATTGCCAGGTACTCCCCGCCAAAAAACGATTTGCCGGTATCGCCCGAGGGCGTGAAAAACTCGACCAACCTGTATTTGAAAGACGGCGGATTCAACTTGAGCCGTCGCAGCAGCCACCCCCCGGAGACCACGAATCCGATCCGGCCCTCGCGGAAATACTCCTCCAGGCGACGCTGGCTTTCGATAAGACCGCAATCACAGAGCCCGAGGTAATATTCCAGGGCACGGATCGCCTCCGGCGAATCGAGCCTGGCCGAGGAGCCATCCTCGCTTAACACCTGGCCGCCATTACTCCAGAGGAACGGCAAGAACTTTTTGTAAAGCCGATGGCGCTCAGCGGAATTACAGCCAAATCCGAAATAATCCTCCCCCAGGCGGTCGATACGGGCGCAAGTCTCGGCCATATCATCCCAGGTTTGAGGTATGCCCATGCCGACCCCTCCTAGCAAATCCAGGTTGAAGTATAGGATCCGCGTATCAAGCATCCAGGGAAGGGCGTAAAGGGTGTCATTCCACATAGCCGGGTAGAGGTAGCTTTCGGGCAGGCCCGACTCTAATTCAGCCAGAAGGCCATTGGCGGCAAATTCGGCGACCCAGTCGGAGCCAAGCTCCATGACATCGGGGGGCGCTTTGGCAGCAAATGAGATAACCAGCTTCTCGTGCCCATTGGCCCAGGTGAGATCAGTGACCTTCACATTGACATTGGGGTTCTCGCGCTCGAATTCGCGGACCAGGCGCTCGATTACCGGCTTCGTATTAGTATCCGACCAGAATTGCCAGAAATTGATGGTGTTGGGGTCCTGACCCGTATTGGAGCATGAGATGAATAAGATAAGCCCGGCCGCCGCCAAAAATCGCATGCGGTCATTCTACATTGGCTTTGCGCTTCCTGTCAAGATGGAAAGAAGTATCAAGTAGGTCGGGTTCCGAATCCATTTGGATGAGAAACCCGACAAAACCCTTGACACAAACCGCTATCCCCGATAAAATCAACTCAATGCGATTCATGCGTTGGACATTGCTGTTTTCCATCCTGGTTTTCTCGAATATTTCCGCCTATCAACTCCATGTGGCCGACCAGCCGAACGACGATGGCACCCGCCTGAAAATCAAATGGGAGCCGCTTCCCCCATCAGAGCTGGCGGCGATTGACCCCGAGATGTACAACCTGGAGCGCTCGTTCGAGGGTACCGATTCGTTCGTCGTGGTCAGCCAAATCTCTCGCAAGGACACGACATTCACCTTCATCGATGGCGGCTTGACGGCTGGACGACAATATTATTATCGCTTGGACTATATCGATTCGCTAATAGCATGGCAATCTCCATCGGCCGGGCCGGCCACGCCGGAGGAAAATTGGTATAACATCGCCAGGACAAATGTCTTAATCGGAATTATCGTTGTCGGCCTGATCGTAGCCATGTTCATTTATCGCGGACGGCGAGGCAAAAGCCTCTATCTTCGCCCTATCGCCGGCCTGACCGCGGTTGATGAGGCGATTGGGCGCGCCACCGAAATGGGAAAGCCTATATTGTACTCGTCCGGCAGGGGAGGGATGCAGCGGCCGGCCACCATGGCCAGCATGAATATTCTTGGCTCTGTGTCGGAGAAAGTGGCCTCGTATGGAACGCCGTTGATATTCCCTAAC
>Ga0315284_10011489_pt1 | contig 12622 bp, 9 predicted proteins | sample YL17G09_16_MG_FD_203696 | JGI IMG/M metagenome (GOLD analysis project Ga0315284, IMG submission 203696) | Sediment microbial communities from Yellowstone Lake, YNP, Wyoming, USA - YL17G09_16 | ecosystem: Environmental > Aquatic > Freshwater > Lake > Sediment | place: USA: Wyoming | collected... | reverse complement strand
GAATTTAATCCGGTGATCAATCATAATAAATACGCTAACAATTATGATTACAACAAGGCGGTCTGCATCGTAAATAAAGATGAATTCATTGATGCGGGTTACCTGCTTTTCAAAAAGAGTGAAGGGATATCATCACCGGTGGCAGTACTGTATTACGAATACTATGATTTAATAAATAACGTTTACCTTGAAATTGAAAAGATGAGGACGAAAATCCAGTGCATTGTCAGCAGGAATGAAATTCCCTTTGGAAGAGCTCAGTGGCCTCACCTGTGGGATTATGCCGATGGAACAGATACTGTGGATTTTCTTCTAAAAAAAAATGATCAGGCATATTGTAAAATAAAAAATATTATATTGCACCCGCCGAATTATTAGAGATATGGTTTATAAATTCGTTGTGTTATCAGATGAAGATGAGTCGTTTGTGAGGGAATTTGAGTTTCTTGACTCGCAGACTTTATTGGATTTCCATAACATAATTCAGGAAGAGCTGGAGTATGACAAATCCCAGATGGCATCTTTTTACCTTGCTACCGACAACTGGGAAAAAGAAGAGGAGTTTACTCTTTTTGATATGGGTACCGGATCATCCACAATGGAGACTGCTGTGCTTGAGGAGATAATCTTCCGGAAAAACCAGAAACTGCTTTATGTATTCGACTTTTTTAATGACAGGTCGCTGTTTGTTGAGTATACGGGAGAAACGAAAGAAATTGAGGACCGTGAATACCCTATCTGCACAAATTCAAAAGGTATTCCGCCCAAACAGGTTGTGTTTGGCACCAGCTCTCGTAAATTATATAACAACATCGTCGTTTCCGATGATGAAGATGATGAAGACGAAGATGAACCTGAAGTGGATGATCTTTTTCTGAACGGAGAGGATGAAGAAACTTTACCTGATTTTGATAATGCGGAGCCTCTGACCGAAGAAGATGAATAGTCTTCCTGTATCAGCTTCTAATGAAAAATTTCCTTATAGTTATCCTTGGCCCGACTGGTGTCGGGAAGAGTGATCTTTCTGTTAAAATTGCCAGCCATTTTAATACTGAAATAATTTCTGCCGATTCGCGTCAGTTCTACAGGGAAATGACAATAGGCACTGCTGTGCCTGCTGAAAATCAATTGAAAAGGGTAAAGCATCATTTCATCAAATTTTTGTCAGTAAAGGACTATTTCAGTTCGAGCCTCTTCGAAAGGGCTGTCCTTGAGCTTCTTCCATCATTATTCAAAAATAACAGGATCGTTGTTATGACAGGTGGTTCAGGGATGTACATCGATGCAGTCTGCAAAGGGATTGATGATATTCCGGATATTGATCCTGGGGTAAGGGAAAAATATAATAAGAAGTATAGTGAAAAAGGCATTGAAAGCCTCAGGACAGAGCTTAAATTGCTGGATCCTGATTACTATGCCAGAGTTGACCTAAAAAATCATAAGAGGATAATAAGGGCTCTTGAAATATTTGAAAGTACGGGCCGGAGGTACTCTGAATTCCTGACAAAAAAAAGTGCTGACAGAGACTTTTGCATTATTAAAATAGGACTTGAAAGAGAAAGGGAAGATCTGTACCGAAGGATCGATGTAAGGGTTGAAAATATGATTGACAACGGTCTTGAAAATGAGGCCAGGGGGCTGTATAATCTGAGGGACCTCAATCCGCTGAAGAGTGTTGGCTATAGGGAATTCTTTGATTTCCTTGAAGGGAAAATATCGAAAGAAACAGCAATTGAGCTTATCAAAAGGAACAGCCGGCGATATGCCAAAAGGCAGATGACCTGGTGGAACCGGGACCGGGAAATTGTCTGGTTCAGCCCGGAACAAAAAGAGGAGATAATCAGATATATTTCTGACCGGATTTCTTAGTTAGCTTAATTCCTTAAGCTTCCTTATTGTGCCTTCGGGATCCTTTGAACTGAACACTGAATGTCCTGCCACAAGGACATTAACCCCGGTTTGGATAAGTTTGGCAGCATTTGCGGTGTCTATTCCGCCGTCAACTTCGATAAGAACATTATAACCTCCCATGTCGATAATTTTACGCAAGTCCGCGATTTTTTTAAAGGATTCATTAATAAATGATTGACCGCCAAAACCCGGATTCACAGTCATTATAAGTACCATATCTATGAAGGGAAGAGTATTTTCAAGTAGTGATACAGAAGTATGCGGATTAAGGGCCACCCCTGATTTCATACCGAGCTTACGGATTTCAGTAACAGTTCTCTGAAGATGGATACAAGCTTCATATTGCACTGTCAGTATATTTGCCCCCGCATCACGGAAACGTGTTAAGTACCTGTCGGGATCAACGATCATTAAATGCACATCAAGCGGCTTTTCTGCAATTTTCTTCACATATTCCACAACCGGCAATCCAAAAGAAATGTTCGGAACAAAAACGCCATCCATAATGTCGCAATGTATCCAGTCGGCCAGGCTTTTGTTCACCATTGCCACGTCTTTTCCAAGATTCAGAAAATCAGCCGCCAAAAGCGAAGGAGAGACAAGATGGTCCATGTCAGAAGATTTTAGGCAAATATAGGTACAAATATTTAACCCAGGTAAGTTTTGAGGATTTTGCACCTGGTGGTGAACTGGATCCTTTTGATCGCTTTTTCCTTTATCTGACGAACTCTTTCCCTGGTAAGGTTAAGCTCCTCTCCTATTTCCTCAAGTGTGAATGGATGTTTCATTCCAAGTCCGAAATAGAGTTTAAGAACTTTAGCCTCCCGAAGGGATAGTGAGCTTAATGCACGTTCAATTTCCCAGGCAAGTGATTCATTGATAAGTTTTTTATCAGGGCTCGGTGTATCGGGATTCTGCATAACATCGTACATGGTGTTTTCTTCTTCCGAGCTAATCGGCGCATCCATGCTTATTGTCCTCCCGTTTGTCTTAAGTGACTCTTTTACATCTTCAGGGATCATTTCAAGCATTTCAGCAATCTCCTGCGATGAAGGTTCGCGTTCAAATTCCTGCTCAAGCCTTGCAAAAGCCCTGTTTATCCTGTTAATTGATCCGATCTTGTTAACAGGAAGCCGAACAATTCGTGCTTGTTCTGCAAGCGACTGCAGAATTCCCTGACGAATCCACCACACAGCATATGAGATGAACTTGAATCCACGGGTTTCATCAAAGCGCTGGGCCGCTTTCATAAGCCCCAGATTTCCCTCATTGATCAGATCAGGAAGTCCCATTCCCTGATTCTGATACTGTTTTGCAACAGATACAACAAAACGAAGATTTGCCTTTACAAGTACTCCGAGGGCTTCTGCATCACCGCCTTTAATTTTTCTTGCAAGAACAACTTCTTCCTCAGGTGAAATGAGATCCACCCGCCCAATTTCCTGAAGGTATTTGTCCAGGGAAGGGGTATCACGGTTAGTAACCTGCTTTGTAATCTTTAGCTGACGCATTTACAGGTTAAGGTAGGTTAGCAAGTCAAATAGAAGGCTTCAGGTACAATTTTAATAAAAAAAACGGCTGAAAAACCATATTAACTTAAAATATTTTTGTAAAGTCGGAGTTTTGGATTACATTGCACTTGATATTTACTGCTGTTGAATATCAGATTATTATTTAAATTCAAGTTTTTCCCAAAGCTTTTTTTCATTATTAACATAACTTATTATTTATTTTACTATTATTGTGCCGGTTTTCCCGCCGGCTCAGCATCATTTACTAGTCTGGTTATCCAATAACAAATTTTAAAAATCTCTTTATTTTACATCTTATATTATTATGTACGACATTCTTGAGTTAAGCAACATGCTTCTTCCCGAATTGCGGGATATTGCAAGAGAACTTAAAATCAAAAGGACAGAGTCTTTGAAGAAACAGGATCTGATCTATAAAATCCTTGACCAGCAGGCTATAGAAGCTACTGAAAAGAGGAAAAACAATGTTGCAGAAAGCAAAATTGCAAATCCTTTAATTGATCAGGTCAATCAGATGCGGGATCAGGGCCAGAGGAGAGGAAAAAGGCCAAGAATGATAAAACCAATTATAAACCGTCCGGCGGAATCGGTTATTTCTGTTTCGCCAGGCGATCTGAAAAAACCAGAGGCAATTGTTCCTGATAAATTGGATCCTGAAACAAGACCTGAAAGAACAGAGGACAAACCTGATCTGTTTAAAAATACGGAACCATTTAGGGAAGAAACAAGACCTGCAAGATGGCAGCGTGACCCGAAATTTTCCGACAGAAAAGAGAGGGGCCCGAGATTCAGTGATGACCGGTTTCCGGCTAGAGAAGATAAAAAAGCTGAGATAGTTGTTGAGACCACGCTTCCCTTAAACGGTGATGAGCCTTTATATGAAGAGCCAAAACCTGCTGAAGATGTTATTTCAGGTGGAGATATTATTATTGAATCTCCGGTTAGAGAAATAATACCTGATATTCAACCTGTTAAGGAAGAAAAGAAGGAAAAGCCCTACGAATTTGAAGGCATAATTTATAACACCGGTGTTCTGGAAATAATGCCTGACGGGTACGGGTTCCTGAGATCTCCCGATTATAATTATCTTAACTCACCTGATGATATATATGTTTCACAATCGCAGATAAAACTATTCGGACTAAAAACAGGCGACACTATCAAGGGTTCAATCCGTCCTCCCAAAGAGGGCGAGAAATATTTCCCTCTCATCAAGGTTGATGAGATTAACGGAAGAAGTCCTGATTTTATACGCGACAGGGTGCCATTTGATTTTCTTACGCCTCTTTTCCCGAACGAAAAATTTACATTATGCTCACCGGGAGAAGGTTCACTTTCCGTGAGAGTAATAGATATGTTTTCTCCTATTGGGAAAGGGCAGCGCGGACTGATTGTGGCACAGCCAAAAACAGGTAAGACAATCCTGCTTCAGGAGATTGCCAATGCCATAGCAAAACATCACCCGGATGTCTATCTGATGATACTTTTAATTGATGAGAGACCGGAAGAGGTAACCGATATGGCAAGGAATGTCAAGGCTGAAGTTATAGCTTCCACTTTTGATGAACCTGCCGAAAGGCATTGCAGGATCGCCAATATAGTACTTGAGAAAGCAAAACGTCTTGTTGAATGCGGACATGATGTCGTTATCCTGCTTGATTCCATAACGCGACTGGCCAGGGCATTTAATACAACTGCTCCTGCTTCAGGGAAAGTATTATCAGGTGGTGTCGATTCAAATGCCCTTCACAAACCAAAACGGTTCTTCGGGGCTGCCCGTAACATTGAAAACGGAGGTTCCCTGACAATAATTGCCACGGCTCTTACCGAAACAGGCTCAAAAATGGATGATGTTATTTTTGAGGAATTCAAGGGGACAGGAAATATGGAACTTCAGCTCGACCGCAAGCTTTCAAACAGAAGAATATTCCCGTCAATTGATATCCCTGCTTCAAGCACACGCCGCGAAGACCTCCTGATTAACAAGAATATACTTCAGAAGATCTGGGTTCTCCGTAATTATCTTACAGATATGAATGGTGTGGAAGCCATGGAATTCCTTCGCGACAGGCTAATGCAATCCAAGTCGAATGAAGAGTTTCTGATTTCGATGAACGGAGGATAACAGACAAATAATATTTGTAAATTTGCGCTTTCTTTTGAAAATTATTTTTTAATAATCTATATATTCTTTTCAAAATGGGAACAAAAAAATTTATAACCTGCGACGGCAACGAGGCTGCATCGCATGTTGCATATATGTTTAGCGAGGTTGCTTGCATATATCCTATTACACCTTCATCAACAATGGCTGAGTATGTCGACGAGTGGGCGGCCAACGGATTGAAAAATATTTTCGGTGAACAGGTCAAGGTAGTTGAGATGCAGTCGGAAGGAGGAGCCGCCGGAGCAGTACATGGCGCTTTGCAGACAGGGGCGCTCTGCTCAACTTTTACAGCCTCACAGGGGTTGCTCCTGATGATCCCGAACATGTACAAGATTGCTGCAGAGCTGCTTCCCGGGGTTTTTCATGTAAGCGCCAGGACAATTGCAGCACATGCTCTTTCAATTTTCGGGGACCACAGCGATATTTATGCTACCAGGCAAACGGGATTTGCCATGCTGGCCAGCGGCAGTGTCCAGGAAATCATGGACCTTGCAGGCGTTGCACATCTTTCAGCCATCAAATCAAGAATACCTTTCCTTCATTTCTTTGATGGATTCCGTACATCAGCCGAGGTTCAGAAAATAGAAGTTCTTGAAATGGAAGACCTGAAGAAGCTTCTTGATCTGAAAGCGCTTGCCAGTTTCCGCGAGAATGCCCTGAATCCCGAGCATCCGGTAACAAGAGGTACTGCACAGAATCCGGATATATTTTTCCAGGCCAAAGAAGCTATAAATCCTTTTTACGAACCTATTCCTGACATCGTTAACTCGTACATGGCTGAAATATCAAAACTGACAGGAAGAGAATACAAACCATTTACCTATTACGGTGCACCCGATGCTGAAAACATTATTATCGCAATGGGTTCAGTAACAGAAACAACCAAGGAGGTTATTGACTATCTGTTAGCAAAAGGTGAAAAAGCCGGTTTAGTTACTGTTCATCTTTACCGGCCTTTCGCTTCAAAATACTTTTTCAATGTGTTCCCAAAATCAGTCAGGAGAATAACAGTGCTCGACAGGAGCAAGGAACCGGGAGCGCCAGGCGATCCTCTTTATCTTGATGTCAAGGACATGTTCTATGATAATCAGCAAAGACCTCTGATTGTTGGAGGCCGTTACGGATTAAGCTCAAAAGACACCACTCCGGGTCAGGTTTTATCGGTTTTCGAAAACATGAAGCTCAAAGAACCGAAAAATCATTTTACCGTCGGCATTGTTGATGATGTTACATTTACTTCTTTGCCGTTAATTCCCGAGATACATGTTGCCCTTCCGGGTACATATTCTGCTAAATTTTACGGACTGGGATCAGATGGAACTGTCGGTGCAAATAAAAACTCCATAAAGATCATTGGTGATACTACTGATAAATACTGCCAGGCATATTTTGCCTACGATTCAAAAAAATCGGGAGGTATAACAACTTCTCATCTGCGTTTTGGTGATAAACCGATTCGTTCACCATATCTTGTTAACACTCCTGATTTTGTTGCATGCCATGTCCCTTCGTATCTCGATAAATATGATATGCTTAAGGGTCTTAAGAAAAACGGGACCTTCCTGCTGAACTCAATCTGGGATGCAGAGGAGACAAAAAAACGCCTTCCCGATCATATGAAAAAATATATGGCAGAAAACAACATAAATTTCTTTATAATAAATGCCACTATTTTAGCTGAAGAGATTGGACTGGGAACACGCACAAACACAATTATGCAGGCTGCTTTCTTCAAGCTGGCCAATGTGATCCCCTATGAAAAAGCCGAATCTGAGATGAAAAAGGCCATTTATAAGTCTTATGGCAGGAAAGGGGAGGATGTAGTTAACATGAACTATGCAGCTGTAGACAAAGGAACCCAGTTTACAAAAGTTGAAATTCCTGCAGAATGGGCAAAAATCGAGATAAAAGCAGAAAAAGATAACCGTGAAATTCCCGCATTCATTCGTGAAGTTATGGAACCTATGAATGCCATGAAAGGCGATGATCTGCCGGTGAGTGCATTCAGGGGAAGAGAAGATGGAACTTTCCCTTCAGGAACAGCAGCTTATGAAAAACGCGGTATTGCAGTGAACGTTCCTGAATGGCAGCCAAATGAATGCATACAGTGCAACCAGTGCTCGTATGTCTGTCCTCATGCCGTAATCCGTCCGTTCCTTCTGACAGAAGAAGAAGCTGCAAATTCGCCGGCAGGGACCCAGTTCATACAGGGAATTCCCGGTGTACTTAAGCAGTACAAATTCAAGATACAGGTAAGTGTTTTAGACTGCACCGGTTGCAGCAACTGTGCCGATGTATGTCCATCAAAGAACAAGGCTCTGATAATGAAGCCTCTCGAGACCCAGCTTGACGAAGTTACCCGCTGGACTTACATGCATGAAAAGGTTGGCTACAAGGACGCTGTGGTTGACAAGTTTGTAAACGTCAAGAACAGCCAGTTCTCACAGCCGTTATTTGAGTTCTCCGGAGCATGCGCAGGATGCGGAGAGACTCCCTATATAAAAGCCATAACACAGCTTTTCGGTGACCGTATGATTGCCTCAAATGCAACTGGATGCTCATCAATTTACGGAGGATCTGCACCTTCCACACCTTATACCCACAACAAAAAGGGACATGGTCCGGCATGGGCGAATTCGCTTTTTGAAGATAACGCAGAGTTCGGTTTCGGACTTTCTATTGGAACAAACAAGCTTCGGGAGCGCATTGCCCGTCTTATGCAAGATTCATTTATTGATGGAATCAATCCCGGTACAAAAGCAGCATTTGAAGAGTGGTTAAGAGACAAGGACCATGCTGAACCTTCAAAGGCCGCCTCTGCAAAAGTCGTCGAAGCATGTGAAAATGATAAATCACCTGTCGCCAGGGAGATCCTGAACCTTAAACAGTACCTTGTTAAAAAATCCCACTGGATATTCGGCGGCGACGGCTGGGCTTATGATATAGGTTACGGAGGTCTTGACCATGTGCTTGCATCCGGTGATGATGTAAATGTCCTCGTGCTCGATACAGAAGTTTATTCAAATACAGGAGGACAGGCATCAAAATCGACTCCGGCAGGAGCTGTGGCTAAATTTGCAGCATCAGGGAAGAAGATCCGTAAGAAAGATCTCGGGCAGATGGCAATGAGCTATGGTTATGTGTACGTGGCTCAGGTTTCCATGGGCTCAAGTAATGCCCAGTACCTGAAAACTATCAGGGAAGCTGAAGCTTATCCGGGGCCGTCATTAATCATAGCTTATTCACCATGTATAAATCATGGCCTCAGGGATGGAATGGGAAAAACACAGGCTCAGGAGAAATTTGCCGTTGAATCGGGATACTGGCATCTTTACAGGTACAATCCTCTGCTCGAATTGGAAGGCAGGAATCCCTTTACGCTTGATTCTAAAGAGCCTGACTGGACCAGGTTCCAGGATTTTCTTAAATCGGAGGTTCGCTATACCTCGCTGATAAAATCATTCCCCGATCAGGCTGAAGTGCTCTTCAAAGCTGCAGAGGAGAATGCAAAATGGAGGTACAAATCTTACCAGCGCTTAGCTATGATGGTTTACGAACCGCAAACGAAATAATGATATAAAAAGATGTAGAGCCACCTCTGAGAGGTGGCTCTACTTTTTTTGTAATTTTGCAACCATTGATGAACAAAATGGGAAGAATACTAGGCATCGACTTCGGAACAAAGAGGATCGGACTGGCAGTTACTGATCCGTTGAAGATCTTTGCCTCACCATTGAAGACTGTCAGGTACCATGAATTTGATGAATTCATTGAAGAGTATATAAAAACTGAATCGATTGAAGAATTTGTTATAGGATATCCCGTTACATTGAACAATCGGGCAAGCGAATCTGTTAAATATATTAATCCTTTTATTAAGAAATTAAAGAAGTTATTTCCCGGGATACCGGTAACCCGGGTTGATGAAAGGTTCACTTCAGTTATGGCACTTAAAACAATGATCGAGGGAGGGGTAAAAAAGAAACAAAGAAGGGATAAATCGATGGTTGATAAGATAAGTGCTTCAATCATACTGCAATCGTTTCTTGATAAAAGACAAAAGACAAAAGTAAAAAGATAAAAGTATTGTAAATCAATGGTATATCCAATATTTATATATGGACATCCGGTTTTGAGAAAAGTAGCGGAAGATATTGACAGGGATTATCCCGGGCTGGAACAGGTTATTGCCGATCTTTTTGAAACATTATACAGATCAGAAGGATTGGGACTTGCTGCCCCTCAGATTGGAAAATCAATCCGGATCTTTGTGATAGATGGCAAGCCCGTTGGAGATGACGAACCGGAGCTTGCTGATTTCAAGAAGGTATTTATAAATGCACATATTTCTGAAAAAAACGGGGATCTTCAACTGATGACCGAGGGTTGCCTGAGCATTCCGAACCTCAGGGAAGAAGTTAACCGGGAGTCTCATATACGGATTACTTATTATGATGAGAACTGGCAATATCATGATGAGGAATTTGATGGTTACAAAGCAAGAATAATACAACATGAATATGATCACCTCGATGGCATTCTTTTTACGGATAAAGTCGGGCCATTAAGGAAAAGGCTTCTCAAAAGCAAGCTGAATGCAATCAGCAAGGGGAGGTTTGAAGCCGATTACAAAACTATACTTCCGGGACAGAAGATTAAATAATCCAAACTCTAGCTCACTCCAAACTTATTTCTTACCTTTATTCTTTATAGTCTCATAGCTGCGGACTGTGCTGAATAAGGAAATACCTTTTATAAGGATTGGCTTTCCAATCTGCTTTGGAATTATTGCAGGTCTTTATTATAAACCCGGCAATTTTTTCCTGGTCATTTCTTCAATTATTATAATCCTGGGATTTTTAACAAGCCTGTTTTTTAATAAAAGTCTGGTAAATCATTTATTCGGACTCCCACTGAGTTATGCGTTTTTTATTTGCGGTTTATTGCTTTATACAAATGAAAAAAAACAATTATCTGATCTTGAACCTGTAACTGGTGAATACCTGTGCTCACTGTCAGAATATCCTGAAGAAAAGGGAAACAGTTTCAGAACCATTGTCAGACTATATGCCAGGCTCACCGGGAATGGAACGATCCCGTTAAAAGGCTCATTAATGATCTATTTCAGGAAGGATTCACTGATCCCCTCTCTTCTTCCTGGAGATTTTCTGAGGATCAAATGTACCCCAAAACCCATTGTTAACAGGGGTAACCCGTATGAGTTTGATTATCGTTTTTATATGGAAAACCATGGCATTAAATATTATAGCATGGCCAGGGCAGATGATGTTGTCAGTTATTCGCAGCCCTCTCACAGAAAACTGAGACACAAAGCCCTTATGGTCAGGGAAAAGATCATCGCCATGTACAAAGAACGCGGGATTACTGATGACCGGCTTGCCCTTGTCGCAGCAATTACACTTGGTCAGAAAAACATGCTCGACCCGGAACAGAAACAGGTCTTTATAAAAGCCGGAGTTATGCATATAATGGCCGTTTCAGGATTGCATGCAGTGATTCTCAGTCTGTTTATTTTTAATTTGCTTTTCTTCATGAAAGGAAAATTCAATTTCCTCAGGATAACAATCACTGTAATGCTGCTATGGACTTTTGCATTCATAACCGGACTGACTCCTTCGGTATTAAGGGCAACATTAATGTTTTCGTTTCTGCAGGCAGGGAAACTCATGAAAAGAAACGTAAACAGCATTAATTCAGTGCTTGCATCTGCAGTGATCCTTATAATTATCCATCCTTCAGTACTTTTTGATGCAGGATTTCTCCTCTCCTATTCAGCTGTAATCTTCATTATCTGCTTTTACCGGGATATCTACCTTAAATTTGTTTTCAGGAGCTGGACAGGTGATAAGATATGGCAGTCGGCCGCTGTAACCATCGTGGCTCAGGCTGGAACTCTTCCATTGACAATTGCGCTTTTCAACAGGTTCCCGACATGGTTTATTCTGACAAATATTATTATAGTTCCATTATCATCTTTTTTAATAATTGTTGGTTGTCTTGTCCCGCTAACCTATCCTGTAAAATTTCTATCTCAACCACTTGCTTTATTGCTGGATTACCTCACCGGTCTGACCGAGACTCTTACTGAAAAAGCAGCATCCCTCCCATTGTCAACAATAGAAAATATAGGCATGGTTACTATTGAATCAATTCTTCTCTTTTCTTTCATTTTTCTTTTTATCCTGGTTATCCTGAACAGGAAAACCTTCTCGCTTCGTTATCCGCTCTATGTATTATTACTATTTCTGCTGGCAGGGACTATAAGAAGTATTTCCGACAGGACTTCAGGTGAGCTTATTGTATATAATGGGATAGTTTCTTCCCCGATCGGGATACGTACCGGAAGGGTTCTGAATCTTTATTCAGATACTGATACACTCTTACCTGAGGTTGCGAAACATTGTGTCACGCGCAGATTAAAAGTAAATCTGATTGAATCCGATATGGAGGTCCTTCTTCTTAAGGTTAATAAAAAGAACATTTTAATATGCAATGATCTTTCAAACAATGTCTTGCAAAAAGCAACACCTGATATTATCATTTTAAAAGGGAAGTTCCCTAAGGTTGATAAAAAGATTGATTTCCTCCGGCCGGTTGAAGGGTTGATAATGACATCTGATGTGGCATCAGGTTACAGACTTAAGCTTAATTTAAACAGCGGAAATCCTGATACGATCCATTATGTGAAGAATTCGGGAGCCTTCAGGACAAGGTTATAATTCAAATTTTATTATTCAACAATTTATGCATTACTTTGCCATGTTTTTTATCAGGATTCTATGAGAATAATTATCGCCGGAGCGGGTGAAGTAGGTACTCATCTTGCTAAATTGCTTTCCAATGAGAATCATGAAATAATACTTATCGACACTGAGGAGGAGAGGCTGAAACCTGTTGATACTTCTATGGATGTTCTCACATATATCGGTTCGGCCACTTCAATAAATATTCTTCAGGAGGTGCTTCAGAAAAAAACAGATCTGTTTATTGC
>Ga0315284_10011488_pt1 | contig 12624 bp, 9 predicted proteins | sample YL17G09_16_MG_FD_203696 | JGI IMG/M metagenome (GOLD analysis project Ga0315284, IMG submission 203696) | Sediment microbial communities from Yellowstone Lake, YNP, Wyoming, USA - YL17G09_16 | ecosystem: Environmental > Aquatic > Freshwater > Lake > Sediment | place: USA: Wyoming | collected... | reverse complement strand
TGATAATGACGACGTTGCGGAAATCGACCGTGCGGCCGTGGCCGTCCGTGAGCCTGCCGTCTTCGAGTATCTGCAGAAGCACGTTGAACACGTCCGGGTGCGCCTTCTCGATCTCGTCGAAGAGCACCACGCTGTAGGGCCGCCTCCGAACGTGCTCGGTCAGATAGCCGCCCTCTTCGTAGCCGACATAGCCGGGCGGCGCGCCGATCATGCGAGCAACCGAGTGCTTCTCCATGAACTCCGACATATCGATCCGCACCATCGCGCGCTCGTCGTCGAAAAGAAACTCGGCTAGTGCGCGCGCAAGCTCGGTCTTGCCGACGCCGGTCGGCCCCATGAAGATGAAACTGCCGATGGGCCGATTCGGGTCCTGCAATCCCGCCCGCGCGCGGCGAACGGCGTTTGAGACCGCCTCGATGGCCGGATCCTGGCCGACCACCCGCTCGCGCAGCCGATCCTCCATGTGGATCAGCTTCTCGATCTCGCCCTCGACCAGCCGCGTCACGGGAATGCCGGTCCATTTGCTCACGACCTCGGCCACGTCCTCCTCGTCCACTTCTTCTTTCAGCATCTTGAGCTTGCTCTGAAGCTCGGTCAGGCGCGCGTCCTGTTCGGCAAGCTCGCGTTCGAGATTGGGGATCGTGCCGTGGCGCAGTTCGGCGGCTTTGGCAAGGTCGCCGGTTCGCTCGGCGGCCTGCTCGTCGGTCTTGGCCTGCTCGAGGCGGGCCTTGCTCTCGCGGATGCGCGCAATCGCGTCCTTCTCATTCTGCCAATGCGCTTTCATCTCATCGGAGCGCTCTTTGAGATCGGCGATCTCCTTTTCCAGCTTATGCAGGCCCTTCTTGGAGGCTTCGTCGGTCTCTTTTTTCAGGGCCTCGCGCTCGATTTCGAGCTGGCGGATGCGGCGCTCCACTTCGTCGATCTCCGTGGGCATGCTGTCGATCTCGATGCGAAGTCCCGAGGCTGCCTCATCGATCAGGTCGATGGCCTTGTCCGGCAGGAACCGGTCGGCGATGTAACGATCCGAGAGCACCGCCGCCGATACCAGCGCGGTATCTTTCACGCGAACGCCATGATGGGCTTCATAGCGCTCCTTGAGGCCGCGCAGGATGGCGATGGTGTCCTCGACCGAGGGCGGATTGACCATGACGGGCTGGAACCGCCGCTCCAGGGCTGCGTCCTTTTCGACATGCTTGCGATACTCATCGAGCGTGGTCGCGCCGACGCACTTGAGCTCGCCTCGCGCGAGCATCGGCTTGAGCAGGTTCGAGGCGTCAACCGCGCCCTCGGCCGCGCCCGCGCCCACTATCGTATGAAGCTCGTCTATGAAGAGGATAATATCGCCTTCGGCCTCCTTGATCTCTTTCAGGACGGCCTTGAGGCGATCCTCGAACTCGCCGCGATACTTCGTGCCCGCGATCAGGCCGCCCAGATCGAGCGCAACCACGCGCTTGTTTTTCAGGCTTTCGGGTATATCGCCGCTCACGATGCGCTGCGCAAGTCCCTCGACTATCGCCGTCTTGCCCACGCCCGGCTCGCCGATGAGCACCGGGTTGTTCTTGGTCCGGCGCGAAAGCACCTGAATGATGCGGCGAATCTCCTCATCGCGGCCGATCACGGGATCGAGCTTGCCCTTGCGGGCCTCATCGGTGAGGTCGCGGCCATACTTGTCAAGCGCCTGATATTTGTCCTCGGGATTCTGGTCGGTGACGCGGGCGGTGCCGCGGACTTCGGCCATTGCCGAGTAGATCGCATCTCTGGTCGCGCCGACAGAGGCCAGGGTTTTCGAGGCCGCCCCGCCTTCGGAGGCGATGCCGATCAGCAGATGCTCCGTGCTGATATACTCGTCCTTGAGGCGCTGGGCTTCCTCGTCGGCCACGTCGAAAACGCGCTTCAGCCGCGGGCTGATATACGCGCCGGCCGCGCCGCCGGACACCTTGGGCATCTTGTCAATATCCGCCTGCACCTGGCCCGCGAGCGCGCCTGGGTTCGCGCCCAGCTTGCCAAGTATCGGCCCGACCACCCCGCCCTCTTGGGTCAGCAGCGCAAGCAGAAGATGCTCAGGCTCCACCTGCTGCTGGCGGTTCTCGTCGGCGACATGCTGCGCGTCCTGGACCGCGTCCTGCGCCTTGATCGTAAGTTTGTCCAGCCTCATTGCATTCACCTCGTTGGGTTCTGCCTCCAGGTAAGATACCTGGAGGGATCGCATCGTAATGTTGGGTTCTGCCTCCAGGTAAGATACCTGGAGGGATCGCATCGTAATTGATACCTCCAGGTATCCTACCTGGAGGGATCGCGTGCTACACCGGCATAATGCCAGGCATAGGATAACACTTGAGCGTCCTGCTGTCAAGTCATTTATTCTGCCTGTAGGCAGAGCATAAACGCGGGAGGCGACGGGTAACTCTATATTGTAGAGGACTACTCCGATGAAAAACGATCCGCTCAGAGACGACAGGGAGGAGATACATAACCTCGATGAGCTTATCGAGGCCAGGACCCCGAACCCGAGTTCAAGTGACCTCGATGTCCCGGAGGACATCGACGTTGACGAGGCTCTCACCTTCCCCCATCCCCATCATGCGCAGCCCGAAGAAATCGACCTGATGGATACGCCGCACCAGGAGAACATGGACGAGGACTGGGCGGATCAGGACATCCTGCCCTCTGACTACGCCCAAGCCTACAACGACGCCACTACAACCGATCCACGAGATGACGTGGACGAGATCGCCGAGGATGAACTGCGCGCACTGGGTCACCCGTCCCTCGACCAGTTCTCCAGGGAGACTCCCATCGAGACAATGCCTGGCGTCTTCACGCCCGATGAGGAAGCTTGACCCGCGAGACCGGCGGCAACCGATCATGCTATAATATGCGGGCAGTCAACCATTAGCTGATCGAGGAGCGTGATGATGGCGGAGATCAGGCCGTTCGCGGCGATACGATACGACGAGGCGGTTGTCGGGGAGCTGAGCAGGGTCACAAGCCCGCCCTATGATGTAATCTCGCCCGAGGATCGGGTCTACTATCACAAACTGCATCCCAACAACTTCGTGAGGCTCGTGCTCGGCGAGGAGTTGCCCACGGACAACGAGTCCGACAATCGCTTTGCGCGCGCGAAACGCTATCTCGACGAATGGCTCGCGTCGGGCGTGCTCAAGCAGGACGCCGAGCCGGCGATCTACGTCTACCAGCAGGTATTCGAGCAGGACAGCGAACGCAAGTCCGTTCGAGGCTTTACGTGCGCGGTCAGGCTGCGGGACTATGCCGATAAGGTGATACTGCCTCACGAGCAGACGCTTGCGCGGCCCAAGTCCGACCTGGCCGTGCTGATAAGGCAGGTCAAGGCGAACCTGGACTGTGTCTACGGGCTTTACGCCGACCCCGACGGCGTTCTCGACGCGGCGATGGACAAGGCGACCTCCGGCAAGCCGATTGAGCAGGCCGTCGATAAGAGCGGCGTCATCAGCAGGTTCTGGGCCATCACCGATGCGGCGGACATCGGGAGAGTTCAGGCGTTTCTTGCTGACAAGCAGGTCGCGATCGCGGATGGGCATCATCGCTACGAGACCGCGCTTGCGTATCGGGATGAGCTGCGGGATGCGACCGGCTGCGAGTGCGGCGAGTGCGAGTTCGACTACGTGCTGATGACGCTCATCAACGTCTACGAGCCGGACATGACCATCTACCCGACCCATCGCGTGCTCGCTAACCTGTCCAAGGACGCGCTTGCCAAACTCGACGAGAACCTGAAAGAATGCTTCGAGGCGAAGGCGTCCTCCAAGGAGACGATCATCGAGGATATGGCCCGTGAGGGCGCGATTGGGATGTATCGGCCGGGCGGAGCAACGATCCTCAAGCCGAAGCCTGGGATCGAGTCGCGCATGCCGGGCGCGGAGCCGAGCCGGAAGCTCGAACTCAACGCGCTTCACAAGCTGATACTCGAACCGCATCTCAGCATCGATGACGAGAAGCTCGGAAACCAGGCGAGTATCATCTATACGCGCGACTCCAGCGAGGCGTTTGGGCTGGTCGATTCGGGCGAGAGGCAGATCGCGTTTTTTGTGAACCATATCCCGGTCAAGGCGGTTCTGGACATCGCCGCCGCGGGCGAAACGATGCCGCAGAAGGCGACCTATTTCTACCCGAAGCTGCTGAGCGGGTTGGCGTTGAGGAGACTTGGATAACGCATCGATCCCTGTCATTCTGAGATCCCTGTCATTCTGAGCGCAGCGAAGAATCTCGGAGATTCTTCGCTGCGCTCAGAATGACAATCCAGGGGCCTCCTTCAGATCACGGACGGCTCGGAGACACTAGATGAGACGACTAAGCACAGGCAACGAGTATGTCTCGATACCGGATATATCCGCGGCCACTGGCGGGATCGAGAGCGTCGGGTTCGTCCACAGCGGCTTTCGCGCGTGCGTGGAACTGCGCGGCTCCGCCGACGTGCCGCTTCTGGAACCGGTCATCGAGGTGGACGGCAGGCAACTGCCTACGCCGCACATGCACGGCGATCTGGTCTCCTACTGGATACCCCGGTTCACGATTCCCACACCTGAACTCACGGCCACCTCCACCATCTTCGCCCCGCTCGACAGGCGCGGATTTGTGTGCGCGCTGGAGTTGGAGAATCTATCGAGCGCGCCTCTGAAGGTGCGGGCAGGCTGGCGGGGGTGCTGGGAGTCCAGCCACAATACCGCCGGCCTTTCGAGGCGGATCAGCGGCGCAAAGTATGCCAATATGAGCGCGCGCGCCGCCGGGACGCCGGTTATCGAGTTCAGAGGAGACATACCGCTGTTTGCAGTGGCGTTTCTGGCCGAGCAGACAATGCCGGCGCGAATCCGCGGCGACGAGAGCGGCGCCGTAACCGAGCGGACCCCTGAAGGTATCAGCATGCAGGCGGACTCGCCGATCTGCTACGAGCTGGCAGACGAGTTCACGATCGAACCGTCCCAAAGGCGGTCGCTGGCGGTGTATGTCGGAATCGGGCTGGAGGAACTGAGCGCGGTCGCCTCGGCAATGGAGATGCGGTCGCAGGGATGGGAGCGCCTGCTGGCGAGCCTGACTGCCTGGCTCGACAAGCACACAATTGTCACGGACGACGAGCCTCTCAGGCGCTTGATCAACGTCAACTCGTTCTACAACTACTTCTACGCGCAGGCGACCACGCTCGATACCGAGGAGCTCGCGCTCACGTCGGCACGAAGCCTGGCAAGCGATCTGTGCGGTGTCTACCGGGATCGCGACGCGATGAGATGGAGCTTGCCCGCTGTCCTGCAGATCAACTGGGCGCAGGCCCGCAAGATGCTGATCTACGCCTTCACGACACAGCTTGCAAACGTGGGCGTCCGCTCGCGGTTCATCGACGGGATCGCGCTGGAACCTGGGCTGGCGCTCGATGAGCTGTGCGCGCCGCTGCGGGCGCTGCAGTTGTATCTTCAGACCACCGGCGACATGTCGATCCTTTTCGACCGGCGCGTACAAACCGGGGTCAATACCATCAAAGACATCATGATGGTGCAGCGCAACCCGCACGTTGTGCTCTTCGAAACGCTGCTTTCGCCCTCCGGAGAGGTGGCGAAGTACCCATACGTCTGCTTCTCAAACGTGCTCGCCTGGCGAATTCTGCTCGATCTCGCCGCACTCTACGAGCGAATCAAGGATATCGACCGGGTGGACGAGGCGGAGGTGCTCTCCAACAAACTGCGGGCCGAGATACAGAAACATTTCGTGGTGCGAGGTCCTACCGGAGATATGTTCGCCCGCAGCGTCGATCTGCAGGGCGGCTTCGAGCTGGGCGACGACCCGTGCGGAAGCCTGATACTGCTGACATATCTCGGATTCTGCACGCCCGACGACGGCATCTACCGCAACACCATTGCCTGGATCAACTCAGAACACAACCCGGATCGCGAATCCGACCGCGACAGCCACAGACTGTCGATACCCGGCCTGGTCAACGATCTTCTGTGCAGCCACAGCCCGGAAGCGCTGGATTTCCTGCGGCGCGCGGAACTCGACGACGGCATCGCCTGCGAGTGGGTCGAAACCGGCAAGGGCGCGGCCATTTCCGGGTTTGCCAACGCCGCCTGCGCCGGCTTTCTGGCATTCGGACTGCGCCAGGCCCTCAACGCGCCGCCGCCCGACGCCGCCGCCGTCCAAAAGCAGCGCCGCCCGACCGGCACCCTCTACCAGCCGCCGCCTGAGTTGGATCAGGGAAGCAAGAAAGCGAGGGTGTAGGGAATAGGAGCGACGCTTTGGCGCGGAGAAGCAGTCCCCGAAGTATCGTCACTCTCGACTTTTGACTTTTGACTTTTGACTTTCGACTTAGTTGAGCGCCTCGCCATGCGAGAGGCGTTCGCGGGCTTCGGGATTATCGGGATCGATTTCGAGGGCGTGACGGTAGAAGGAGTCCGCGTCGTCGCGCAGGCCCATCATCTCGCATGCCACGCCCGCGTTGATGACCGCGCCTATATAGTTGGGGTTGGCTTCCAGCGCGCTCTGAAACTGCTCGAACGCCTTCTCGTTCTCACCACAGCCCATCAGCGCAAGCCCGAACCAATTGCGAATATCGGGGTATGTCGGACTGAGGCTGAGCGCCTGCTCGAACGCCTCGGCGGCGCCGCGATAGTCACCCGATCTGTAGCACTTCTTGCCGATGCCGAAGTGGAATGAGATGTCGTCAACGTTGGTCAGCGCAAGCTCCGCGAACTGGGCTAATGCCTTGCGGTGCTCGCCTTTGTCGTGCGCGGCCATCGCGTTTGTGTAGAGCGGGGTAGCGTATCTGGGTTCGATCTCGGCGGCGCGCGCGATGTGCCTGGCGCCCGCGGCATACCTGCCGACCTGGTAGGAAAGAATCCCCAGCGATAAGCGAGCTTTCGCGTAGTTGGGGTTCAGTTTGAGAGCCGTTTCCAGCTCGGTCATGGCCTCTCGGATGGTGCCGCCTTCGGCGATTATCTGGGCGAGCTGGAAGTGAATGTCGGGAAACCTCGGATTGCGGGCGATGGCTTTGCGCAGATGCTGCTCGGCGTGCTCGCGCGCGCCTCGCTGGATGCTCTCTTCGGCCAGCCTGGCATGAACCTGGCCGGAATAGTAACCAGCCAGCCTGGCCTCCGGGCTGCCCGGCTCCGAGTCTTGCAGCACCGCCTCGAACTCCGCGAGCGCGTCGATCAGTAGTCCCTGATCGTAGAACTCAAGTCCCTTTGCGTATCTCTTGCTCAGCTCGGCTATCCCTATCATGCCCACTCCGTTCCGGAATGGAGTATTGCGTATTGAGTATTGAACTCGCCTGCCGAGCCGAGCGCAGGGCCAATACTCAATAATCAATACTCAATACTCAATCCCTTCCCTTGACCGCCGGACGGCCAACGCAGTAGTAGTCAAAGCCAAGCCGGCGCATCCGCTCGGGATCGTAGATGTTACGTCCATCAAAGATTATCGGCTGCGCCATTGTTTTGCTCACCCTCGCCAGGTCAAGGAACTTGAACTCGTTCCACTCGGTCACTATGACGACCGCATCCGCTCCGTCCGCGGCGTCGCAAGCGTTCTCGCGGTAGTCGATAGCAGGAAAGACCTTGCGGGTATTGGGCATCGCGATTGGATCGTAGGCTTTGACCGTGGCATTTTCGGCAAGCAGGGCGGCAATGATCTCCAGGGACTTCGCGTCTCGCAGGTCGTCGGTGTTGGGTTTGAACGCAAGCCCCAGCACGGCGATGGTCTTGCCCTCCAGCCCGCCCAGCACTCGCTTTATCCGCTCGACAAAACGCTTGGGCTGGAGGGCGTTGATCTCGATGACCGACTCAAGGAGCTTGAAGTCGTAGCCGAGTTTTGCGGCTGTTGAGACGAGACACGACGTGTCCTTGCCGAAGCAGGAGCCGCCGTAGCCAAGACCGGCATTGAGGAACTCGCTCCCGATGCGCTTGTCCAGCCCCATGCCCTTGGCCACCTGGACGACATCGGCGTTGGAAAGCTCGCAGATGTTGGCGATTGCGTTGATGAAGGATATCTTTGTCGCCAGAAACGCGTTGGAGGCATACTTGATCATCTCGGCGGAGTAGACGTCGGTGATGATCATCGGCCTTTCGAGCGGGGCGTAGAGCTCCAGGATTCGCATGGCAACGTTCTGGCTGGGCGCGCCGATCACGATCCGGTCGGGGTGCAGCGTGTCGTTGATGGCGTCGCCCTCGCGCAGAAACTCCGGGTTGGAGACCACGTCGAACTCCACGTCGGGCCGGACCTTGTTGATGTCGATGATCTCGCGGACCACGTCGCCGGTTCCGACCGGCACCGTGCTCTTGTTCACGATGACCTTGTAGCGGTCGAGGTTGCGCGCGATGACCTTCGCGACGTCCTTGACGGCGCTCAGGTCCGCGTAGCCGTCGCTGCCGGGCGGGGTGCCGACCGCGATGAAGATGACCTCGCTGTCCCTGATCGCCTGGCCCAGGTCGGTCCCAAACGACAGCCTGCGATCCTCGACGTTGCGCTTGACCATTTCCTCGAGGCCCGGCTCATAGATCGGCATCTCGCCTCTTGCGAGCATCTCGATCTTGGAGGTATCTTTGTCGCAGCAGACCACGTTGTTGCCCAGATCGGCAAACACCGTCCCGGTAACAAGTCCCACGTAGCCCGTGCCGATAACGCAGAGATTCATCCGTAAAGCTCCTGTTCGAGGTTCGAGGTTCGATGTTCGATGTTCGAGGTCCGATGTTCGATGTTCGAACTCCCCCGCGAAGCCCGCGCGTAGTCCTATTGTCGGGGAATGTACACGTGAATTTTAGCACGGCCGCGAATGGGGCGCAAACCGGTAGCTGATGACTGATGACTGACAACTGATGACTATCAGCCGATTGACACGGCGTCAGGCTGGGGCTATACTGTGCGTGGGTGATGAACTATGGCCGGCGCGACCGAGAGTTTCGCGCGTGGAGTGGACGCGTATAAGGCGGGCGATATCGACAAGGCCATCGAGGAGCTTGAGGCAACTACGCACTTGAGCCCCAACAACTACAAGGCCTTCTGCTACCTCGGCGCCGCCTACGCCGCCAAGCAGCGCTATAACGCCGCCGTCGGCGCGTTCAAGACCGCCGAGCAGATCGCGCCCGGCATCGCAAGCATACACTACAACATCGCCCAGGCCTACGAAGCAGACGGACTCGACAGCGAGGCCGAATACGAATACGAAGAGGCCCTGCGGATCAACCCCAACTACACCCTCGCCAAGCAAGCCCTACGCAAACTCAAACAACGGCTGCACCACGTGTAAGTCCAAAGTCGAAAGTCAAAAGTCACAAGTCCGGGGACCTCGTACCCCGTAAGCCCTGAGTAGCGAGCAACGAGCGTATCGAAGGGCGGCCTAGCCTTCGCGTGAGATGACGAAACCCGCAAGCGCGATCAGCGCGTCCTTATACTGCGAGCGCCCAACCTCCGAGAGCTGCTCAATCGCCTTCTCCGCACAGCCCAGAGCCGCCAGTCGCGCGGCATCCACGGCTCCGCAGCGGATCACCATATCGGCGGCCTCGCGCGCCTCGGACCGGCTCATTCTGCCCTTTGCGAGCATCTCTCGCAGCAAGCCCGCGCCATCCCAGTCCCGCAGCGCCAGCAGCACGGGCAGGGTGAACTTGCCGTCCATGAGGTCCATGCCGGTCTGTTTGCCGGTCAGCGCCCGGTCGCCGACGAGATCGAGCACGTCGTCGGTTATCTGGAACGCCAACCCGAGCTGAACGCCGTATTCACAGAGCCGTTCTCGCACCGATGGCTCAGCGCCCACCAGCAGCGCTCCGCATTCGCAGCAAGCGCCCATGAACCCGGCGGTCTTGTCTCGTATGATCCGCCAGTAGTTTGCTTGCCAGACCTCAAGATCGCCTTCCGCCCAGGCCTGAAGCATCTCGCCCTCGGTCATCTGAACGGTCGTGGTGGAAAGAGAGCGCATGATATCAGGCGTCGCGTGAATCGCCAGCAATTGGAATGCCCTGGAAAGCAGATAGTCGCCGCCGAGCACGCTGATCTTGTTGCCGAAGCTGCCGGCCGCCGTAACCGCTCCGCGGCGCTCGCGGGTCTCATCGACCACGTCATCGTGGACGAGCGAGGCCATGTGCACGAGCTCGGCCGAGGCGGCGAGGCTGGCTATGCGCTCCGGATCGCATTCGCCCGTCGCCATCGCCCCAAGGATCATCAGCGCCGGGCGGATCCGCTTCCCACCGGCGGCCAGAAGATGCATCGACAGGTCGAACGCCGGCGAGACGTCGGACGAGATCGCCGACTCCAGCGTCCGCTCGACCATTTCAAGCTCGGTCGAGATCGGAGCCGACCAGTCATGATGGAATCGGTCGCTGGCTCTACATATAGAAGGAATGCTCATGTCAAGTCACCTTCGGCGCGAACAACCCGTGTAGGAGGGTTCTCCAGAACCCGATGACCCGTCAGCCCTGCGTAGCCCTGATCCTGAACTCGATTCAGGATGCTTCAGGGCGTATCGAAGGGCGGTCGCCGTCTGGAGACGGCTCCTACAACGCGCGCTTCGTGCCAACATGGACGCAGACAGCGCCGAACATCCGGTCAAAGACGGCCACGTCGCGCAGGCCGTGTTTCTCGAATCTGCCGGCAAGCTCCTCGCGCGACAAAAACTCCCTTGCCGATCTGGGCAGATACTCATACGCCCACTTCTTCGCGCCCATCAGTGTCGCCGCGTATGGCGTCAGGATGTGAAAATAGAGCTTCCACGGCAGCCTCGCGAACCTCGATCTTACCTCGCCGGTCTCCAGGCACACCAGCCTGCCGCCGGGCCGCAGCACCCTCGCCATCTCCGCCAGGCCCGCGTCCACATCCGCCAGATTCCTTACCCCGAATCCGACCGTCACGCAATCGAACGAGCCATCCCCAAACGGCAGCTCGCACGTGTTCGCCGCCGCAAACTCTATCCCCTGCACTCCGCGCCGCGCGGCCTTCGCTCGCGCCAGACTAAGCATCGGCTCGGAGAAATCGGTGCCCACGACACGACCGCTCTTGCCAACCACCCGCGCAAGCTCGAACGCGAAATCGCCCGTGCCGCAGCACACGTCCAGCGCCGAGTCGCCCGGTCTCAGACCCGCCTTCGATACGGCGAACCGCCGCCACGCGCGGTGCCGGGTCAGGCTCAGGACGCTGTTTGCGAGATCATACTTGCCCGCGACAGAAGAAAAGAGGCCCTCGACATAAGCCTCTTTGCCGCCGCGCACCGGAACCTTATCCATAGCCCTAGACCCACGGGCATTATAAAACAGAATGCGGTGGGCAGTCAAGAATGAGGCCGGGCGGAAGCCGGTTCTGCCCTGCGCGAGTCTGTAACCACACGGCGAAAGCAGACCGGGCCGAGTGGCACGGATATTGCAGGGGTAGTTTCGCCGATGCCGTGCGAACGTAGTTCTGTCGGTGTGGCATACGCACGAGCGCATCGCGATTGGAGGGAATCATGAGAAAGTCTGCTGCAATCTACGTCATCGCTCTTGCTCTGGCATTTGCCCAGAGCGCATTCGCCCAGGCGCGCACCACGCCCGTCGAGGTCAAAAACACGCCGAGTGTCAGCGTCTCGAACACGCCGAACGTGGCCGTCTCCAACAGTCCGACGGTCAAGATCGACGCGACCGCCAACACCGTCAAAGCCCAGCAGAGCGGCGCATGGAGCGTCGGAATCACCGGCACACCCGGCGTGAATGTTGCGAACACGCCGACGGTCAGGATCGACGCCACCACCAACACCGTTCAGACGCTGAGCCGCTATCGCATTTTTTTTCCATGGGCTTCCGACACTACGTTGGTCCCCTACGAAACCCTATCCACCGGTAAAATCGATGTAACCGGTTACAAAGAAGTACGTGCGGTCTTCCGCGCCGGGTCGGGAACTGGCGTATTGACGTACGTGGCCTGGCCCGACGCCCTCCGGAGCATCGAGCTCGGCTGGTTCACCTTCTCTGGGCCAACCACATCCATTACCAATCAGGCCAACTGGGCCCCCCAGTTCGGCCTCTGCATGTTCGTCGCGCCCGTGATGGCCCCCACGATCGAGTTCATATACACGAACACTAGCTTGTCCACAGTATACTCTGACAGCTACGTCTACCTCGTCAACTGATGGGAGAGCCGGGCTCGTCTCGACGAGAAAGGGGAACGATATGAAAAGCCTTCCCTTGACAATCGGCCTGCTGCTGGTCGGGCTGTCGGCCGCGATCCCGTGCTCGGCGGCGGCCGTATTCACGACCCGATCCGGCTTCGACGCCGTGATAGCAGCATTCCCGCGCAAGTGGACGGTGGACTTCGACAGCCAGGCCCCGGGCACGCCGGCCCTGACCTATGACGACATGACCATAACACCCGGTGGGCTGGCAAGCGACGGCGAAACCCCGATCGACCTGCCGCCGATCGCCACCAACGCGTTTCCGACCGTGAGCGGGTCCAACAGCCTCGGCGTCTCGGGGCTGGATCACCAGTTCCTGGCGGGCAACAGCGACCGGATCGTGTTCACGTTTGCAACGCCGATCAACGCCTTCGGCCTGCAGCTCATCGGCAACCCCAGCCCGACCGGCGCGCCGGCGATCCCGTTCTGGAAGCTCTACGTCTACGTGCCCGGCGGGTTCGAGGCCTACA
>Ga0315284_10011487_pt1 | contig 12624 bp, 6 predicted proteins | sample YL17G09_16_MG_FD_203696 | JGI IMG/M metagenome (GOLD analysis project Ga0315284, IMG submission 203696) | Sediment microbial communities from Yellowstone Lake, YNP, Wyoming, USA - YL17G09_16 | ecosystem: Environmental > Aquatic > Freshwater > Lake > Sediment | place: USA: Wyoming | collected... | reverse complement strand
CCCTTACGCCCTTCATCCCCCGCCTCTTCGCCACTCCGCCGCGCCGTGATCCCATACCCATAATGTCCTCCTGCCCGCCAACACCAGGCAGCTAAAAGAACCGCAACCACACCCCGGATTGACCGCCACAACACCAGCGCCCAACCCACCGAACCACATCACTTCAGTAACTTACCCCACCCGCCCCCCGCCCGCCACCAAAAACCCAAAATTCCGCCATTTTCCCCTGAACAAACGCCTAACTCATCCGTAGTACTCTACGTGGATACGGTCTCGTCCAATTTCGCCGTCTTCTTCGCCACATTGACCCCGCTGCATCGAGCCTGCCCCCACCCATCTCCTACCCATCACGAATCACGCCTCCCGCACTAATACGACAACTTTAGCGCTGCGCATCCGCCAAAAATCTTATCATTTCCACCCGCCCTTTGCGAGCGCCCTCACCCCCGCGCTTCCTCCCCGGCCCGCCCCCCGCGCAACTGACCTGTATATACGGAGGGACCCTACTATGTGTACAACACCTGTCGTCATCGGGAGGGCGAGGCTCCTGCCGAGCCGCCTTCGCCATTCGCCACTCACCACTCGGCCATCGCCCATCCCCCCATTTCCGGGTCCTTCCGGGCTCAAAACAGGGTCATTTGGGGGTCGGTTTGGGGTCATTTTGGGGTCGATTTGGGGTCATTTTGGGGTCGTTTTGGGGTCGTTTTGGGGTCGATTTGGGGTCGGTTTGGGGTCGGTTTTTACAGCCCTCAAAAACACCAACTCCTTTCTGCAACAGCACTTACGTCCCCAGCACCCCGAAAAAACGCTTTTTCGCCCCCGACACTCGCGGCCGCGTCCCCGCCCGACTCACGACCCCAGCGTGAATCCCGGCAGCTTCACGATCGCGCCCCCCTTCAAAGCCGACTCATGCGCGCAAAGACCAACGCACGTCCAGTTCGCCGACTGCCGAGCATTCGGAAACGGATCCCTTCCCTCCACCAGCGCCGTCACAAACTCATGTACCAGATGCGGATGCGAGCCGCCATGGCCAGCCCCCTGCGCGAAACTCAGGTGCGTCTTCTTCGCCAGATCATACACCCCCTTCGTCGTGAAGCGCCGGATGCCCTTCGGCAGCCGATACGCAAAGTCCGGCGCCTTCACCCTCTTCGGTATCTTCGCCTCCGCCCGTTTCGCCGTGTGCAGCACATGCGCCTCATCCTCGATCAGCGACCATTCAAACGACTTCTTCGACCCGTAAACGTCGATGCTCTCGCGATACTGCCGCGCTACATCGAACAGCGAACGATAGATCCGCGCCGCCAGATCCGAGTCCTTCAACCTGATATGCGCCGTCTCCACCGCAAACGGCGACCCGTACTTCCCGATCAGCTCCTGGCGGATCGTGCCCGAGCCGAAACACGAAACGGACTCCGCCGTGGCGTTCGTCAACGCCAGCATCGGCCCCACACAGTGCGTCGCATACCACATCGGCGGCAAGCCCGGCCAGTAGTTAGGCCACCCGTCCATGTCCTGCTGATGGCTGGCCTGCAGAAACTGAATCCGGCCCAACTCCCCCTTCTCATAAAGATCCTTGATGTACAGAAACTCCCGCCCGTACACCACCGTCTCCATCATCATGTATTGCCTGCCCGTCTTGCCAACCAGATCCACGATCTTCCTGCAGTCCCCCTTGCTCGTCGCCATCGGCACCGTGCACGCCACGTGTTTGCCCGCCTTCAACGCCGCGATCGCCTGCCACCCGTGGTCCGGTATCGGCGTGTTGATGTGTACCGCGTCAACCTCACGGTCCTTCAGCAACTCGCCAAAGTCCGTGTACCGTCGCTCCACGCCGAACGCGTCCCCGATCGCATCCAGCTTCGCCTTGGTGCGCTGGCAGATCGCGTACATGTTCGCCTGCGGGTGCCGCTGGTAGATCGGGATGAACTCCGCTCCAAAACCCAGCCCAACGATCGCCACGTTGATCTTCTTCTCTGCTTTCATGAGCCTGTTCCTCCGTTCACTCTGGCTTCCGCCATTGGCCTTCCCATCCCACACATCCGCCATCAGAATACCGTATTCTGTCATGATCGCCATCACCCACACGCGCCAAAACCGTCGGCCCTCGCAACAGCACCCACACCCATCATCCTCATCAGCGAAAACCGGAGATTCATCGTCAAGGAAGCCGGCCCGCCGTTCTTCTACCTCGCCGACACCGCTTGGGAACTCTTCCACCGCCTCAACCGCGAGGAACCCGACCGCTGCCTTCAAAACCGCGCCCGCAACGGCTTCACCGTCTTCTGCTCCCCTCCCGCACTGGATACTTGCAACGTGCTGGCGGAGATCATAGGATACGGCCCTCATCTTTGGGTTGGCCCGGTCTCAAAGGGGGACCGGGCAACAAAACGCGGGTTCTTGCCAGAAAGGGTGTATCCATGCGTCTGTTTTCACTTCGCCGTCAGCGTCGCCAGAGAGTGTCGGCCGCCGCTCGCTCTGTCCTTATCGAGCTTCTGGAGTCTCGCACGCTGCTCAGTTTCCCCCCCTCGCTGAATTGCATCGACGACATTCCCGCAGGAGGTCATATCGGCCCATATTTCTTCATGGGCAACGGCAAAAACGAACTGGCGCCCATGCCCGATGCCCAACGCTCCGCCGCCCCTTCCGTCGCCCCCGCCGGCATCTCCGCCTATTCCACTTTGCCCAACGGTATGCCCATCCTCCACAGCCGCCCCAGCGCGCCCGCCGCCATTTTCGTTGACTTTGACGGCGACGGATCCACCACCCCCTACGACATCGACGGCAACTCCAGCAGCTTCAACACCGCCGAACAAGACAACATCGCCGAATGCTGGCGGCAAATGTGCATGTACTACAACATGTTCGACATCGATATCACCACCATCCAGCCCAACACCACCACCATGCCCACCGCCTGGATCGCCGTAGGCAACAATATCTCCGGCGGGTACAGCTACGTCGGCGTATTCCCCAACGGCGGCGGTGCGATGTCCTGGGACCAGAGCAGCGACATCAACGGCCGAGTCTCCGCTGTCGCCCACGAAATCGGCCACAATCTCGGCCTCTGGCACACCTCTTCCTACGACCTGCTCGGTAACAAGACTGCCGAATACGCCTGGGCCGCCGATGAGCTCCACGGCCCCATGATGGGCGTCGATTTCTCCGGCGTCATCCACAAATGGACCGTCCTCCACGACTCCGGCTCTCCCAACAGCCTCCAGGATGACATGGGCGTCATCGCTGGCCAGATCCGCGAGCACGCCAGCTCTGGCTACACCGGCGACGGCTACGCACCCGACGACTTCGGCAACACGATCGCCACCGCCACCGCCATGTCCTCCAGCGGCATCACCCAGTCCATCACCGGCATCATCGAACGCTCCGCCGACACCGACGTCTTCTCCTTCATCGCAACCGGCGCCCGCTACAGCATCACCGCCGGCCGCGAAAACCCCTCCGGCGTTGACATCAAGCTCTTGATCTACAACTCCGCGGGAAATCTCGTCGCCGCCGAAGACGGCGATCCCGTCGCACAGCCCATGCGCATGGTCAACGACGCCGAAATCCTCCTCAACCTTTCCGCCGGAAACTACTACGCCTCCGTTCAATCCCACGGCAACTACGCCGACCTCGGCCAGTACAACATCTACGTCAATCCCGTCGCCGACGGCTGGAATGCAACCGACGTCGGACTCACCGGCTGGCCCGGATACACCAGCTACAACTCCGCCTCCTCCACCTGGACCGTCGCCGGCTCCGGCTCCGATATCTGGGGCACCTCCGACGCACTCCAAAACACATTCCAGCAGCTCTCCGGTGACGGCTCCATCGTCGCCCGCATCGCGTCCATGACCAACACCGACGGCTGGGCCAAGTCCGGCGTCATGATCCGCGAATCCCTCAACGCCGACGCCAAAGACGCCGCCATGCTCATGAGCTACAGCAACGGCCTGCAATTCCTCTGGCGCGCTGCCACCGCCGGTGATACCGCCGGCTACCACCCCACCCCCAACGCCTTCACACCCACCTGGCTGAAGCTCACCCGCGCCGGCAACAGCTTCTCCGCCTACAAGTCCTCCGACGGCTCCGCCTGGACCCAATGGGGCGCCACCCAGACGATCGCCATGAACTCCACGGTCTACATCGGCCTGGTTTCCTCCGCCCACAACAACGGCGCCCTGAACACCGCCACCTTCACCAACGTCTCCCTTACCGGCAACATCAACCCCGCCCCGACCATCAACGGCCTCCCCGCCCCGACCGGCCTGGCTGTAACCATCTCAACCGCCTCCACCATCAGCCTGAGCTGGACCGATATCTCCAACGAAACCGGCTACGTCATCGAACGCTCCTCCGATGGCGCCAATTTCGAGCAAGTTGCAGCCGTCGCCGCCAACCTCACCACCTACACCGACACCAATCTCCAGGGCTTCGACCGCTACTTCTACCGCGTGCGCGCCCAGGACGCCTCTGGCGTCTCCAACCCCTCGACCATCGTTAATGGTGTCACCCGTGCCGCCGCCGTCACCAACCTCTCCGTCACCTCCTGGACCAATACGCAGCTCATCCTCAACTGGACCGATTCCAGCGGCGAGTCTTCTTACCGCATCGAACGCTCCCCCAACGGCACCAACACCTGGACCACCGCCGGCACCGTCGGCCAGAACATCACCTGCTTCACCGACAGCAATCTCGTCACCGCGACCACCTATTACTATCGCCTCGTCACCATCGACTCCTCTGGCGACTCGGCCACCACCGCCGTCGTCTCCCGCAGCACGCGGCTGCCGGTCGTCACTGGCCTCGCGTTCACTTCCAAGACCGCCACCCAGTTCGTCATCCAATGGACCGACATCGCCGGTGAAACCAGCTATCGCATCGAGCGTTCCACCGACGGCTCCAGCTATTCCACCCTCGCCACCGTTAACGCCAACATCACCACCTACACCGACAACACGGTGGCCGCGCTGGGCGAGTTCTACTATCGCGTCGTCGCCGTCAGTGCCAGTACCGAAGGCATCTGGCCAACACCCCTCTTCGCCGCCGCCCCCGCCGCCTCGGCCCTGCCCTCTCCCTGGGTTTCCCAGGACATCGGCTCCGTCAACGGCACCGGCGCCGCCGGCTACTCCAGCGGCACCTACACCGTCGTCGGCAACGGCAGCGATATCTGGAACAACGCCGACGCCTTCCGCTTCACCTATGTTGCCCAGTCCGGCGACTCCACCATCACCGCCCACGTCGCCAGCATCGAAAACACCGACAGTTGGGCCAAGAGCGGCGTCATGATCCGCGAATCGACCAGCGCCGACTCCAAGTTCGTCATGGTCTGCGCGACACCCGGCAACGGCGTCAACCTGCAATGGCGCGATACTACCGCGGGCACCTGCAACTACACCGCCGGCCCCGGAACCTCAGGCCCATACTGGGTCAGAATCGTCCGCGCTGGCAATACGTTCACCGGCTACGCCTCCGCCAATGGTTCCTCCTGGTCCAGCATCGGCTCCCTCACCATCGCCATGGCCGCCAATGTCTACGCCGGCCTCGCCGTCACCAGCCACAACACCGGCGCCCTGAACACCTCTTCGTTCGACAACGTCTCCATCCAGGCGACCGTACCCGCCGCCCCCACCAACCTCCTCGCCACCAAGCTTACGGGACGCACCGTCCGCCTCACCTGGACCGACAATTCCATTAACGAAGACGGCTTCTACGTTGAAACCAGCACCGACGGAAACAACTGGTCCCGCTACGCCACCGTCGGCCCCGCCGCCGGCAGCGGATCCACCGTCACCTACACGACCGGCTCCTTCCCCGCCGGCCGACGCTACTTCCGTGTGCTCGCCTACAACTCCTCGGGCGCCTCCGCCCCCAGCAACCGCGTCACCCTCAAACTCTGATGCTCCACCCGCACCAACCGTATCTTCTCCGGAGCACGGCGTACCCCTCGCGGGGGCCGTGCTCCGGCCAAGCCCAGTGGCTGGATCAAGCGGTGAAGAGCTTGAACCTGTCCCACACGCTGCGTCCGCCAGCCCGCCCGAAGAATCTGGCAGGAGAGGACGATTCTACAACAACATGATGTCATGTGAGTTGCAGAAACGTTGAATGCCCCCGTTTCCCCGCCCTAATCCCAACGGCGGCGGTTTTCAAAGATTCCCGACCCCTTTCAATTGTCTTTGAATTGTCCCCTTTGAATTGTCGACCCCTTTGAATTGTCGGGGCCTACCCAGATGCCCGGTCCTATGGAATCGTTCTGACGATCTTGGATCCGCCCTTATTGGTCATAGTTGCGTTGCTGAACAACGACTGAGACCTGCCGGTCCTGGGGTCATTGATGTATATCTCTGAGCCGCCGGTCAGGAAGCCGTCTGAAACCGAAATCTCCAGCACGGTCCCGGATGGCCAGAACGTCCATTTGGGACCACAGGTACTGTAGCTGACGCCTAACGGACCTGACGCGACGACTCTGCCGTTGATCTTGATGGTGGCGACGCCATAAATGTGTTTGTATCCGTCCCAATATCCCCAGCTACTGACGGCACTAAGGCGGACGCCGTACCCGCCCTCGGATGGCGGCGTCGGCTTCGGCGAGGTGAGGGCAACCTTCTGACTACCCAACTGCTTCCCAGCGGCGGCATTGCCCTGCCGGTCAGATATCTGATTGCCCTGCAACCAGAACGAATAGGTACCGTTGTCTGCCTTGTCCCAAGTGCCTCCGGGAGCTGGGACCCTATAGACCACAGTCAGCGATTTTGCATCCCGACCCTCCGGCGCGGACACCACTGATGCGAGCTGCGAGAAGCCCTTGGGCCCGGTTACCAGGATGTCCTCACCTTCGATCGAGATACGGCTGACCAACAGGTTGTCGGTGTACGTCACCGGGAATTTCATGGTGGTCGCGCCATTGACGACCTTGCCCATTTTCGCGGTTGGCGCGGTGTGGTCGTCGTCGTCCATGATGGTGAGAACGGCCCTGCTCGCGGCTCCGAGGATGGTGCCGCCGGTGGGATGGGAGAGGACGAGATTCACGGTCTTGTCGATCTCGGCGACAGTGTCATTGATGATCCTCACTTTGAATGTTCTGGTCCACCGCCCGACGGGAAAATTGAGTGTGCCGGCGACCAGTTTGTAGTCGGCCCCGGCCTTGGCCGAGCCCCTGCTGGATTTGTAGTTGACGCTCGCGGCATTGAGCGAATCGTCAGTGTGGGTCACGGTGATCTCGACGTACTTCTGGCTTTCATTTACAGAAACGTATTCGGCATCAAAGTTAAATATCGGCACAAAATAAAAGACGATGTTGTTGGTGCTGGTGGAAGAGAGATTGGCGCCGGAGACTGACGGAGAGCTAGCCACGCCTTCGGGAATGCTGGCGATGACGGTGCCGCTGTGGGCCATACCGCTGACGGCCACGTTGTAGGTCGTGCCGCTGCCGGTCAATCTTACCGTTGTCGCTTCGGCCGTGCCGGACACGTCCACCTCCTCGGCGGAAAAATTGCTCACCGGCGCACTGAACACGACGGTGAAGTTGATTGGCGAGGAACTGGTTGTGTTGGCCTGATTGTCCACCTGGTTGATTGTCACCTTGAGGAACGTAGGGTTTGGTGGCCTGAGTCTCGAGTTACTGGCCAGAGCGCTGGACTTAGTCGCGGAAACGTCAGAACTGGCATTGTCGCTCGTGTCGTACGCCGGGAGGGAGCTATCCACCGCTGGGGAGGCGTCAAACATCTGATACGCCTCCGCCGTCCCCGCCAGCATCATCCGCCCCTCCAATCCCTCCGCCACCGCCCTGGCCACCGCTCGCTTACCAGCATCCTTCCGCCTCAAACCCAACGACCGACCCGCAAGCCCACAAACGCGCGAAACGTATCCGACCATCTCATTACTCCTTCGATTCCATCAAGCAGAAACGTCCAACATCCACAAACTTCCGCGGCCCGCCCTTTTCGTCCTCGCAGCTATTGCATAGTCTACCGGCTCCCCACCCCCTAGACAAGCAAAACCCCGCCTCCATCCCCAAAGTCCACGACCCCAATTACCCCGGCAGCATTCGTGCAAATTCGTGAATATTCGTGGACCGGCCGCCTACCCCCAAAACTCCGCCGTCCATTTCTCTGGCAGCGCCTCCCTGGGGAAATTCAAAGGAAATTCAAAGCGGTCGGGAGTCTTTGCGGAAATTCAAAGGGGTCGGGAGCCGGGTAGGGTGGGCGTGCTCGCCCACCATCATGCTGCCCCGATGCCTTCAATTGCCCGGGGAAAACGCCGGGCAAAACGGGACCGGGGGGGACAGGAAAAACAGGAAAACGGGACAGGATTCGATCAGCCAGGGGAGACACGGGCAGAAAACGGGGCCAGGGCTGAAAAGGGAGGGGTCGCCAGTCATTTCGCCGACGCCACCCCGCCAAGACATCTACTCCCATCCCCGCCCCGCGCCAGCCATCCCCAGTGAACGACCGCACAAAAACGCCAGAAACCTAACAAATGGCGAACAACAGTGTCGCCCGATCGTACTATGCCATACGCGTATGCTCTTTCTCAACCGAATAGCGTTCTCCGGATGCCTTCGCTTGGCCATGCGGATTTCCGAATTCGCCATTCCTCCCGCCTAACCCCTTGCCAATCCAAAGGCCCCCGAAACCAACCAGGGGGTCTGGCGGGGGTGAAATGGGGGTGAAAAGGGTGGTTTTGGGGGGAGTTTAGGGTGGTTTCCGGGCACCCGCCGGCAGGTTTCCGCCCAGCCACACAGCCTCCCCACCCCGCCATCGGGCGTGACTGGCGATTCGACCTGCTCCGCTCTTGTGCAGGCGGGCGCATTCGCGCTGGCATGCACGATGGCCAGGCGCGAAACCCATCCGCAATGGGTGGTCGCTCGTTCGTCGCTCATGGGATGAGGCGCAGGCCCGGTTCCGGCCGCTTGCGGGTGATCATCGATCGTGACCCAGCAACCCGGCCAGTTGCGCCACCGATGCCGTTCCGGTGGTGCCGAGCTGGTGAATCACAATCGAGGCGGCGGCGTTGGCTAGCTCCAATGCCTCACGCAGCGAAGCGCCGGCGGCCAGCGCCGAGGCCAGGTTCGCTGACACCGCGTCTCCCGCTCCGACAATGTCGATCGCGCCGCGAACCGGCATCGCCGCCAGGTGCTCGACCTCTCCGCCCGGCGCAGCTCCCACGAGCCCGCGCTCGGAGAGGGTGACGAAAACGTAGCGCCCCTGTCGCCCGGCCAACTCGGCGGCGGCGCGCCGGACCTGCTCGACGCCCTCCGGCGGCGCACAGGACAGGAGCATTCCAAGCTCGACGCAGTTCATCTTCATGCTGACCGCGGGATAGCCGCGCAGGCCTCGACGGCTGTCAGCCAGCACCAGCAGCCCGGGCCGCCGGCCAGCAAGCGAGCCTACCTCGCGCAGCACCCCGCCTGTGATCACCCCCGTCTCCGCCAGGTCCACCTGGTCCATGATCAGCACGGCATCGACTTGATCCCACAAGGCGAGCAGCGATTGGCGGAGATGCGACTCGACCTCCGCCGGCGTCGCAGTCCAGTTCTTGCTGTCCAGCCGATTCAGCTCCCTCGGCCCGGCGCCGCCATCCAGGACCAGAGGCTTGCAGTACGTGAAGGTGCGACGCAGCGGCGTCTGCAGGAAGTGATCCAGCCGCACGCCGCGCAGCCGCCCCAGCTCGCGCCGAAGCTCAAAGCCCTCCCCATCGTCGCCCGCAAAACCCACCGCGAAGAGGGTCCCGATGCCCAGCGCCACGAGGTTGTTCAGGACGGTCCCGGCCGCGCCAGGCTGTGCCCGGACGTTGACCACGTTGTGAACGCTCAGCCCCGTCTCGATCGACTTCTCCGTTCGCACGGGATCGATCTCAAGGTAACGATCGAGGCAGAAGTCGCCGACGACAGCCACCCGCAGAGTCGGATACGCGCAGGCGATCTGGGTGAATCGCACGGAGGTCATGATCTGAAGAGCCGGTGGAAAAGGTGATGAATGAACGTGACATTGTCACACTGAGCGTACCGCATGCGCCCGCCCATGCGGCTGTAGCTCTTGCAGAATCGCAGGTAATACGCGGGGTTGTCTTTCGCAGGCTCTCCGCGCGACCAGTCCCACCCGCCGCCGTCCTGCAGATCGACCACGTAAATCGAGTGTCCTGTTACCACCGGCCGGCCTGCTTGCAGCCGAAGGTTGTTGACGCAACTCAGGGCCTTCTCGAAGACCTGCGGACCCATGATCGCCGAGCCGACCGAGAACACCACGCCGCCGTCCAGCCCCTCGACGGCGCCGCCGAACAGCCCAAAGTCGCGATGGGCCGCGCGCCCGATCGCCGCGCCGTTGAACATCGGGTGGTTCGAGATGATGTCGTAGCCGATGCCGGGGTGAACCGTCACGGGAACGCCATGCCGGAAGGCGGCCGCGAGGATCGAGGCATGTTTCCAGCGATGCACGACTTGCCACCGACCGCCGCGCAGGCCGTGCTCCCGCATGGCCACCAGCAACTCGGCGCGGGCGCCGGTCAGCGGGTGCCCAGGCTCGCGGCGGATGTCGTCCTCGAGTTCCAGTGCCTCGGGCAGACTCACGCCGTCCTCGGCAATGAAACGCCCCACCCCGCGGCCGTACCCTTCATTGGCGATGCCCGCCGCCAGGAGCGCAATGTGGATGCTGCGCCCGGTTTCGTCCCAGGCCCCGAACGTCCCCGTCGCCACATTGTCCCGCACGCTCTCGGTCGAGCGCCCCAGCCACGCAAACTCCCAGTCGTGGATCGTCCCCGCCCCGTTGGTCGCCAGGTGCGTCACCCACTGCCCCTTCAGCATCCGCTCGACAATCAGCGCCCCGCCGTTCTTCACCAGATGCGCCCCGTAAATGAGCATCACCGACGCATCGCTCCGCCGGGCCGCCAGCACTCGCTCCGCCGCCTCCTCGATGACCTGCGATAGGCCCTGGGGCAATGCCCGCGGCGCAGATTCAGGGTCAACAAGAATCTGCTCAACCGATGTGAGACTCCGCCGCTGCTCCAGCGGCAGGACGCGGATGCGACTCAGGTCGATGGGCGCACGCGCCGAACTCATCTCAAGCCCCCCCTGTTCGGCCGAGGATGCGATCCACCAACGCCACGGCATCGCGGAAGTCCGGGATCACCACGTCAGCCCCAACCCCCAGCAGCCGCTGCCGCTTCCATTCGTCCATACGCCCCGAACCGTTGTTCGCCTCGTCACTGGCCACCGCCACCGCGATGCCCCCGACGGCCTTCGTATTCTCGATCTCCACGTACCCGTCCCCAAACGCCAGCAGTTGATCGCCGGGGATTCGGTTCTCGCCGAGGATTCGCTCGATGACGATCTTCTTCGAAAAGCTCTGGTAGTCGTCCAGCGCGCCGTAGATACGGCCGCCGAAGTAGCGGGCCACATCGAGCAGTTCGGCCTCCGCCTTGACGAAAGGCTCGTCCGTGCCGCTGGCCAGGTAGAGAGCCAAGCCCAGCGATACCAGCCGCTCCAGCAACGGGCGGGCCGCGTGTACCAGCATCTCGTCGGGCCTGATCCGCCCGCTGCCAAGGCCCTCCATCCTGTCGCGGATCCTCACCTCCAGCCGGCGAAGGTACTCGTGCTTGTACCAGAGTGGATCTTTCGGATGCCCCCCACGCTCGCGGATTCGCTCGCCGAGTTGAATCATCTGGTAGATCGTCTGCTTGCCGTTGAGACGCATGATGTCCTCGAACACCAGTCGCCGCACGCTCTCGTCAGTGTCCTCTGCCCGCCGCGGGAGCATCTCCACCATCATCGGGACCATGACGTCCGGCCAGCCTTGGCGAATCAGCGAAAGCGTCCCGTCGAAGTCGAAAAGAACATGGCTGATGCCCCGCCGAGGCGCAAAACGCGGACGGAACTCCACCGCCCCGATGAAGGCCCCAGTGCTGCTCCCTGAACTGACTGACCGAACGTCGCTCGCCATCTGATGCCTGCCTCCTTCAGATCAACCCCGGTCCCCGACGCACAACGGGACCGGCAACTCAAGGCCGACTCGATAGCATAGCGATTCGTCGGTGGCCGAGAAGGCGCCTGTTCACTGCCATCCGTAAGTCTTGCCCGGCTGCATCGCATGACCCCAGCTCAAGGTGTGCCCATCGCTTAGATCCAACCGCGCGCCGCCGACGCGGCCGGCCTGGATCAGCGTGCTAAATTGAAAATACACCGCGTCCATGTCGCTGTGCCAGGTCGGGAAGTGGCCAAATCCGCCGTCGGCGTTCCGGCAGCGCAGCGCCCAGTCGGCCGCCTTGGCGATCGCCTTGCGAACCGGCTCTGCATCGCCGCCAAGCTGCCGCAGAATGAACACGGCATCGAAACACGCGTGAACGTCCCAGTCCGGCTCCTTGATGTCAAAGCCTCCATCGGGTTTCTGGCTCTGCACCACCCGCTGAACCATTCTCCCGGCCTTGGGCGTTGGCTGGCCGACCAGCCGAAAGTAATGGGCCAGATGAAACGCCGCGGCCACGTGATCCCCCAGGTACCCATCATCGGTCTGATTGGCGATCTGCCAGTCGCGAAGAGCCTTGTCGTACTCCGCGGGAAAAGGCTTCTCCATCGCCGCGTAGAACAGCGGGAAGAAGCTCGTCGTGTACCAGGGGAGCTTCTTGTAGGCCTCC
>Ga0315284_10011486_pt1 | contig 12625 bp, 10 predicted proteins | sample YL17G09_16_MG_FD_203696 | JGI IMG/M metagenome (GOLD analysis project Ga0315284, IMG submission 203696) | Sediment microbial communities from Yellowstone Lake, YNP, Wyoming, USA - YL17G09_16 | ecosystem: Environmental > Aquatic > Freshwater > Lake > Sediment | place: USA: Wyoming | collected... | reverse complement strand
CAACAAACAACTTACAACATACAACATACAACATACAACATACAACATACAACTTACAATTTCTAATTATGTACCTACTAGGTTACGACATCGGAAGCTCCTCAGTGAAAGCCAGTCTTATTGAAATTGAATCAGGATCATGCCTGACAGCTGCTTTCTATCCAAAACAGGAGATGCTCATCAATGCGATTAACCCGGGTTGGGCTGAACAGGATCCCAACCTGTGGTGGGAAAATCTTAAGCTTGCCACCCGTGATGTGATAGCATCTTCCGGATTAACCGGAGATGCTATAAAAGCTATCGGTATTTCCTACCAGATGCACGGTTTGATTTGTATCGGCAAGGATCACCAGGTATTGCGCCCCTCAATCATATGGTGTGACAGCCGTGCAGTTGAAATTGGATCAAAGGCTTTCCGAGAAACAGGAGAACAGGTATGTCTCAGTCGCTTGCTGAATTCACCGGGCAATTTCACGGCTTCCAAACTAAAATGGGTTAAAGAAAACGAACCGAAAGTTTATGAAAGGATCTTCAAGATCTTACTTCCGGGCGACTATATTGCCCTAAGACTTACCGGTGAAGTCTGCTCCACGATCTCTGGATTATCCGAAGGCATATTCTGGGATTTTCAAAGCCGGGAACCTGCCCAATTTCTGCTTGATTATTATGGATTTTCACCTGAATTACTACCTGAACTCAAGGCAACATTCTCCGAGCAGGGCAGGGTGAATCGCAGTGCCGCGCAGGAACTGGGACTGAAAGAAGGTACTCCTGTGTCTTACAGAGCCGGCGATCAGCCTAATAATGCTTTTTCACTCAATGTACTCGAACCCGGAGAGATTGCTGCAACTGCAGGTACTTCCGGAGTGGTCTACGGAGTTTCGGACGTTGTCCGGTATGATCCCTTATCGCGCGTGAATACCTTTGCTCATGTTAATTACACACCTGAAAATATAAGGCTTGGCGTATTGCTCTGTATTAACGGTACAGGTATTTTAAATTCATGGCTAAAACGCAATGCGGGTTTTACTACTGCAAGTTACTCCGCTATGAATGAGGCAGCCTCAGGTATTCCAGTAGGTTCGGATGGTTTGGTAATTATTCCTTTTGGCAACGGAGCAGAAAGGATGCTGGGAAATGTCGACCCTGGAAGTTTTTTCGCCCATATTGATTTTAACCGGCATAGAAACAGCCATCTGGTACGTGCTGCACAGGAAGGAATAGTATTTGCCTTTCATTATGGCATGGAAATCATGAGACAAACGGGAATTCAACCCTCCGTTATCCGTGCCGGGAAGGCCAATATGTTTCTGAGTCCAGTTTTCAGGGAGACACTGGCAGGCATTACCGGGGCAACCATTGAGTTGTATAATACCGATGGATCGCAGGGAGCGGCCATTGGCGCAGGTTTGAGTACCGGGTATTACAAGTCTTTCAGAGAAGCCTTCAGTGGATTGAAGAAACTTGAAACCATAGAACCGGATAGATCGAAGGCCGATGCTTACCTCAGTGCCTATGAAAAATGGCTGGAGGTTCTGAATAGGGTGATCAAGAATGTTTAATCGTTTAATCGTTTAATCGTGTAATCGAAAATCCAAATAAACAATTCAACGGTTCAACGATTAAACGACATAGGCTAAAATCAACAACTAATAAATAATATGATGAATTTAACCATTGGAAACAAAGAATTCTTCCCGGGGATCGGGAAAATTCATTTTGAAGGTCAGGGTTCTAAAAATCCCCTGGCATTTCGCTGTTATGATGAAAAACGTGTAGTAGGCCATAAAACCATGAAAGACCATATGAGGTTCGCCGTGGCTTACTGGCACTCATTCTGTGGTACAGGCGGTGACCCGTTTGGCTCAGGAACCCGGATTATGCCCTGGAATGATAGCTCCGATCCCCTTCAGCGTGGGAAAGAGAAGATGGATGCCGCTTTTGAATTTATTACCAAAATGGGAATACCGTATTATTGCTTCCATGATATTGACCTGGTGGATGAGGGCAATCTTTTTACGGAGTACGAAAAACGCTTGAAGGCCATGGTTGATTATGCGGCTAAAAAACAGAAGGAATCCGGTGTTAAACTTTTATGGGGAACGGCCAACGTATTCTCACATCCACGGTATATGAACGGTGCATCTACCAATCCCGATTTTAAGGTTCTGACATGTGCAGCCTTGCAGGTTAAAAACGCCCTGGATGCCACCATAGCTCTGGGAGGAGAGAATTACGTATTCTGGGGAGGTCGTGAAGGCTATATGAGTCTGCTGAATACGCATATGAAACGCGAGCAGGAGCACCTGGCCAAATTTCTGCATGCTGCAAGGGACTATGCCAGGAAAAACGGTTTTAAAGGCTGGTTCTTTATTGAACCCAAACCCATGGAGCCTACCAAACACCAGTATGATTTCGATGCTGCAACGGTAGTTGGTTTTCTCAGGTATTTCGGTCTCGATAAGGACTTCAAATTAAATGTAGAAGTGAACCATGCAACATTGGCAGGACATAGTTTTCAACATGATTTGCAGGTGGCTGCCGACGCAGGTATGCTGGGTAGTATTGATGCCAATCGCGGAGATGCTTTTAACGGATGGGATACAGACCAATTCCCTATTGACCTGTATGAGCTTACCGAAGCTATGCTGGTAATTCTTGAGGCTGGGGGTTTACAGGGTGGAGGTACTAATTTCGATGCAAAGATCCGGCGTAATTCCACTGATCCTGAAGACTTGTTCATTGCCCATATTGCCGCTATGGATGCATTTGCAAGAGCCCTTACTATAGCCCAAAACATTATCGAAAAATCACCTTACCTGAAAATGCGGAAAGACCGGTATGCCTCTTTCGACAGCGGTGACGGCCAGGCATTTGAAAAGGGAAAACTCACGCTCGAAGACTTACGGAATCTGGCAATCACGAATGGCGAACCTAAAATCACCAGTGGTAAACAGGAATTGTACGAATCAATAATCAACATGTATATTTAATCATCATGGCATTTATCGACACCTCATCAAAGTCTTCAGGAACTGCCTTTACCAAAGGGAATCCTGTATACATTATGGCACTGACCCTGGTGGCCACATTAGGCGGCCTGCTATTCGGTTATGACACGGCAGTAGTTAACGGTGCTGAAAAATCACTGGTAGAATTATTTATCTCCAGGATCTTTGATCCAGCCAATCACGATTACACGCTATCCCTTATCGGTCAGTATAAAGTAATGATGACCTTCGTGATTTACCTGGTTTTCATAATAATTTCAGCCCAAATTATCAGATTGATCGGCGCCAGAAAGGGATTATCCATTAGTGCGCTTTTATTGGCCGCTGTGACAATCTGGGCAGTCAGCTTTCTTCGCAGGGCCATTCCTGTTGAGGGGCCCGACCTTCAGGACACAGCGGATGCCATAAAGGGTTTTATTATTTCAAGTGCTCTCATCGGTTGCATAATCGGGGGAGCCTCGGCAGGATTTATATCAAAATCACTGGGCAGGAAAAGAGGACTGATCATTGCGGCCGTTGCCTTCTTCCTGTCAGCCATCGGGGCCTGGAAACCCGAGACATTTAATGTCTTTGGAACACTACCAGTATATTCATTTGTAGTTTACCGCATCATCGGGGGAATCGGCGTGGGTATTGCATCCATGATATCACCCATGTATATAGCCGAAATCGCACCTGCAAATATCAGGGGTAAACTCGTATCATGGAACCAGTTTGCGATAATTTTCGGGATGCTCGTGATTTATTTTGTTAATTTGCTGATCGCCAAGCAAGGTAATGAATCATGGTTAATTGCTGAGGGCTGGCGCTGGATGTTTTTTTCAGGGGCTATACCTGCAGGAATCTTTTTGATCCTGCTGTTTTTCGTGCCCGAAACTCCCCGTTACCTGGTCATGAAGGGAAATGAGAAAAGGGCACTTGAAGTTCTCAATAAAATTTCAGGTAAAGAGAATGCTCCCGGAATTCTTAAGGAAATCAGGGAAACCATTCACGAAAAAAGTGTTCCGTGGCTTTCCTTCGGCTTTTTTGTCATTTTCATCGGCATTATGCTTTCAGTATTTCAGCAGTTTGTTGGAATAAATGTTGTATTATATTATTCGGCAAATATCTTCAGGGATATGGGTGCGAAAACCGATGCATCACTTCTCTCAACAATATATGTTGGCATTGTTAATCTTGCATTTACCGTAGTTGCCATTGTCACTGTTGACAGGTTTGGAAGGAAACCTCTGATGATCATTGGTGCATTGATAATGGCTGCGGCGATGATTTCACTGGGTGCAACATTCTATACCAACTTGTCTACTACTGTTGAAAATGATATGACGATAACAAAATTTGTTTCTTCCCGTGCCGCATCAATGGCCTTGATTTTTGTTTTACTCTATATCGCTGGGTTTGCCATGAGCTGGGGACCCGTAACCTGGGTATTGCTGGCTGAAATTTATCCAAACAGTGTACGGGGTGCCATGTCAATTGCAGTAGCAGCACAATGGATTGCCAACTGGATCATTTCTCTGACCTTTCCCATGATGAATGATAATCAATGGCTGACACAACAGTTTAACCATGGATTTTCTTATTGGCTTTACGGTATAATGGGTATACTGGCTGCCCTCTTTATGTGGAAACTGGTTCCAGAGACCAAGGGGAAGACGCTGGAGGAGATGGAGAAACTCTGGAAGAAGTGACAAGTGACGAGGGACAAGTGGGTTTTGGGCATGTTACTTCTCCTCCGCCTTTCCTAACGCTTCCTTTGCTGAAGCCTTGAATATATTGTACGACCAGGTGGCACCGCTGATGGCATCTACCTTGTTGAGATCCTGATACTTCAACAGACTGTCGGGGTATGACTGAATGCCTTTCCAGTCGTTCCTGCATTGTTGAATATACAGATCATTTCCGGCAAAGTATTTTTCATACTTGTCATCAAAATACTCGTGCTTTGCAGAGTCACGCACAAAGAACTCAACTTTTATGATCTGTTCGTTTTCAACAATGATCCGGGTATTACCATAATAGGGTTCATCAGTATAAATGGCCCTGGATGTGCCAATATAATTACCATCCTTATAAGGTCCATTACCTGAAAATGCTGCCAGAAGAAGTACTCCGAAAACTAAAAGTATTTTTTTCATAGAAATATAAATAATTTGGAATAGTTTACACTTCGACTACGCTCAGCGTGACATTACATGAAACATGTCAGGCTGAGCGGAGTCGAAGCCGATTATAATCAAACAATGAAATTGATATCTGATTTATGACCGTTTAAACAGAAAGTTCCCTATAATTTCATAAAAACTCTTCCCCTATATCAGGCCAGGCTTTGCAGCATGGTAATAAGGTTGGAGGCTCTTTTATCGATACTCTCAACTTCAGCTTTCAGCGTTTTAACAAATTTGTTACCTTCATAAGTACCCCGTACTGCTTCAAAATCGAGAATATTAGTCTTTTCATCCCCATCAATACCATACCCGTAACGGCTGGTCATATCAAACTCCTTGGTTGCATCCTGCAGGATCATGTTATTCAGTTTGATGGCATTTTTCTGCCAGTCACCTATGATTTGAATAAGCGTTTCCCCGTTTATTTGTTCTGTTTTTAAACCGGTTTCCGACTCAAGGTAAGCGGAACACCAACTCCAGGAATATTGCTTATAATTATTATGCATTTTCCTGAGATATTCCAGTATTTGCCCTACTGATTGAATGCTTCCCTTTTTGATGCTGTCAATAAGCTTTTCAATTAAATCAACCGGAGCGAACATCCCCGAAAGATCGCACCAATCACCGCGACCTGATTCTCCCTGTGAAGTCAGCACTTCTCTTACCCTGTTCAGGGATAGTTCTCCTGCGCACGCTTCAACTCTTTCAACAACTTCACTCCCAATATACACTTTCAAAGCCATTTCATAAAACTTCCGGGTAGTTTTAAGGAGCAACCGGGGGATATGAATTCCCTTATAAGTAACATATTCCTGAGTTTTCAGGGCGTTGTCGGCCAGTTCACCCAGTAACCCCACAGCTTTTGCCATCCTGCCGCCAACATAGGGATTGAAAAGGCTAAAACTTATCAGATCGTGCTTTTCCGGATCGTTTCGTTTGTCCCTGGCAGGCCACTTTTCACTGTCCCTGCGGGTTCCGACTGTAAACAAATTCATAGCCGGATATAAGATACTTTTCCCTTTTTCTTCTGTAATGTAAGAAAAGGGGAAATCACTGGTGTCAAAATTAGTGAAATGCTTACCAACTAACACATTGTAAGCTCCAACCCGACAAGGCCAAAGCAGATAGCTGGAGGATCCGGTTTTTGAACCCCGTTCCACAATTCCCTGATGCACCGGACCCAGTTTATACATGTGGTTACTGATATTGGTTCCGCTACCTGCATTGTAAAATGAAAACATACCTGCCAGCAGTAAGGTTGATTTGTGATGACTGACGGTATAAGGTCCTGCGAAAATACTGCAGGCTTCCCCCAACCCCACTTCTGTATTGGCAAATAAAGCGGAATTCTCAGCCGAAAATTGCCTGCCGATAGTTACTCCCTGCCCAATAAAGCATTTTTCAAGATAGGTCCCCCCGGTAACTGACGATCCCGAAAGGATGATGAACTTTTTAGCTATAACGCCTTCCCCTATATGCACAGATGCCTCCTGGTTGCTGATAATCGAACCTTCCTCAATACGCAAGGCTCCCGAAATTTCCGCATGACTCCCAATGTTAAGATTGCACAGAACTCCTGCATGCCGAATCTTGGTATAGGATCCTATTCGGCCTGTTCGTGATTTTATCGCTGCTATGTAGGAATGGATCATGGATTTCAACTGGTCTGTCAGTTCAGGATCATGACGATAGAATACCAGTAAATAGGCTAACTGTGCTGACAGACGATCAAATATTATCAGTTCACGACCACCGGTTTCGTTCAATACCTCAATTTCAGTACCATTGCCAAATGTTGTCTCCTGATTGACAGATACTGATCCAGTATTTACAATAACCACGTGGTCTTCAATGACATAATTGGATACCTGTCCGACATTCTGGATCAAAACGTTGTCTCCGATTTCACATTGCTGAATACTGGTATTGTATAATCCGGAAGGCCTGTTCATGCCTTTTTCAACTTCAATACCTTCTCTAAAAAGACCCAGCCTGATCTTACCGCTGAAGCTAACATTTTGAATGCGGTCAGCTGTGAAACCGTCTCTCACAGTAATTTCCGCCCAGCTGTCTGCCCGGCATCCCTGTTGCCTGAGGGTGGCAATTTCGTGATCTGTTAATACCCTGTACTGCATTCCTTAAGTCTTTAATCTTCAATCTTAAATCATTAATCTAGAATCATTTTCGATATCCTTGAAATATTTCACCGTTTCCACACGCAATTCCAGGGTTGATGCTTCATCACAAACTATAATGCCTTTCTGGTGCATTTGAAGTACGGAAACGGTCCACAGGTGATTGATGCCTCCTTCCACAACTTCGCGTAATGCGCGTGCTTTGCTGAAACCGGTAATGATGATCAATACTTCCCGGGCATCCATAACTGTGCCTACACCAACTGTCAAGGCTTTGGTAGGGACCTTGGTCATGTCACCGTTAAAAAACCTGGAATTGGCAACAATTGTATCATATCTTAAAGTTTTGACCCTTGTTCTTGAACTAAGTGATGATCCGGGTTCATTAAAGGCAATATGTCCATCCGGACCGATCCCTCCAAGAAACAGATCAATACCGCCAAAGCTGATTATTCTCTTCTCATAATCTTCACATTCTCTATCCAGATCTGCCGCATTACCGTTTAAAATGTTGACATTCTTCCTGGGAATGTCAATATGATTGAATAAATTGTCATACATAAAGGAGTGATAACTTTCTTTATGATCTTGGGGCAAACCGACATACTCATCCATATTAAACGTAACCACATGTTTGAAGGAAACTTCACCTTTTTTATGCCTTCGAATAAGCTCCTGGTATGCCGGAATTGGTGATGAACCGGTAGGTAACCCCAGAACAAATGGCTTATTTGCTGTGGGATTTGCCTTTGTAATTCGCTCAATGACGTAATTTGCCACCCATTTTCCTACTTCAGCGGCATCGGAATTAATGATGATTCTCATGAATTTAATTGTTAGTTGTTAGTTATTAGTTGATAGTTGTTTTTTATTGAAGCACGATTTTTGCATCCGCCACAAAAGAACCGCTTCCTTCTTTTAATACAATCAGCGGATTAATATCCAATTCTTGTATTTGCGGGAAGTCCATGGCAAGCTGGCTCAAGCGTAAAATACACGATTTTATACTGGCCGTGTCATATTTTTCCATCCCTCTCATACCATTTAACAAACCAAAGGCTTTTATTTCATGGATCATTGATTCGGCAGCCGATTCACTGACCGGTGCTACGCTAAAGCTAACGTCCTTGTACAACTCAACATATATCCCGCCAAGGCCGAACATTACCACCGGTCCGAATGAAGGGTCTCTTTTAATACCGAGAATAACTTCCCTGCCGGCATTGACCATTTTGGTAATATACACTCCCTGAATTTTAACTCCTGGTTTTGAGATATTTACATTATGAAGGATCGACTGGTAGGCTTTTTCAGCCTCCATCTGGGTGGTGACATTGAGTATCACTCCTTTGACATCACTTTTGTGAGCTATTTCGTCTGACAATACTTTCATGACAACCGGAAAACCAATCTTTGCTGCTGCTTCGGCAGCCTGTGCGGATGTGTTGGCTACCAATCCCTGAATGATTGGAAGCCGGTAGGCTTCAAGAATTTCTACAGCCTTTTCCTCTGATAAGAATGTGATGTGTTGTTCCAGCGATTTGAGTATTATTGATTGGACAGTCTTCTTATCGACGTCACTAAAGGTTTTCACCTGTAAATTCCGTTCATATCTGTCGCTTTTGAAGCTGCATACCCTGGCAAAACTGCGGCACATCGATTCCGGAAGGATATAATGAGGAATCTTATTACGCTGCAGAATATCCACACCGCTTCTCACGTCAGCTTCTCCCATAAAAGAGGTATAAACCGGCTTGGTATAACCTTCGGTCACTTTAACGATTTCATGTGCAATGGTATCGATATCCGTCATCGATTGGGGTGTAAGAATTACAAAGATGCCATCCACGCCTGGATCACTCATGGCGCCGGTGATGGCAAGGTTGTAACGGTCAGCCCGGGCATCCCCGATGACATCTACCGGGTTTTTAATGTTTGCGGTTGCTGGCAGATATTTTTTGAAGAGGAGGGTAGTCTCTTCTGTGAAGGTTGCCAGTTCCAAACCTTCACTTATCGCGGCATCAGTAGTAAGAACACCGGGTCCGCCTGCGTTGGTGATAATGGCAATTTGGTTTGATTTCGGAAGGGGCTGATAAGCAAAGGCAATAGCTATGTTAAACATTTCCTCAATATTGGCGCAGCGTATAATACCTGCCTGTTTAAAAGCTGCATTGCATATTTCATCGCTGCCAGCCAATGAACCGGTGTGTGAAGCTGCGGCCGATGCACCAGCATCAGTCCGTCCTGATTTCAATATCAAAACCGGCTTACCTGTCTCAATAATAATATCCTGTGCTGCCCGCATAAGTGCCAGTCCATCCGACACTTCTTCAAGATACAGGAGAATAACTTTTGTTTTTTCATCATCCTTCAGATAATACAGCAGATCGATTTCGCTGATATCAGCCTTGTTGCCAAAGCTGATAAATTTTGAAAATCCAATATGTTTTGCACGGGCATAATCAAGAACGGCTGTGCATAAGGCGCCGCTTTGTGATAAAAAGCCAATGGTGCCTTCTTCAGGCATTTTTCTTGCAAAGGAGGCGTTAAGGCAAACAGCAGGATCAGTATTGATAACGCCCAGACAATTGGGACCAATAAAGGACATCTCATATCGCTCTGCAATCATCTTCAATTGTGTCTCTCTATCACGCCCCTTTTCACCAACTTCTTTAAATCCGGCAGAAATAATAACCACTGCCTTTATTCCTTTTTGTCCGCATTGCTCCATGGCCATATGACAAACTTGTGCCGGAAACACAAGGATGGCAAGATCAACCGGATAATCAATATCAATTACGTATTTGTACGCTCTGACGGAACAAATGGATTTTTCTCCGGGACTGACCGGGAACAATATCCCTTTGAATTCTGCTTTGAGAATATTATACAGAATATCATAGGGAACTGTCCCCTTGATATTGTTAGTGCCAACTACAGCAACTGACCGCGGATAAAACAGTTTTTCAAGGTTGTTTTTGTGCACTTGAAACCTTGGCGTCATAAGTTGATTGAATGGGTCCATTGCTATAAATTTTACCAAAGACATAAAACCAGGCGAGCCTGGATAAATTAGAAAATTCAATTAAGACAGGCGCTGACAAAATCAACAGCACCTGAAACTGTTTGCACTTCCATGGCCTTTTCCTGGTCCATTTCGATGCCGAATTCTTCCTCGAAAGCTGCGATAAGTTGCAGGCTTTGCATAGATGATGCGCCTAAATCGAAAACAAAATTGGAATCATCAGTTATTTCCGATACATCTTTTTCAAGTATCTGTCCAATAACATACTTAATTTTTGATCTGATCTCACTTTTATCCATAATCTTCCTCCCTTTAAGATTAATAATAGTGTTTCTTCAGGTAATCAAGGTGAGAGAACAATACAAGCGAATAAAAAACAATATTACAATAATAAAGAATTTTATAGTTAATAGCAGTTTTTTAACATTTCTTTCTTTAGTATTGAAGATACCGGTTTCTTTTTGAAAGTTACGAAGGCTTTTGTGGGTAGTGGTTAAATCATAGGCAACTACTCTTTTTTTATTACTTTTGTTTTTCAACAAATGCATTACATGCCTTTTAAAAATGGGTATCAAGGAGAACATAGCCCTTTTACGCAAAGAAATACCGCAATTCGTTAAAATTGTCGCTGTTTCCAAGACTATGCCTGCAGCAGTCATTAAAGAAGCTTACAATGCTGGTCACCTGGCTTTTGGAGAAAACCGGGTGCAGGAAATAACGGAAAAACAGCAGTTGTTGCCATCGGATATCGAATGGCATCTGATCGGACATCTACAAACCAATAAAGTCAAATATGTGGTACCTTTTGTCCAGGTCATTCACTCTGCAGATAGTCTGAAACTGTTGTCTGAGATAAACCGTGAGGCCGCCAAGGCGAAACGGAAGATAGACTGTCTCTTGCAGATGCGAATTGCCAGGGAGGAAACCAAATTTGGATTGTCATTTACAGAGGCGGCTCAGATTCTAAGTTCGGATGAATGTGATGATTTCCAACACATAAGGATAACCGGACTGATGGGAATGGCAACTTATACCGAGAATACTAAACTGATTAAGGAGGAGTTTTCGCAACTGGCCCGGTATTTTAATGAGATGAAAGCCAAATGGTTTTCAAACATTTCATCATTTAAGGAATTATCCATGGGAATGTCGGGTGATTACAAGCTTGCAATTGAAGCAGGCTCCACCATGGTTAGGATCGGTAGCTTGATTTTTGGCGAAAGAAACTATAATAAATAAAATTGCTAGTCCTATGATAAAATTAGAGACAAGTTATCTTGGTCTGACCTTAAAAAGTCCATTAATTGTCGCTAGCTCTGGTCTGACAAATTCGGTTGAAAAAATCAGGAAGTTTGAAGAACTGGGTGCCGGTGCGGTAGTGCTAAAATCACTTTTTGAAGAGCAAATTAATTATGAGGCAGGTATGCTGTTGGAGAATGGCCTTTATCCCGAAGCACATGATTACATTACCGGTTACTCCAAAACACATTCAGTTGAAGAATACCTTAAATTAATTGAGGAGGCCAAGAAAGCCGTTACAATACCTGTTATTGCCAGTATCAACTGTATGTCAGCAAACGAATGGGTTACTTTTGCCAGGGATATTGAAAAAGCGGGCGCTGATGCACTTGAATTAAATATATTCTTTGTGGCTTCGGATAAAGAACAATCGTCCGAACAATACGAAAAACTTTATCATGATTTAATAGTTAAAGTAAAGCAGGTTACACAAATCCCCCTTGCTGCCAAAATCGGCTATTACTTTACTAATCTGGCAGGCATGGTGAATAACCTTTATTTCAGAGGGGTCAAAGGTGTAGTATTGTTTAACAGGTTTTATGAACCGGATATTGATATCGAGAAAATGAAACTTACCACCTCCGGAGTATTCAGTTCGCCTGCCGACATCCGGCAATCGTTGCGCTGGGTGGGTATTATATCCGACAGGGTTAAAAACATTGATATAGCGGCTTCTACGGGAATACACGACGGCAAAGCCGTTATTAAGCAGATACTGGCCGGGGCTAAGGCGGTACAAATCTGTTCTGTGCTTTATAAAAAAGGTGAAGAGCATTTAAAGGTAATTGCTGGCGAACTTGAAAGCTGGATGAGCAGGAAAGGCTTCAATAGCATTGAAGCATTCCGTGGTAAGCTGAATTACCATAAGATTCCGGATCCTTCTGTTTATGAGCGTACCCAGTTTATGAGGTATTTTTCAAGTTATCGCTGATAAGGGTGTATTATAAACGCTCGCATTTCCACTGCCTGTTTTGGCTGGCAATTCTA
>Ga0315284_10011485_pt1 | contig 12626 bp, 22 predicted proteins | sample YL17G09_16_MG_FD_203696 | JGI IMG/M metagenome (GOLD analysis project Ga0315284, IMG submission 203696) | Sediment microbial communities from Yellowstone Lake, YNP, Wyoming, USA - YL17G09_16 | ecosystem: Environmental > Aquatic > Freshwater > Lake > Sediment | place: USA: Wyoming | collected... | reverse complement strand
AATACCTTCTAATCAGTATAGTCTTATTTGGCATAAAGTTTTAGCAATAATGTCTGACGCTTCTATAGCCAATAAAATCAAGCCTCTGTTTGCGACTTTTCTTTCCTCGGCTAAACGAGTTCCACAGATAGCGATTACAAACAGAAACATTTTTGATGGTACTCCTGATTTTTCATTATGGATAACATTTGATTTCAGCTTGCCTTTGGAACAATTTGAGATGCAGGCACAATCATTTCTAAAAAACAATAAAGATATATGGGAAACATTTAGACAAGACAGCGAACTTCTTCAAAAGTTACCGCCGAGTTATTCTGAATTTAGTTTTATTAATGATGAGAGTGTTTTAGATGCTGCGGTTCGTTCTATTATGGCTGTTTTTGATAGGCAGGGAAAAGAACTATTAGAGACAAGTCCTTTGTTTAGTATAGAAAAAGCAAAGAAATTATTCCTCTCTCAAATATCAAGTATTATCAAGAGTAAGGGAGAAGCATGGTATTATTGGCCCGATTTAACTAATACAGTTGCACAATTATCTGAAGACATGTCTAATTTCAGTGATAATCAATGGGAAGACTTTTTAGGTGAGGTTGATAATACTTTAAAGCGGAATATGTCCAAGGAAGAGTTAAACCCTATAAATTTCTTAGACTTTGATTATATAAGGGTTAAACCAATTAAGATTTTCACTACTCATAATGCTTCATACTCGGAAAAAGAAATTATAACATTACGTCTTTCCAAAGAATTCAGTGTCAAGGTGCCAGTTAAAGAAGAAATACTTGAAAAAGCTCTGGCTATAGCAAAATCTGTATAGTATAATTAAAATATGAGGTTGCACCATATTAAAGTGTCACAGTTAAGCGCGAAACAATCAGACCAAGTCAACGCTTTGATTAAATCTTTTGTCTTCATTGTTTTTCCCTTATAAATCTTGGACGAATAGGTTTGCCGTCTACAGTGTTATTAATACGTTCCGGGTCATAATGCCAAAATTTCCCATCAGGATCAACTCCGCTATTAAATGTTTCAAGTCTCATAAAAAACAAGCCTTTGCCACTCTTCAAAATAACTAATTGATTAGAAACAAAAAATGGATTCTCGTGTGGGTCTATAGTAGCGACTCCAATAACTTCCACTAAAGTACTATCAAAGTCCTTGTATATTCCTGAAAGTGGAATATTATTAACCACTTCATCATATCTTTTCAAACAACCGGATATCTCCTCTCCGAACATGTACTTAGGGGCTACTGTTTTGTTTCCCATGATGGCGCATTCCTCCTTTTCCAAAAGGATTATACTTGATTCAAACCTTGAAATCAAGTATAATCCTTCTTGGAGAAAAAATATGCGAATTGAACCAGATATTAAACTAGATTTTTCTGATGTTTTAATCCGTCCTCAATGGTCAACTGCTCCGAGTCGCGCCAGTGTAAAATTAACTCGTGAGTTCAAATTTAATGAGCATGTTTGGACGGGGATTCCTATTATTGCTGCTAATATGGACACCATTGGCACTTTTGCGATGGCTAGAGCAATGGTTAAGCACAAGATGATGGCGTGTATTCATAAGTATTATCCATTAGAAGACTTAGAGAAGTTTTTTTCTGAAGAGGAAATGAATAACTCTTGCTTTTATACATTAGGAATTAAAGAAGATGATTTCGCTAAACTAGAAGCTCTTTGTGAAAAAGTAACCCCTAAATTTATTTGTGTAGACGTAGCTAATGCTAATACTCAATTTGTAATAGATAGAATAAAGAAAATACGCTATAGGTTTACCAATTCCACATTAATGGCAGGAAATATCGTAACACCTGAAATGGTTCATCATTTGATTGTTAATGCTGGAGTAGAAATTGTTAAGGTCGGGACGGGATCAGGGGCGCTCTGTCTCACTCGCATTGTTACAGGTTGTGGCTATCCCCAATTGTCTGCTATTATTGAATGTGCTGACGCCGCTCATGGGTGTGGTGGAAAAATTTGCTCTGACGGAGGAATCACTTGCCCTGGAGATATTGCTAAGGGCTTTGGCGGTGGTGCAGATTTTTTAATGATTGGGGGATTTCTAGCCGGTCATGACGAGTGTGGTGGAGAAAAGATTGATGGCAGAATGAAATGCTATGGCATGTCCAGTCTAGAAGCTAATAACAAATATAGTGGAGGATTAAAAGACTATAAGGCAGCAGAAGGACGATGTGTAGAAGTCCCATGCAAAGGACCAGTAGCCGCAACTCTACAAGAAATCACAGGTGGATTAGCTTCTGCTGCTACTTATCTTGGCGCTTCTAAACTAAAAGACTTCCCAAAGTGCTGTACATTCATTCGGGTTAACCGTACTCACAATACCGTATTTGAGAAACAATCATGATAGAAAAACGATATAGCTGGAGTAAAATAAACCAGATAATTGATCGTCTTATCAAAAAGATCAATGGTCCGTTTACTTCTATCCTCGCTATAGCTAATGGCGGTTTATATATTGGTGAAAGAATCGCTACTAAATTAAACATCCCTCTTTATACAGTAGGCATAAGCTACTATGATGGTAAAAAGAAGAGAAAACTACCACAGATTAATACTGCAATTGTAAATAAAAACACTGCTTTTTCAATGGTTGTTCCTTTTGAAAAAACAGCGAGTCCGTGTCTTATAGTAGATGATCTAATTGATACAGGAGAAACAGTTAAAACATTGCAAAAAATATGTAGTTTTCGCAAGGAAAAAGATGCCATAGCAGTTCTATTTTGGAATAAATCCGCAGAACCTAAGCCTGATTTTTATGCGGAAGAAAAAAGTAAAGAATGGTACGTTTTTCCCTGGGAGGAATAAAAATGGATAAATGGAATAAAATCTTCGTTAAAGAGATTAAAAACGCCAGTAAAGAATTGCCAAAACTTAGTGGTGCTAAATTCTATGATAAACCATTTAAAAAATATCAAGAGCTTTCCACGTCTTCCTCTTTTAGTCTACTTGCTCTTGATTCTTTAATTATAAATGATGAAATACTAGCACAAGAAGCGCAAACAATAATATCTCAATTCGCTAGGCAAATTAAATGGTGCGGCGTCAAACAAATATCACCACTTAGAGTTGAACCACAGCATGATGAACAAACCGCCACGTGGAAAGTCAGCTTGAAGATAGCGCAAGTTTAATTGGAAGAAGGCGCAGGGCATGCTCCTGACTCCTTTTTAGGGGAGCGATCTGTTTAGTAGACAGTCCCGGTTCGCTTGTCCGGTTCACCTTCTATACAGGAAAAACAAATCCTTTCCCGTACATATTAATCGGGAGAGGAGTTTTATCATGCGTTGGAATTGCTATTTTATATTTCAGGATGTTTTAGATATGCCAAGCCAAGCTTTAGGAGAAACCCCTTGGCGCTTTAGTGTTGCTGACCTTCTTATTAAAATGGCTACTGTTAAGAACCAATTCATTATGAAGATGAGAGCAGACGACGAAAACAAAGAAAGACAACCTGAAAACAAGCCAGGAAAAGTAACAATACACGAATTTCAAATCAGTCCAGAATACATAGAAAGTGTACTGGATCGACTTGAGAATATACTTATGTGGGTAGAAGGAGAAAACAATGCAAATTACAGGATGCAACTCTAATCTTATTAAAACCGCTAGTGCGTTCGTTAATCCATCTAATGTTAAAACTCCAGAAAAAATGGATAAGCGAGAATTGACTAGGGCTATTCGTCAAGCTATAGCCGCAGAAGAAGAAGCCGTTCATCTTTATGAAACAATTGCAGATGCCTCAGATGATAAACTCGTAGTTAAAGCCATGAAAAGTATAGGTGATGAGGAACGTGTACATATCGGAGAACTTCAAAAACTACTTGAAATCCTTCTCCCAGATGAAAAGAAGCATATAGACGAAGGTAAAAAAGAAGTAGAAGAAATGGAAAAAGAAAAATAAATGAAACTACGCAAAACCATAGACATGTCTAAGAAAGCCCAAGAAAATCCAGCCCTTTTGGTTAAAGACCTAGCAGAGACATTGCTTCAGGAAATCAGACACACTATAACTAAAATAAATGTGATAATGCCCCAATGTCCAGTCCTTCAGTCCCCAACCTTCCAAAATAACGCATTCTTAGTCGCTTTGAAAAACCCAGAAAATATTGGCGCAATTGTAGCTGCTGCACAACAAGCTGTTAAAGAAACTCCAGCTACTGCTCCTAGTACATCGCAAACTACTACTCCTGCTCTTGATGCTACTAAAATTCCTGTTGGAGGATTATTGAATTTTATTAGAAATTCTAAATAATTCCTTTGCCGTATCTAATAATTTCAGGGTCTTTTTCTCCAATAGCTGAACAAGCCAACATCCACTTTATTTCCCACGGCTGTTGACATACTTCCTTTGGTGCTGTTCTTAAATATTCCCAAACCGCTTGTATACGTCTAGTGTATTCTTCTGTGGTCATAAATTCTCCTTTGAGCGGAAAACGGAGAGCACGATTCTCAGTCCGGTTAAGGACCCAACTGTTTTCGAAACAGTGCCAAACACCTATTTGGTTCGTTTTCCAGATGGCGGATGATTATTGAGTCGAACAATATTCTCGTCTTAGGAGAACCACTTGTCTTCCAAACCCAATGAAGACCTGTTTCCCAACTACCACTTTCTATTAATCCTGTCCAACTACTTTTTCTAAATCCTAACCAAATAGAATATGCGTGACGGTGTAATCTCATGCTATTGCCGATCTGTCTGCGTTTATGCTCCAAGAGTCGCTTATGCCTTCTGCTCCTCTCCAAGAATAACAATATTCCCAATAGGTTAGCAAAGAAGTAGGAAAAATGCCAAGCCAAAGACTCCAATAACTACCAGTTTCCCAAGATCGAATTTCAGAAGTAAAAGTTATACAATTTCGCAGGCGTCTGGTCATTTAAAAATCCTAGAGATAGTTGAATAAAATATATTCTTTTTCCAAGATTTGCTGTTAAACTTTTTTGTATGTTTCCAGGAAATTGAACTATGCAAATAAAATGGAGGCGTGTTTATCACAGAACTAAAACAATGTAATTCGGTTCCTCTATCCATAACTGTCCAATAACACCAAGGATAATTAATTTCCCAAGAAAGAATATCTTTTGTGTACCTGCAACAACAACTATGATGATATCTAGTCATTTTTCAGCCTGTAGTTGATTTATTCTATTGTTGCAATCAATAAAAATGTCCATGCAATAATTCCTGCAAATGAAATCTGAAAAAGTATCCTTCTTTGTTCCCCATTCTTTTCTTTCTTCCCTAACACGCGCCAAATCAGATGTCATTTCTCCAATGGGCTTTCCTTTTTCTCTAGCATAAACAAGACATGGAAAATGATGTTCGCCAACGACAATGATGTCATCCATAACCAAAGGACAATTGCTACAATCAATTCCAAGACGCAAACCTCTAACATTGCGCCCTTTTTTAAAATGCTCGATTCTATACTTTAAAACAGGATGTCGCGCTAAAATTTCGTCTTTTACCTCATCTAATCTAGGGATCGGCTTGTTCCAACTAGCATCGGTAGAGACCTTCATGTCAGCAACCCCAAGACTATCAGCAAAAGAAACAATTTCAGGCATTTTATCGGCATTGTAAGCACCGATAGTTATCCCAAGAATGACATATGTTCTGCTGGCTAAATAGGAGATGTTAGATATAACTTTTTTCCATGCTCCCTTTATTCCCCCAGTCAATTCATCGCCAAGCTGCTCATTATCAGCATCAAATGAGATCGAAAAATCATTAACTCCAGCATCAACAATAGCAGCATATAGCTCTTTATCAGCAAACCCATTCGTAGACATACCTATGCGTTCGACATTAGCTGTCTTAGAAAGAGAAATCATTTCAACTATGTCTTTGTGGATTGTAGGTTCACCACCAGAAAAGCGAATTGTTTTCAGGCTATGAGGAGGTTTGCTCATTCCCTTTAATATTTCGAGGAAAAAATCAAGCTTCATGTCGGAATCAGTCTTCAAACCCACGCAATATGGGCAAAGAAAATTACAACGACCTGTCACAAGAAAACAAGCTCGCCAAAGACGGGAGGTTGCGGAAATGTTTATAGCTCGCTCATCAGTTAAACTATGAAACCCAATTTCTTCTAGTTTCATTTTTTAACCAATAAAATAATCAATGGAATCAAAACTCCTAAGCCACATATCACAGACCAGCCAAGTCCCAAAACCATAGCGGCAATCCAAGAAAACTCGTCCCAAACATTGCGAATTTTACACCATAAAAACACAATTCCTAATACCCACAAAACAATTGAAATAATAATAATCCAAAGACAAATATTCATAGCGCCTCAATCGTATCATCAACTAATCTATATCCTAATTCCCCTAGCTTCTGTTGGCATTTCTCAACAACCTTCTCTGCTTTCCTTAGCACAGCCGCATCATCAACATCTTCCCCAGCTTCTGCTCTAATCTCTTTCGCAGCTTTAGCAACTGATTTTTTCCCTGCTTTTACTTGCTCAAACTTCTCTGGGTCTTCTTTTTCTACTTGTTCTGCTGCTTTAACATAAGAAGTGCTCACTCCCGTAGTCTTTGCAGCTTCTTCAACTACTTCTTTCTTACTCTTCTTATCTTCTTTGTCTGCCTCTTCAATAGCTTTCATTAGTTCAACAGCCAAAGCAGCCTTAACACTTGCAGAAAGCTGTCTCCGTACTAGGTTTGCACTATAAATTAACCGTATAACATCTGCTTCAGTTTCCAATTTGTCTTCTTTATCTACAATAATAGGGTCAACTCCAACCAGTTTACAAGCTTCTATTCGGTTTTTTCCATCAATAATCAATCCGTGCCATCTAAAAACACCAAACCTTTGTCCATTGTCCCGTATGTCTTCCCCTAACTGCTTAAGCTCTTCCTTTGACATCATTGGAAAAGCTTGGCACAGTTTGTGGTATTCGTATTCTGCCATTTCATTTTCTCCTAGAACGGCTCTTTGTTATCACACATGGCAAATCGCCACCATACCCATCATTGTAGTATGAAAAACATCCACAAGAAACCCCTATAGCGTTAATAGCTTGTAAAAATTTCCATATTATATCTATTTTTTTGTCTTTCTTATTAATCATCAAACATACAGCATCTTTATTTTTATCTGTTTTATATCCTTTTTCTGAATCAGATTTTTCCCAAATTCCAAATTCAGAAGGATGTTTAAAAGTTGGTTTTTCCATATTATTATTATACACTCGAAGAAAAAGATGCAGAAATTGGACAGCCTTCGCTCCAAGAACGTGACTCTAATATATTCCGTGACCAAGACCACACATGTTTATTATTCTTTCTTAATCCATTCCATTCCGAATCTACCAAGGCACTTTCTGTTTTCCAAGATATTGACTCAAACTCTCCTATAGACCACGAGTTTGATGTCTCTTCTTCTAGCCCGACACCCCATCTTGATATTCTGTGATAAAGATTCAAGCGCAAAGCTCCTGCATCCGCTTCCTTGCATAATACAACCTAGACATCGCCGTGCCAAGAGGAACTCCAATTTGCTTTGCCATTTCTTCTTTAGTTTTTCCTTTCAGATATAAAACAAAAGCTTCTTTATGGTAATCTGAAAGCCTATCCATCGCTTTTTTAACTTCTTTAACAATCTCTTTCCGTTCTGCTATTTTCAGTGGATCAAAAGCTAAACACTTTTCAAAATCAAACTGTGGCTGAATCTGATCTTTTGTTTTCCTTTTGCCATCTATAATAAAATGCCTCATAATCATTTTCACCCAAGCTGTAAATATCTTAGGGCTTTTAACTCTTAATTCGTTTCTTTTAATATAGGCTCTCAATAATGCTTCCTGTAGTACATCTTCTGCTAAATCCTCATTGCAAGTGATGTAGAGGGAGAACTTCCATAGAGTGTCCATTTCTGATTCGATTAGTTCTTGAAACTCTTCCGTGGTCATTATGCTTCCGCTCCTTTAGCATCTTATCATAAACAGAAAGAAGTTGCGAGTAAACAGTATTAGGATAACCAAACCATGTAGCCTGTCCTGCACAACATAACGCTTTTTCTACATTATAATTCTTGTTTCGCATCAGATAAGCAGCATGTAAAACCCCAGTTCTATCCACTCCAAGCCTACAATGAAAAGCTACTATTGTTGGTTCAGGGGATTTAAAAAGCTCTATCATATAATTAATTAAACCAGGAAAATCCCAAGTCTCTTTCCGCATCATTTCTGGAGGTGTTACATAGCGACGAAGCCCTGAAATTGGCCACCATATAAATGCCCCATGACGCATAGAATGCTTTGTTTTTACCTTTGTCCCCCATAACTTCCTTGGATTCCAACCTTTATCAAAATGAGGGTATCTAATTTCAGGAAAAATATCTGGATTCTGTTCAAAAGCCTCAAACTCAAGACTCCATTCTTTTCTTTCATCAGCACAATCCATCATACAAATATTGATAAATCTGTGATGTGCGAAATTAATGCCAAGCGCTTTCTCTAGCTCATGATATGCAAAATGCCCTTCATGCCCTAAAGTATTAGAACGAATCAATAAGTTTTTGCCATGTTTATCTACTATGGCAGCAGTTTTCGGGTCAAAACTAATCATAAAGCAAAAACCTCCAAAAATAATATACCACAAAAACAAAAACATGTCAACTAAAATATGCCCACGGCAGGAGTTGGACCTGCATGCCTTTAACGGCGACAGCTTCTAAAACTGTTGCGTCTGCTTTCCGCCACGTGGGCACTTAACTTATGACTTGGTTTGTTTTCTGCATTCAGGACAAACAGTGCTTACCCAATTATTTTCTACAAACTGTTTTCCTGGTTTCCCACATTGCTCGCAAATAGTGTAACTCTTTTTCTCTGCTTCGCCAATAAGTTCATACACTTTTTCAGATATACTATTTTGAACTAGATCAATATAAAACCTTAACCCGCTGAATTTTTCTTTTACTTGTGCTGCTACAATCTTTTCTCCCTCTGGTAACGTTTGATTGATAGCTTCTAATTTGGCAGATAGTTCATCTATTAAATCATACCAGCCGTTTTGACATTCGAACCCCCAACACATGCAGGTTTCTTTCATATCTCCATTGCGTTGATTATAAAGCATTGGATATTTGCGGTAAAGTTCAGCATCTTTTTCTGGACTCATTTTCATCTCTCCTCTAATTGGAGTGCCTATCCGAATCTGCCTCGGAATCTCCAGGGTGGAAACCTAGCATGTTACTGTTACACCATAGGCACATTTATCACACCTGTTTAATTATACCCCTTTTGCTCTATGAACGCAAAGGGTAAAAATTATGTTTAATTTTCTTTATGCCACGGTTCTTCGTCGTTTTCAAAAGGATTCTTGGCATTTAAAATTTCTTTTTCAGTGATTCCATGTTGCCATCGCTCTAGCATAGTTCGAATAGTTTCTAGAGGAACACCATGGCGATTTCTTTTAAATAGTTCTTGGGCGAATTGTTCCTTTTCTTCATCTGACATATTAGGATTAAAGCGTTTCCACCAAGGGCTATCTGGTTCAGCTATAATAACTTTATAACCAGCATTTTTAGCAGCTTCTACATAAGGACGAGCTTCAAAAGCCTGCAAATTCATATTGTCAATGACTATGGGACTAATTCCTTTTCGAATAGCATCAAAAGCTCGTTGTTGGTTCCATTGATGTGCTTCTTTTATTCTTGTTGGGTCAAAGGCATATTCCGGTCCCCAAAAATCATCGGTAGAAAGAATAATGCCGCCTTGACCTAATTCTTTTGCCTTAGAACTTTTACCCGATCCGCTTACGCCTCTCATAACTACTAAAACTTTTTCGGCTTGGGCAAATCTACAGTTTTTACGAACCCAGATCTCTTTTTTCATATATAATTATTCTGAGGTTTTAATGGTGTTTCCTGCAAATTGGAGGGCAACCTGGGAATCGCACCCAGCATTTTTAGCCAAGGTGTAAACTTGGCGGGGTCACTAGCTCCTCTCGTCGCCCTAACTATTTAAACCAACCAAATAACTTTAAAATGGAATAACAAATCAGATAGAGGATAGACATAAGGAGTAAAGCAAAAATAAAATAACCAACACCAACTCTGATAATATCGTTCATATTTTAATCATACCATATTTAATGCGGGTAGAGGGATTTGAACCCCTAAAAAAATAGATTCTCGACCTATCGCGTATGCCTGTTCCGCCATACCCGCATATTTTTGTCTTGACTGTATTTTTATAAGTGGTATAGTTAAAACAGAAAAGGAGAAATAATAATGATTGACCTTAGCAAAACCCTTAAAACCAAAACCGCCACAATTAAAGTAGCAAAAATCAAGGTCCCTGGAGCGGATAAAAAAGAACTAGAACAAATACAGAAAAGATATGAGAAGAAGGTTCAAGAGTATGCCTTGTTCTTAGCTGAAGACTATGACTTTGATTATACAAGTTTACTTAGAGTAATGATTTATAAGATTTCAAGAATAAGGGCACTAATTCTTAAAAATAACATTATTGCTGATGCTGAAAAAATTGCTGCCCAAATGAAAGAGGCTATTGATCTTCTACAAAAAGTCATTGACGATAACTATCACGAAGAAGTATTTAAGGACTTCTATACCGAACATGGACATCCAGATATGGTTCCTGTTGAAGAAGAAAGAACAGAAAAAAGTGTTCCTGTTAAATTTATTTATAAGAATGGAAAAGAAGCTACACAAGAAATGAGAAAAGAACAAAGAAAACTGTATAAACTGTCTTATAAAATGCAATATGAAGACCTTAAAAAAGCGATGGCTGTTGTAACCAAAAATATATTTAGCTGGTGGGAATAATCTTTGTGTTTTCTCTAACATAATCTTTAAATTCAGGCACATTATCTATAACATATTGGTGACAAGCCCTTAACCGCTCAATTAAACTTTTAGGCTTTGGACATTTATTCATTATTTCTAGTCGCTTTTCTGGAGAAAGACTTAACCAATAGTCTTGTGCTAAGGAACGAATAGAAATAGGAAAACCAGAAGAATCGGTTAATTGAGCAAACCTGCAATTATTTCTAACCCAAGCTAATGCCGAAACACCATAGAATTTTCTTATATCATTAACTACTTGAGCAGGATTTGTTCCTATTTCGTAGTTCAAATCCTTAGCAACACCGGCTTCGCGCATAAGAGTTATATAAGCTCCATTTTCTCTAATATTATATTGCCTTAGAATTTCTATAATCCTTCTAAATTGCTGTTCTGTAGGCAATTTTCCAATATGAAGGTCTCCGGTCTCAGACATAAAACGAATAGCCCCTTTAAGAATAAAATCAATCATTCCCTCTGTACCACCTTCACCTGTAGCTCTTCCTATTTCTCTATGGTCTCTGGCTCTAGTTCCGAATTGCCCACCTTCATTCTTGCCTGAAAAATCAAGAAGAGAACCATCAGGCAAAATATAACCAGCTTCTTTTAAGTTATTAGTTAGTCCAAAAGTTTCAACCAGCTTATTCATTAAACCAGGAGAAATACTTGTCTTCTTCTTTGGTTTGGCAGAAAGACCTAATGCTTGCACTATGGCATTAATGTGGTCTGGAAATGCACTTTTATTCCAAGTGTTTCCCATCCTCTGCAATAGTCTTTTGAATATGGCTTTAGCATCTTCTGGTCCTCGCCAATCATAACCGCGTTCAGACATGTAGTTATTGATTTTCTCCCAGATAGATATAGGAAGAGAATCAAGGTCTTTTATCTCAAGATTTCCAGAAGGATCAAGAGTTATTGCTTGAGCAAACCGACAGTTTTTAAGTACCCAACTCCGCATAATATTCTCCTTTAGGACTTATTCTAAATGTCTTAAGGAGTTCCTGTTTAGTTAATAGTTGTTGTACTTCTTTTTTTGTTCTAGTGCCAGCCCATTTATCAGTTCTAATCTCACCTAAAAATTTTAATACATCTAATGGAGTTCGTATTATAAACTCTTTTTCGCCTTTTAAAATATGCTCATATGCTTCTTTTCTTGTTTGTTTTATACTAAGAATAGCTTCAAACCAAGTGAGAAAACCAGAAAATGACTCTGTTTTAATATTTTTCTTTGTAGAATAAACAAGAATCCTAGAACGTCCTTTTTGCTGCCAAGGATGGTCCAATGCCCCTTCTTCCCAAGCAAGAAAAATACTTGGTGTTAAAAAGGCTGGACCACGAAGTCTCTTAAATTCAATCTCTGACGCTGTACCATGAAAAAGAATTGTCCCTTTGACTATCATGATTATTAATATACCATAACAAATAGCCGTCTGTCAAGGGAAATTAATGTGCAGGAAGAGATTCGAACTCTTAAATTCTTCCTTTTAGGGGAAGTGCCTCGCCAATTGGGCTACCTGCACGTAGTTTTGGTACGCTCGCTGGGACTTGCACCCAGATGCTCTAAGAGCAAAAGTTTCTAAGACTTTCCCGTATGCTAATTCCGGCACGAGCGCAAATGTAACCCCGACTGGATTTGAACCAGCACTAGGAATTTTTTGAAAATTCCGACTCTGCCAATTGGTCTACGGGGTCAATTTTAAAAACGATTTGGACTTCCCTCTTTGGATAAACTCCACGACTTTGAAATATCTGTCCCTGATAATCCTGAATGACCACCCCAAGAA
>Ga0315284_10011484_pt1 | contig 12627 bp, 16 predicted proteins | sample YL17G09_16_MG_FD_203696 | JGI IMG/M metagenome (GOLD analysis project Ga0315284, IMG submission 203696) | Sediment microbial communities from Yellowstone Lake, YNP, Wyoming, USA - YL17G09_16 | ecosystem: Environmental > Aquatic > Freshwater > Lake > Sediment | place: USA: Wyoming | collected... | reverse complement strand
CAACTCCGGCGATTGAACTGGCGGATCCATTATATCATCAATCATACTAGAGATGAACAGCTACCACGTGAGGTCCGGGAACGCTTGGCCGAACTCACAGTCGCCCTGTGCCGGGCTCTCCCCCCGCCGTGGGAAGAGATCGACGAATGAAATTAATTTCTTGCTCCATTACAAATGCCCACCGACGACGAGTTCACAACGTCCATGCGACGCTATCACCAACAGCGCCGGGAGTTCGTGATCGCCCAGCTTACGTCCTACGAGGCGAAGAAGGAGCGCAAGAGGGAGATCGAGGAGATGATGATCCAGTGCGTTCAGACGGCTCAGATGATGGCCCAGATCGAGAGCATGCCGATCAATATCCCGCTTCGTTAGTTATCTCATGACGATACCTAACTTACTTCTTCACGTAGCTCAGCGCTGTCGTGATATCCTTCTGGCCCATGCTAGCAGCCGTGGCTTCCATCTCCTTGAGCGCCGGAACGTTGGCGTACTTCTCGCTCAAGAACGAGTGGCGCAGCATGCTGGTGCTGGTCGGAGTACCAAAGAACTCTTTCAACCACACGGCGAGCTGCGACTGGTTGACCTTACCAGACTGGCCAATATTCATGAGAAGGTACTCATGCTGATTGACCCGATACCACTCCTTGAGGATCTGGGTCAGCTCGTCGGGGATCACCTCCTTCTGTTGACCGAGGACCTTGGCCGTCTTGAAGACGTTGAAGACGAGCATCGCTGTGGTCTTCTTGGCCTTGCCCCGACCGACTGTCTCGATCATGAGATGGTTGTCCTTGGCCGGATCGACCTCCCGGATCTTGAACTCGGTCCAGTCCTGCGAGCGGCGAGGCGGGATCAGGACGAGACAGCTCAGAAGGACGAATATCTGAAGCTTGTGAAACTGGCGCTTGTCCAGCTTCTCCTTCTTCCACAGCGGGGCAACCTCGGCCTTGAGCTCCTCGTACTTCGAGAGAACGTCCTTCCACGGGATCATGCCCTCCTTCTGCTTCTCGTTCATCACCTGCGACTTGGACTCCTCGTCGGCTTTCTTGCTGTCGTCCATCATCAGCCGGCGGAATATCGCCACCGCATCCTCCGTTCCCTTCTGCTTGTCGAGGTAGACGACCAGCGCGCTCAGTCGGGTCTTTCGGTTCTTGGGAAGGAGATGCTGGAAGTGTCCGCTGATCTCGGCGGCGTGCTTAGCCAGGAAAGCAGGCTCCACGCTAGGGAAGTCCAGCTGCTTCCCAAGGTTGACGATGATGCTGCTGTAGGTCCGGAGACTTCCATCGGAGAGAGTGGGGCGGTTGGCTTTGAAGACGCGCTGGGCATCGGCGAGTGTGTACATCTTTATCTTACGCAAAGATTATTTTTTTAATTCGAAATTTCTATGTTGTAAACCAACTTTGTTGAAATCAAGATCGATTCAATTTTGACTCACACTGAATTTACATTGATATAAGACCGGATTACATGAAATTGAATCTGATTTGAGACTGAAACCCGGCGAGATTACTAATAAAATCGATTTTATTGTTCGGTTGGGCTCGCTTTTATCTCAAATTGGAGTCAGAATCATGATAAATCATCTTATATCATGTTCAATTCGATTCAGCGGAATCTTATATCATGTTCAATTCGATTCTCATGAATCTTATTCATATTGGATCACGCATTGGATTCAATCCGTGATTACTGGAAGACGGTTCGGTTGCCTCGAGGCGCCAGGGCGAACACGAGGAAGCCGTGGCGGGTGAGGACGTCGTTGATGAGAAGGAGACGTTCGTAGCACAGGTCTCGCTTGCCCCGGTACCAGTACAGCGTCGCCTCCCCATGCGTCCCCCACGGGATGGCGTACGGGTTGGTTGTGCGGACCCGGAGGCGTTCGGCGCACGATCCGGGGACTGCGGTCCCTCGGCAGTTCAGCTCCGGCCGGAAGAGGTCGTGACGGATGGCGAGGTACGGGACATCCGGCGTCGCCCCCTGGAACTCCCACCCTCCTTCCACCGACTCGTCCGGGCAGAAGTGCTCGCCGGCTCGGGCATACCCCTGAGCCCGGAAAGCATCCGTGAGATCCACCATGATCTGTCGGTACTCGTCGTGCGTAATATCCTTCTGGGCGATGAACTTGAACACTCGAGTGCTGTTCATTCTATATGTGTTACCTTGTGTTAAGATTATTTTTATTTGAAAATAATCTTATACCTTTTGGGCGGCCCGGCGCTCCCGGCGCTTCCTGTCGATCTTGTCCTTGTTGGCCTGGTAGTACTCGGCTTGCTTAGCTAGGATCTTCTCTCGGTTGGCCTGGTACCGCTCCCGATGCCTTCCGTTGATCTCGTCCTGGTTTGCCTGGTGGTACTCGGCTTGATGCGCCAGAACCGCCTCTCGATTAGCCTGGTACCGCTCCCGATGCCTTCCGTTGATCTCGTCCTGGTTTGCCTGGTGGTACTCAGCATCTGTCCTCCCCGGGATACGCTCGTTCACACACTCGTGGTTCTCAATCCACCAACGCTCCCTCTCAATTAAATCCTCTTTGACCTCCTCGACGATCTCCATGCGGCAGGCATCCACTCCATACTCGTCGAATACTCTCTTGACCGATGAACATCGATTGTCGGTTTGATATCTAGACTTGTGGCGTGGCCACCTCAACCTTACATCCTCGGTCGATCCATAGTAGACGAGCCCGGCTTCCCCTAGCGGACCAACGATGCGGTAGACAGCCATATACTCCCTCATGAGAAAGTGATTTGAGAATTTCATTTTTCGGCTCAAAAGAACTTCTTCCGGCCGCCGTGCTCCATCCGGTCGCCGTGGTACTTGCCGCCACGGGCCAGGCCGATCTTATCTGCCTGCTTCTCGATCAGCCCGAAGACGCGTTGTAACCCCTCGCCTTGTTGGGTGTCGAACGGATTGTCGGGGCTGATGAGCGAGAGGTTGCGGCGGTCATACCGGCTCATCGCCGGGCGGGAGCCGATGGCGAATTTTTGTGAGTACAGCTTCGCCACCTTCGCCTCCTGCATCCTCGGGGACATTCGTTCAAGCGCCCCGAACCATGCCTTCGTAATCCGATCGTTGGCGAAGTGTTCCGGGACCTTGGTCGTGCTCTGTGTTACCGGCTCGTACCCCTGCTCCCGGAGGATCTCATTCGCTCTCGTGTAAATCTCTTGGTCTCGTTGCTCCTGGCTTTTGCCGGCTCCCATGTTGTTTAGCATCTAGCACAGATGATAAATTTTTTTTACCTAGTAGTCAAATGCGCCGTACTCCGTGGCGATCGCTCGCATGATCGGGTCCTCGTGGCGATGCTCGGCGCTCCATCCGGCGAACATGCCTCGGTCGTACTTGCCGATCTTATGATACTCCTCCTCCTCGGACACGAAGTGGTAGTGGGCGTACTTCTCGAGATCGTTCCGCAGCTTCCGAAGCATCTTGTTTTTGGTGAGCGCCCGGATGTAGGGCTCGTTCCGGAGATAGCAAACCAAGCGGCGCGTGCGTCTGACGTCCAGCTCCGACTCCTCGATGATCACCCTAGACATTTGTATCGTATCTATCTAGATCGCAAGATTTTTAATTTCATTTTTCGGAAGGGGTTCTCTTACAGGCGCCCATGTTTAACATCTATGGAGATAAAAAAAATCACTTCCTGCGATTACAATCCGGGTGCGACCATTGGAGCGGATGGCGGGCGTGGAAGTCGGACCATAGCCGGGCAAGGTCTCTGTTCTTGAATCTCATTCCAAACGACCCTTGTTCTTCTAGTTCAATCTCAACCTCGTACGTCTCCTTGAACTCCCGAAGGAGATCCGAGAACTGAGATACATGATCTACCTCACCGGCTCCCTCTATGTCCTCCATACATATCCCACATCGTTCTTTCGGAACCCGAACCCGGAACTCATCGATCTGGTTCTGGATCTCCTGTCTCGCCGCCTTCGGTTCATCGGATCGTGGGTACAGAACGATCTTGGCGCTGATGTCCTCCGCGCCGTCCGATCGCACGGCCCAGAAGCCGGTCGACTCCTTGTAATGGGAGTTTAGCCGGATCTCGAAGTGTCGTACGCCGTTCAACTTCCGCGCCGCATCCGGGTGATGCTGGAAGTACCGCAGAAGGTAATCATGCTCGACCAGCGGCCGGCATAGCATCGCTTTGTCCGCTATCCCCCGGATCTTCCGGTACAGCGCATCCTTCGTCATTCCAAATTCGGTTCTCCACCACATCCGTTACTTATAGCTCCGGATATTCTTTTTAGAGTTTATTTTGTGACTTGATGTCTCAAAATATTTTTGTAGTTTTTTAATCGGCTCCGAAGTGCTCTTTTATCTTGGCGGCATCAAACTTGATCTTTATACCTTGGTTTCCTCTGAGGCGTTCTATGCCGTTGATCTTCAACCCCCCGAGACGGATTCCGAACTGGACCGCATTCGCTTCGTATCGGATCCCATGCTTATCCCGGTACTCGATGAACAGCTGAAGGACACGAGAAGAATACATCGTGCTGGTCTCCATGAGGTAGTCCGTCTCCACCACCATCCACCGGACAAACTCCCGGATCGGGTTGAACGAAAACTCTTGCAGCTCCTTCTGGTAGTCCGTGATCGGAAGTTCGCACGGGGGTAAGGCGTGGAGGACAGCTACCTCTTCCGGCTTGTAGTTGCGATAGTGGTCGTACAGCGCAAAGATCACATCACGATCGTTCATGAGATCGTGTAGGCAGGTAAAATGGGCGGAGTTGCCGATATACTTATCCGAGCAGCGGACGATAAAATTGCGCCGGTCCTTGTCGTGCGTCTTAACCGGCTCGGCATGATTCGTCATAATGATGAAATGGTGATAGCTCGTGATATCGTACGTCGTCTTCCCCTTTGGTGATATCTGCATTGTTTTTTCGGTAATGTACGCCTTGATTCGATCTTCTGCTCCAGCTTGATCTTTCTGCCCAATCTCGTCGAGGACTACAAGGTACGTATCTCCTCCCATCCGGTCATTGAACTGTCCCCATACATCTCGAGCCGGGTTATTAGATTTCAATACTCGGTCAGCTCCAAGCATCTTCTCTAGGACCTCGACGAACGTTCCCTTACCCGCCCCCTGCTCGCTCGTGAACGTCAGCATGATCTGCTTTCGATGCGGGTGGAACAACAGCGCCGCAATCCACTTCTCGACATAGTCAAACACCGGATCTTCGTCCCCGCACAATCCCTTGATATGCTCCCGGATGAACTGAACACCCTGCTCTACTCTCTCCGAACGCTTGTAGTCATACTTCGCCTCGCATGCGAATGGCCGCCACAGGTTGAAAATGTCCTCATCACACTGGAGCGTATGCGGTACGGTGTCGAAGCGGCGCTTCTCCGGCATCGCCGGATCTTTCAGCCAGCGCGCTACAAACGATTTCTCCTCGGCGCCGTACGTCAAGTTCTCGTACGCCTCGATCAGTCCACGCCGGTCCATCATGATCATCCCCTCCTTGGTTAGCTCGACGAACTGGGTCTTCTCCCGAATCTTCGTGTGCGTTCGGTCAAACACCTCTTTCTTCGCCTGGTACTCCTCGTCATCCTCTTCCAGTCTCTCTATCAGGCGCTGCTTCTTATCCACCTTGGCGTTCTTCTTTGATCGCTCCTCGGCTGCCTTGAGATTCTCCTCCTCCACGGCCTTTGCCTGCTTCTTCGATAGTCGAGCCGCTTCCTTTGCCTGCTTCTCTGCTTCCTCTTGGCGCTGCTTCTCCTGTTTCTTTTCGAGCCGGGCTGCCTCCTTCGCTTCCCATGGGAGGAACGGAAGGTCGACTGGAACCTCGACTCCTTCATCCATACTCTTCTCCTTGATATCCAGCTTGATCCCGACCGTCTCCCAAATCTCCTTCTCGCAGTCCCGGAGAAGGGGGCTAAGGTCGTCCGTCGTGCGATCCTTGATCATCAACCCGTCGTACACGAGGCTCGCCACCTCCTTCCCGTGCGCCTCGCATCGGTGCTCGATAATCGTCAGGCATCGATTCTCAATCTCCCCCATGATTTTGTTCATCACCTTCCCTCCGATGTTCCACTCCTCCTTCTTCGTCTTCGCAAGGCTCTTCTTTGTAATCTCCACGAGATCCGGGCGAATCTCCTGAACCCGGCTGGCGATCGATTCCATCTGCGCCGAGTAGTCTCTCAGGATAAGCGGCGTGTTGGCCGGCCAGTGCGGAGACTCGTCACGATTCGTTGCCTTGAGGAACAGCTGTTTCGCCTTGTCCCGGTCGACGCCCATCGACTCCTGTACCGTGGCGAGGAACTGCTCACGATTGCGGATGTACGCCGACAGATGCTCGCACGGAATCTCGTTCTTCGTACAGAACCACTCGAGGAACCGGGGGTGAGCGTTGACCATGTCGATGTCCCTCAAGATCCCTCGGCAGATCGTGTGGCGCACCGGGCGAGAGAGATTCGCCAGCGCAATCTTCTCGCTCGCATACTGCCGGCCTCCCCCCCACTCCGCCTTGTGGTACGTCATGAGAACCTCCGCCTGGCCCTTCCCTGCCCCCTCGAACGCCCGAGCACGCCCAGCATAGTCCCGAAACAACGACAGCTGGGCTGATCCGTCTACGAGTTTGTTCCCTGTGTAGGACTTGCCCAAATTGAACTTCTCATGATTATCGATGAGATACTGAAGCCTGGAGAGATCGATTGTTTCCGAATACGTTTTCGCCATTGTGAGTCGTGGATATATGTGTTCAAGACTTTAAATCGAGAATTAAAAAAAAACATCGAGTCCGGAAATTCGAAAAAAATCGATCACCGGAAATCGACGATACACCCCTACACTCCCATTCCCTACACGCCTAGCCGCTCGGATAAACTCATTATTTTTGAAGCTCGTATAGGGTAGGGAGATAGAGAGAGGAGGAGTGTAGGGGTGTAGAGTGTAGGGGGGGGGGCTAGCTCCATATAGAAACAAAACTTTCTACCTTTTTTTTCCCCCGTTTTTTTAGTGCTTTTAGGAATTCTTCCGCCGCCGACGGATTTATTTCCTTACTTTTTCCCGGACTTTTTTTTCCCAGGGTTTAGCAAAAACCCACCCTACACCCTACACCCTACACTCATCCTCTCTCTATCTCCCTACCCTATCTCTCCTTCTTTTTTTTTAATAATAATAGAAAAGAAGAGAGTGTAGGGTGAGTGTAGGGAGTGAGTGTAGGGTTGTGTAGGGTGATCCCGGCGATCGACGAATCTCGCAAAAAAATTAAAATCTAAAGGGATAATCACATAGTAATCACGACATGTCGGAGTACCCGGTCCGGATAGTGTACGTCCAGGTCCAGAATGAAGCAGCCAAGAGAGCGGCGCAGAAGTATTTCCAGTCGCACAAGGAACAGATTTACGCCAAGCGCAAGGAGTGGAGGGATCAGAACGAGGAGTATCGCGCAAGGGCAACGATTCGTCGCCAAAACACAAGACTGGCCAAAGCAGAAGAACGCCGGCTGATGTCGATCGGCCCGATCTTTGACTGATTTTTTTTGTCTACGGTACCTGTAAACAAAACATGATGTCGGCCGGAACAACTCTCGACCGCCTCCCGCTCCCGCATGCCGTTAAGCCGAAGGGCCTGTTCTACGCCTCGGGCGGCCAGATGCTTCCGATCCTCAAGGGCCCCCCGCAGACGATGAGCAAGCGTCTCATGGATCCGACGTGTCCTACTTGCCCGATGCGCTCGGCGATGGCCTCGAAGAAGCGTGGTGGAAAACTCAAGTGTTAACGAGGAGGAATGCGACCCCGCCTTCTCAGCGAGGAGAGGATGATGGCGGTTCGTTGGCGCTCGGCGGTAGCGCAGGGGATCGGCTTGTTGCTGAACGCCTGGCGGCCGTACTTGACGAGACAGCCGGAGTCCTTCTTTACAATGCGGTAGGGCATCGGTACTCTTACCAAAGAAATTTTCGGGCGTAGTATCCCGGAGTTCCGACAAGCCGCTCGGATCTCCTTGTGCGGGCGAGATAGGCTGCGCGCCGGCGATCGGCAAACGCTTGGCCGTGGGTGGCGATATACTCTCGGTAGTCCGGGTATCGGGTATCACCGATGGATGCTACTTTCCGGCCGTCTTCGAAGACGTCAAGTTTCTTGCCCTTTCGAGTAGACGGAAGGACGGTGATCATTTACTATTGAAGAAGGAAACAAAATCGTTGGTCGAAGGCCCGGCGAGGAGATCGGGCGGATGAAGCAAGAGCGAGTGGATTTGGCTCTTTAAGTGCTTATTTTTCTGTCCTCCTTCGATTATCCGACCGCACTCGCAAACCCAAGGGACTTTGGTTCGGTGATAATAGGCACGCATGTTGAGGAGGGCACGTTCCCTGACCTCGGGGTTACTCGATCTCATGCTAGATATAGAACGGAAAAAGGTATCTTAGTAGATAACTTTTCATTTCAAATTTTCAGCGAAGCTCTAACGAACCAATTCTACGCTTCCGGACCCGTCAATCAACATCTGGTAGTCGCTGATGAACGTCAAGAACATCGTGAACAGCGCAGCCGTGGTTGTTGCCTGGATCGAGCAGATCGACACCGGCGAGCCGGCGAACGCAAGGCCCTCGTTCACGCGCTGGGCGGAGACACCGACCGCAAACGACGTGGTCAGGAAGGAACCACCGCCGGCGTTGCCCGCCGCAGCGGTCGAGACGAGCGTGTCGGTGATGGAGGCGTCGAAGATGCGGCCCTGCGACTTCTGGAGCTCGGCGAAGACCACGGCGGGCAGGTTGACGGAGTCCAGGACCAGCGAGTTGATCAGACGGCCGTCCAGCGTGACGATGAACTGGGAGAGACCGTTGTTGAGCGAATAGCCGTTCGAGCCGGAGGCGGACGAGGACAAGTCGGCAGCGAGCACTTGGTTGGAGACGACACCACGCAGCGAGGACACGTTCAGGCCATAGTTCAGCGTCGTCTGGCCGGCCGCGGTGGCGAGAGTCGTGTTCTGGTAGTTCGTGTAGCCGTAGACGTACTTCTGGCCGCCGGCCATCTGCGAGCGCACGTGGTCAATGAACGCCTGCTCCGGCTGGACGCGGTCATACACGAGCTGGATGTTCGAGAAGGTGGCGCCGGAGATGTTGGTAGCCGCCGCACCGTTGGACTCGACGAACTGGCGGGCGAGCGAGTTCCAGTCGAGCTGGACCTGGAGCTGGCCGTTGATCAGGTACAGCGGCATCGCCTGTTGCGAGCCGAGCAGACCGATCAGCGGGACGCAGAACGTGTACGACGCCGAGGCCGTTGCGCCGGTCGTCAGCAGGTAGTTCACGCCGGCGCCGACCATGAGGGTCGCATCGTGCGTGATCCAGTCGTTCGAGGTCGAGTGCGCAAACAGCGTGTCGGCCACCTGGTCAAAGTTCTGGATGTTGTCAACCTGGACCGAGTTCACGTACGTCGACAGGCGGTTGATACAAGCCGCCGCCGAGCGCACCGCACCCTTGAAGAAGAAGCCGGAGGCGGCGACCGCAGCCGTGCCGGTGTACTGGAGCGTGAAGCGGACGTACGGGTTCATCATGATGCCGGCCGAGGCGCCGCAGGGCACTTGGATGATCGAGGTGCCGCTCGCCGAGGCGTTGCCGGACAGCGCCGGGATGTTCACGGTCTGGACGGAGCACGGGATCGGCTTGGCCATGCGATTCGAGCGGAAGGCCTCCGGAACGGCATCTTGCGAAGCGGGGAGGATATACTTGGTATCAGAGCCAACGGTGTGGAGCGACATGGGTTTGATAGTACGAGAGATTGTTTTTTTTTGCGAAAATTCGATTTCGCAAATTACTTTTGGTACTTGGATCGGCGAACGACGGGCGGTCGGGGGCGTTCGAGGCCGGTCCTCGGCTCAAGGCCTCGAGGTCTAGGATCCTCGTGTCGCTCCTCGGGTCGAAGGAAGACCTGTTCTCGGTCTCGGAGCAGGAAGTCGGCGGTGGAGAAACGGCAGTGGTGAGCGGCTTTCATTTATCTCTTCCCGAGATTATAATTTTTACGCCGACTTCGAAGAGGGCGCAACGTCCTGCTTGGCCGGATCGAACTGTTGGTTGATCGCCTCGATCTCGAGCGTGAGAATGCACGACCAGGTGCCTGGAGGGGAAGCCTTAGTCGAGTATTCAACGAGGTTCAGCAGGATCTGGCCGTTCAGTACAACGTTCTGGAGGTTGTACTCACGGTAGCCCTGGTCATAATTGAGAGTACCCTGAGGATTGCTCATCATCGTAAGATAGCGCAGGGGGGAGTAAGGGAAGAACAAGGAGTCGCTCTGAAGGGAGAGAACTCGCATGTTCGTGTTGGCCTCTGAGCTGTGGTAGACCATATTGAGGACACGGATCGAACACTTACCGGAGATCGGAATCGTGAAGGAGGCGTTGTTGGTAGCGGACGTCACTAGTAGCTGGGCCAAGACCATGTTTTACTTCTTGATGGAGATTATTTTTGAAACGTCAAAATGCGGCGGGAGGGGCAATGTAATCCCGTGGCGGGCGAGGAAACGTTCGACGCCGGCCGCATACTTCCTGTGGACAACGATCTCTTTCGGCATGACGACAGCGGAGCCGAGCCGGGTCGGATCGTTCGTCATCGGGCCGGCGATCGGGCCGTCGTACTTGTCCATGATTCCAGATCGAACGACGGGCCGGGGGATGACGAGCGAGCCGTACTCGAGCTTGGCGAGAACCGTATCTTCGAACTCGTCCTTCTTGGGCGGAGAACCACGGATCAGCCCGCCGGCGGAGAGATTGCGAGGCTGGGTGTTGAGAAGCTGGACTCGACGACCGGTATCGTTTACGTAGAACATGCTTTACGTAGACGAGAGAATTAAACTTGGTACATATCTTCCTTGGTTAGTTTTTTCTGGTAGACTTTAAGTTTCTCAACCTCGGTGTTTCTCTGTTGAATGAGCGACTCGAGCTCGGCGTCGTCCATGCGATATCCGGCGACCCGGTTGATGAACGTCGACGAAGTGATGGCTTCGTATGTCGGCCGGGAGACCTCCTCGATCGTGAACTGGAAGGAGTAGTAGAGATTCTGGAGATCGATCGGGGTTGTCGTGAGGTTGGTCGTGAGGTAGAATGTATAGCTCGAAATGTCGTTGTTCAGCACGTAGACCGGCTCGGAGGGAAGCGTATACTGGATCCATGTCCCCTGATTTGTCGTAATGGGGATGCGATATACGACATCACTGAAATTGTCTGTATTGACGATAAACTCCCGGTTGTGAAACTGTTTCAAACTCGAGCAACGGAGGAGGAGGTAGCTTACCGGGTTGGCGACGGCGACCTGGGTAGATGTCCGGGGAGTGGCGAGAGCGACGGTCGTGTTCGCCACGAACCCGAAGAATAGGCCAAGATTCGAGTTGGCCGTGAACCCAAGCTGGACGCTCACGGGTGCGGCGTTCGTGATGGCGAGAGTCGACTTACCGGTGGAGGAGCTGTATGAGAAGGAGCAGCCGAGGACGAACCCGGTGAACAACCCGGAGGTGATGGCGGCGGAGGCGACGAGTTGGGTCTGGAGCTCGATGAGGACGGAGGCGCAGGTATAGTTGCCCGGCGTCAGTGTGATGGTACTCGTCTTGGTATTCCCGCCGGCGTCGGTGAAGACGCAGGAAAGCGTATTGATGTCGGAGGAGAGCTGGTAGAAGGAGAAGGGAATCGTGATACCGTGGACTCGGACTTGGAAGGAGCCGCCGACGCTAACCAACGAGACGATCTGGCTCAGCGGGAAGAGCGTGTTGGTCGTCCGGCCGGCGGTCAGCTGCGTCCCGTACTGGCTGTTGAGACGGTACGTGTACTTCTGCAGGATGCTCATGTTGCTCTGTCGCAAGATAATTTCTAAGACCGTCAATCTCGTCGTCACGGCGGAGGAACTGGAGGGGATTCATGGCGGACCGGATATCGGCGACCGATGGGCCCTGGAAGAAGTTTCTGCGGATAGCCATTTACTATACACAAGATATTTTTTTTTAAAACACGTTCGCCGGACGGACAGGAGCCATAAATGCTCCACCGTGAGCGTACTTGTCCGGCATGACCATGACGGCTTCGACCTCCATCTTCTTGCGGCGGCCACCGCGCTTCTTCGGGGCCGAGGCCATGAGTTCGGCGGCCTTCTCCTGGATGAGATCGACCGAGATACCGGCCTTGTCTGCCTGCTCGGGGAACTTCTTGACGAGATCCATGAGCTGGGCAGCGGTGTTGATCGGTTTGGCGGTGAAGCCGGCGGGGACCATACCGCCGTCGGCGAACTTCATCACCTTTCCGCCCTTCTTGTAGAGCGAGTTGACTTTATCGGCCAGAGCCGGCCCGACGTACGGGATCATGCTGCCGACAGCGGATGTGGCGCCCTTGGCGATCGTTTTGCCGACGTCCTTGATAAAGGATCCAACGGCACCCATTGTTTGTTTACACATAGCGTAGACAAAAATTTAGAAAATCGACATTCCACGAGAGGCATATGGGTTTACGTGCTGGGCAATCTGCTGCTCGATCTGCTTTACGGCCTGGAGGCGCTGGTTGGTCTTTGTCACGTACTTATTCACGTAATGGTCCTCGTCGTCCGAGTCGAAGTCGGAGGTATCGCTCACCACCCGGCGGCGGCGCAGAGGCTTCTCCTCCTCGTCGGACCACGATACCGATGGAGCAGGGCGAGCCCGAACTCGAG
>Ga0315284_10011481_pt1 | contig 12628 bp, 15 predicted proteins | sample YL17G09_16_MG_FD_203696 | JGI IMG/M metagenome (GOLD analysis project Ga0315284, IMG submission 203696) | Sediment microbial communities from Yellowstone Lake, YNP, Wyoming, USA - YL17G09_16 | ecosystem: Environmental > Aquatic > Freshwater > Lake > Sediment | place: USA: Wyoming | collected... | reverse complement strand
TTGGGACAGATATGCCAGCGGTCTTTTAGTTCCTTCGGAACTAATTTACCGCATGCACTACACATCTTTGATGTGTTCTCGGGATTTATCTTTATCAATTGTCTACCAGCTTCTTCCGCTTTGTAAAGCAGAATTATCCTGGTCAAGATGCGTATATGGAAACTTATAATTGAACTACCCCACCCACGAGGGGTGGGGATTCTTGCTTCACAGAAATCCGAGATTGTCTAACAATTAATTGTTAGAAGAACCCCACGAATTCATTCGTGGGAGTATGTCAGCTACACGATAAAGTATATTGTGGAAATTAAAACAAATAGAACGGAAAAATTAAAATGTCAACTTATTACAAATTTCCAGTTGTTCAGAGAATCTTAAGAAAATTCGCATTCAAGCAACCAAAAGCTAGGAAGAAGCTCCACGAGACTCTTGACCATCTTTATGTAACATTAAATATTGAAGAACAAGAATTCACCACAATAATAGAAGATTTAAATGAGGCATTTCGTGCCGAATTTGACAAGTGAAAACGGTGTTTCAGGACTTGACAAACACACAGAATATCTCTATACTGTATTTGGATAGAGAAAGGATGTGGATTAATTCATGATTGTTACTTCTTTGTTAGATACAGATCAATACAAACTTACTCAACAGTATTTTGTTTTGGAAAAGTTTCCTAATGTAAATGTAAAATATAGATTTATTAATAGGAGACCAGAACAGAAAATTTTTACACATGAATTAAAAAGAAAACTATTTATTGAGATTGAAAATATGTCTAATTTACCCAATCTCACAGATGATGATGTTAATTTTCTTATTGAAAAATGCCCATTTTTACCTAAACCATATTTGGAATATCTTCGAACATATAAGTTTAACCCAAAAGAAGTTTATTTTGATGATAGTGGAAACTTAACTATCTCTGGACCTTGGTATAGGACTATTCTGTGGGAAGTTCCTCTAATGGCAATTATTAGTGAACTTTATTTTAATACCGTTGATACAAATTGGTCTGCATCCGCAGATGATAATCTATATTATAGAGATAATGGAACCCCAATTAGGATTATAGGAGCTAATTATAAGGATCAGGTGAATAGGGCTTTTATTAAAGGGGAAGTTTTGAGATTGAATTATGTTCATTATGCCGACTTCGGGACTCGCCGTCGCAGATCCCTCGAAATACAACGGAAGGTTCTTAATGAGCTTGTATATACTACTTACGGTAGCCGAGGTGGATGTATTGGTACAAGCAATGTAATGCTTGCTAAAGAATTTAATATTCAACCTATTGGCACAATGGCTCATGAATTATTTATGGGAATTGGTGCTTTAGTTAGTTTGAGGAAAGCGAATAATTTCACTTTGCAATATTGGAGAGATGTTTACAAGGGAAGTCTTGGGATTGCTCTTACTGACACATTTACTAGTTCCGCCTTTTTCAATGATTTTGATTTGGAACTTTCAAAGCTTTATGATGGTGTACGACATGATAGTGGTAATCCGTTTACATTTGCTAAACAAGCTATTGAACATTACGAGAAATTAGGTATTAATCCTAAAACAAAGACTATTATTTTTAGTGATGGTCTTACTGTTGATAAAGCTATTGATATAAATAATGAATTTTCTGAAAAAATAAGATGTTCCTTTGGTATAGGGACTCACTTTTCTAATGATTTTCCAGATAGTCCAGCCCTTAATATGGTAATCAAGATTTCAGAAGTAAATAATATTCCAGTTGTTAAACTTTCCGATGAACCTGGGAAGGTCTGCGGAGATCCAGATGCAATTAGAATCGCAAAATGGACATTTCTGAATCAAAAATTAGACAGCTAAAAAAAAAATAATATTGGAGATATATATGAATCCTCGCAAGGATTTTGTCAAAAGATTTTATTATCATATTACCAACGAATATCTTGGAAATAAAATTGTAACATTATCTCCACGTAAATTTAGCCCAAGCAGACCAGTTGAAGAACCTAAATTGTCTCGGCTTTGTGTTGCCCCATCAGTTCCGCATTGTTTAGTTTCTGTTGCGATGTGTGGTGAAAGTAAAATACATATATATAGAACATTTAATAAAGTACAGGCTTATTATCCATATGGAGTTGTGGATTCTCACGTAACAAAAGAAAAATGGATACTTTTTCCAATAAAATTTATTTTAGTTAAAGAAATTTCAATTCCAGTACATAAATTTATTCAAGAATTTACACATGGAATTCCGGATAAAATAAGAGAATCACAAATATTTTATCTTAATATCTTTAAGAATATATTTAATCAAGATGGATCTTTCAAGAAAAAGTGAGTACAAAAATCTCGGAAAACGGTGTTTTACCACTTGACTATTTTTGTTTTTTGTGTTATCATATTTTTAATGTCGCTCGAAAAGGAGAGCTAAAAAATGTCTAAAGAACTTAGAAAATCACAATTCTTTCACTTCCGGACGGAAGGTAAAGACGGTAAGGTTGGACCAAAAGGAGGAGCAACGGTATGTTATCTTCCTATTGGGGCTACTGGTATTATCATCGACAGTAATACGGGAGATGAACCAAAATTTGGTAAAGCTCTAATTGGTGTCTCGGTTTGTTCGCTGGACGACCCTTTTAATAAGACGATAGGAAGGGGTAGATCAATATCAGATGCTCTACATCGCAAGATGCTTATAAATCTTTGCAACATGGAAGATTTTGTATTAATTGCTGAAAAATTGGTTAAAGAAAATGTTGATAAAATCATAACCAACAAACAGCGAAGAAGCTTTAGAATAGAGCAAAAGATACAGAGAGCTTTAACTAGAGAAACACAAAAGCTTGATTCTGATTGTACTGCTCTTTGGAGTTTGAAAAATAAAAGAGTAGAAAAAAAAGGAAATCAAGTAGCAAATATCGTATCATTTAAGAACCATTGTATTGGAGGGGGTTTTTAATACCCCCTCCAATATAATTCTTGGATAGATCAAAATGTATCATTATCGTTTCCAATTTCCACAATTTCGAAAACAGACGCTCCACATATAAATGTGCGGAGCTAGCTCAATTGGCAAGAGCAATTGACCCTTAATCAATAGGCTATGGGTTCAATTCCCATGCTCCGTACCACCATGTTTTTGTGCGGGGATATAACTTAATGGCTAAAGTAGCTGCCTTTTAAGCCGCAAATTCAAGTTCGATTCTTGATATCCCTACCATGTTTTTGTGGCTTTAAGAAAAAATAAAGGAGTTTACCACGAGAAATCACCACAAAGGAATTGAGTTTAGAAAATCAAGAACAGATCACTATTTAAAATAGGAGACATGGGTATGAAAAATTTACTTTTGGGGGCTAATCTTGAACATCGGGATTTAAGGACAATTAAATTCAAAACCTATTTACATAAGGAATCAGATATAATTCCACCATCAAATATAGATTGGGATAAAAGAGCTCAGGACACATTAAGAGTACAAGATGTATATAAGATGTGGAAAAATAATATTTGTGGAGACTGTACGGTAGCAGCCATATATAATATGTTTTCCGGAGCTGCAGCAGACTATAAAAATTCTTTTACAGCAACAGATGATATGGTAGTTGCCGATTATTCAGCAATATCAGGTTATAATCCTGATACTGGAGAGAATGATAATGGAGCAGACCCGGAAGATGTATTAAAATATTTTTCAAAAAAGCCAATAGGAGATCCGAGCAGAATAATTGCATGGGGAAAAGTAAATCAAGGTAATTTTTATGAAATACAAAAAGCTTTGTTTCTTTTCGGGGGTATTTATACTGGATGGGCTTTACCGCTAACAGCTAAGGATCAGGTTGAAAAAATATGGGATGTAACACCAATAGGAACTCCAGGAAGAGTGCCAGGATCTTGGGGAGGTCACATGACTATAACAAGACATATAGAGACTGAGCGAATAGGTGGTATTTTCACTATAACATGGGGAAAATCTCAGCAGATAACCCTGGATTTTTGGGATAAGTATTGTGTTGTTGCTTACTTTTTTATAACCCAAGAGTGGATATCAAAAGTGTCAAATAAGACTTTAAGTGGGTTTGATTTAAATACTTTATTGAGAGATGTAGATGAATTAAAATCCTATTAATACGAAAGACCTTCTTCTAATTCTGTCATCAAACAGAAATATAAAAACAGAATCGCCTCACAATGTTGTGGGGCGATTTCAATATCGTATAATATTTGAAATACTCTTTCAAAAAAAGAAAAAGAACATATGTCAGATCAAAAAGAGATACCTAAACCAGATAGAAGATACGTGAATGTGACCGGCGAAATTACAGAAGAAAAATCTGAAAAAATACTAAACAGATTAATTGAACTAGAGGGAAAAGATCCTTCTTCTGATATTTTAGTTGTAATTGATTCGTATGGTGGTGATATTGATGCCATGTGGACTATAATTAACACAATGGCAATGATCAGGTGTCCTATTGCTACCTTATGCGTCGGTAAAGCAATGTCAGCTGCTAGTCTTATTCTGATTTCAGGAGATAAAGGCAAAAGATTTTGTTCAAAACAATGCCGTATAATGTTTCATCAATTATCTGGTTTTACTTCAGGTAAAATAGAGGATATGGATGTTCGTGTTCAAGAGGCAAAACGTTTACAGGGTAAGCTTGAACACTTTATTTCTTCTAAAACAAAAATTAAGTTAAATGAAGTTCGTAAAAAAATGAAGAATGATTTTTTCTTGACATCAGAAGAGGCTATTAAACTTGGAGTTGTTGATAAAATAATAAATAACTTTTCAGAAATGGATATCAAAAATTGGTGAAAAATGGAACTATTAGAAAATAGAATTGGTAAAGACATGGATCGTGAAGAACGAAAAACGGCTCTCAAAAAAATAGGCTTTGAAATATCCAAATGTCAAAAATGTAAGCTACACGAGTGCAGAAACAAAACCGTTTTTGGCATGGGCAATGTAATGGCTGATATTGTGGTTTGCGGGGAAAGTCCTGGCCGAGAAGAAGATGAGAAGGGGCGTCCTTTTGTTGGTCGTGCTGGAGGTGTACTTGATTCAATTTTAATGGAAGTAGGATTGTCTCGTAAAGATATTTTTATTTTGAATGTAGTTAAATGTCGTCCACCTAAAAATAGAGATCCAGAAGAAGAAGAAATAGAATCTTGTTTGCCTTATCTTAAAGCTCAACTTGATATTATTTCTCCAAAAATAATAGTTACACTCGGCAAATATGCTTCTCAAACCATTATTGGAACACAAGATCCAATTGGCAAGCTTCGTGGAACAATTTTGCAGGTTGGAAATTTCCTTGTCTTGCCAACTTATCATCCAGCGTATGTTTTAAGAAATCCATCGGCAAAAGAAATTGTTGTTCGGGACATAAAAATGGTAATGGAGGCGGAAATTTTGAAATGAATATTGAAACTGAGGTGAAAATACTAGAAATAGATGTGAGATCTATATAGGATGGGTCGAGAGAACCCCACCCCTGCGTTAGCAGGGGCGAAGCCCCTTGTGGGTGGGGTAGTTCAATGGTTCTTTTGTTGGGTGGCCCAGTGAACAAAAACCAAGAAGGGATTTTATTCATGCTTTATAAAAATAACAACAAAAACCAGAAAATTGCTCAGGCGTGGATCAATGAGAAGTCTGCTAAAGTAATTGATCGTTTTTCTGGAGAACATGATTATCTTTCAAATTTCTTTTTAAGTCCTATTCCCTTTGAAGGGAAAGAATATCCTAGTGTCGAACACGCTTATCAGGCAGCAAAGACTATTAACCCAGAAGAAAGAGAAAAAATTCGTCTTGCTTCAACTCCTGGTCTCTCAAAAAAAATGGGACGTTTGGTTGAATTACGCTTAGATTGGGGCGATATAAAAATTGATGTTATGCGTAATCTGGTAAGAAACAAATTTGAAAGAAATTCAAAACTAAAAGAGTATCTTCTCAATACACTACCTCACGATTTAGTTGAGGGAAATACTTGGGGAGATAAATTTTGGGGAGTTTGTGACGGAGAAGGAGAAAATTATCTCGGCAAAATTCTCATGGAGATAAGAGAGGAATTTAAAAATTTAAAGAAAGGACAATAATGGATTTTAACGAATTTGAAGAAAAATTAAAAAAAAATGATGCTACTTTAAAGATAAATAACGATATTAGATTTCTTTTCTTTGTATGGTATGGTGATGAAAAAGAACCGATAATTCTTCTAAACACCTTTTCTTCAAACAAAGAAAAGGCTCTGAAGAAATTGGAAAGTATTCGTGATAAAGTAGATTTAAAGTGTGATTCTGGAATTGGAGGGTTGGATATAAAAGATGGAAAATGGAAATTTGTTTCTATCCCAGTTACTTTACCGGAAAAACAACCAGAAGAAGAATCCTTTGAAATAAAAATTCCTTTAAATAAAAAAGCAAGTAAAGATATTAAACAAAATTTACAGGGAATATCAAAACAATTGGGGAGTACCCTTGATTTGGATGAATTTGTTGTAATTGATACAGAGACGACGGGTCTGGGATCTGTGGATGAAGTTGTTGAGATTGCAGCAATTTCGGTAAAGAACTTTAATATTGTAAATACATTCCATTATTATATTGTTCCAACAACAAGAATTTCACAACAAGCACAAGCTGTCCACGGTTTGTCGAAAGAGTTCCTAGAAAAAAACGGGAATGAGGCAAAGGTTGTATTTGAATTGTTTAAATCATTTATAGGAAAACTTCCAATTGTTGGACATAATGTAAAATTTGATATTGGTAAAATTAAATACCATTCCAGGAAAAGTGGAGTGAAAATTGATTTAGAAATTGGCTTTGATACTCTTATTCTTTCCAGGTTGATTATGGATCGGTCATCTCATAAGTTAGAAAAAATAATTGACGATTATGGATTGCGTAAAGATTTAAGTTCTCATAATGCCTTGGATGATGTTTTAGGAACTTTACGCTATGCTTCTATGTTAAAAGACATATATCGTAACACATGTTCTTTAAAACACGAAGAATCTGCTTAAAAACGGTGTTTTACCTATTGACAAACTATTTATAAAAGTCTATTATAATTAATAGGATTGGGAGAACTTGTCATGGTTGATCTGAAAGATCTTAATAAAATCTCCGAAATTAATCTTAGATATCGTATTAGATTGGGATTCAATAAACAACGCAGTCCAGAGTTTTTGGCAAAAGAGGAATAGTTGAAAAATTATATAGAATGGGTCGAGATAACCCCTTGCGTTAGCAGGGGCGAAGCCCCTTGTGGGTGTGGTAGTTCAAGATGGTTAATAATGGAGGTTAGATATGATAGATAAAGTGAAAGAAATTAAAGTAGGAGATTTTGTATTTCTTCAAAATGTTGAGTCAGGATATACCATGCACGGCGTGGTCAGAGGGTTTGAGAACGATTTAGTGGTTTTGGATTTAGACGGATGGGATAGAGGCAGATTGGTTGTAGACCCTAGTATTTTGAAAAAGGACCCAGAGTTAGGACCCACTGTTTGTAATTGAAATGGAAGTGGTCAAGGGTGTTGAGATTTGATGGAACGACGTTTTAAAAACGGTGTTTTACCTATTGACAAACATTTATTTGAATGTCATTATAAGAGTTAGAAAGGATAAGTGTTATGGCTTTTTTTGGAGTAACTATAGAAACAATTATGGAGGTAGCAAAACACCCACAAGCGGATAGGTTGGATATTTGTCGCCTAGAAGGAATAGATTTTCAATTCATTGTCGGTATAAACAACTATAAAGTTGGAGATACTATTCTTTATTTTCCCGTTGATTCATTGCTTCCTGTAGATCTTATGAGAAAAATGGATCTTATTAAAAAGGATGAGAGTGGCAATGAAATGTTTGATGAAAATGGTGTTCCGAACACCATGCTTTCAGGGAAACAAAAGAACAGAATTAGGACTGTAAAATTGAGGAAAGAAATTTCCCAGGGGCTAGTTGGAAATCTTTCTCTAATTGATGGTCTTGATGAAAGAACTCCAGAGGCAATTACAGCATTTCTAGGAGTTGAAAAATATGAGCCCGAATCCGTTCTTATAAAAGGGGCTAAATTGGTTCATTTACCACCATTCCTTTCAATGTATGATATTGAGGGTGCAGACAGATTTGTAGAAGTTGCTCAACTAATGATGAATATGAATGTATATATTACAGAAAAATTAGAGGGAATGAACGCATCCTTTTCTTATGTTCCTTCTGATGATAAATTTTATGTAAATCAGAGAAACTTTTCAATTATTCCAGATAATGTAGAAGTAACACACACTTTTTGGAAGGTTGCAGAAGAGCAGGGTATTTTTAATCTTTTAAAACAGATTGCAAATTCTCCTATGGCACATGCTCTTGTTGGAAATGTTACAGATATTACTTTATATGGAGAAATGATTGGACCTGGAATTCAAAAAAATATTTATGGATTGAAAAAACATGAAGTTAGAATATTTGATTTCAAATTAAACGGACATTTTGTTGGAGTTGATTTTTATCTAGCATTTGCTCAACCAATGGCTAATTTTATTGTACCTGAATTAGCTTACGACATTACACTTGAGAAATGGTTGAATGGACAATCAATAAAAGATGTTTCCAATGGAAAATCCGTACTTGCAAACAGATCCAGGGAAGGTATTGTGATTAAGCCAATGCTAGAATCATGCCATAATGATATTGGAAGATTAATCCTTAAACAACGTAGCCCAGAGTATTTGTCCAAAGAAGATTAGTGAAAACGGCTAAGGAGCTGTACAGGAAATGGAATTTGTAGAGGTTGAACGAGAAGAAATTCAAGACATTGTTGCCGAAAAAGGTAAGGTTAGCCCATTCCTTAAATGGGCGGGTGGGAAATATAAGATTGTTGATTATATTAAAAAATGTTTTCCGAAAAAAGCTTCCAGATATATTGAACCTTTTGTTGGGGCAGGTTCTGTGGCGTTAAATGTCGATTTCGAAAAAATAGTAATTAATGACATTAATAGCGATTTAATTCAGGTTTACATATATTTGCAGGAGAAAAAAGAAAAATTTATAGATGATTGTAGAAAAATGTTTATCCCAGAGAACAATACTCGTGAGCGTTTTTCTGAATTGAAAAAAGAATTTAATAAAACAAAAGACTCATATAGAAAAGCAACTATTTTCATTTATCTAAATAGACATTGTTTTAACGGATTGTGCAGATATAATGGAAGTGGAGAATTTAATACTCCTATTGGAAACTATATAAATCCATATTTCCCAGAAAAACAGCTTTATTCGGCGTTGGATCAGGTAAGTAAGTTTGAAATAATGAATGATGATTACAAAAAGGTGTTGGCAATTGCTGGTAAAGGAGACGTTGTCTATTGTGATCCTCCATATTTACCAATTTCTGAGTCTGCATCATTTAATGCGTATGCCAAAGATGGTTTTTCATTACAAGATCAAATCGACTTATCTAGATGTGCTTCTGATGCGTCTAATCGTGGAGCAACTGTCTTAATATCTAATCATTACAATTGGTATTCAAAGCAGATTTATACAAAAATGTTTAACGGTAGATTAAAAACATTAGAAGTATCCAGAACTATTAGTAGTAATATCAAAAAGAGAGAACCTGTGAAGGAACTTATAGCTATATTTTCTCCGAAAGGGACAAAATAACAAAAAAACGATGAATGGAAAAAACGGTGTTTTACGCATTGACAAATCCATATTTCTTATGGTATACTTATATCAGGTTTGTCGGAAAGGACGACTAAAATGCCTAGGGATAATCAGCGAAGTAAGGTTTATCTGGCTGAGACAGATTTTCAAAAAGAATATGTTAAAGAACATAAAATTGTTATAAATAAAGATCTTTCATTTTGGGATGGATATCTTAAAAAAGTTCTTCAATCCAAATGGTTTCAGAAACATTTTGGTCCAATAGAGACCATTAGGTTAAAAGATGGAAAGGGAACAAGAAATGCCAAGGCTATGCGTATATTTCAAGGAAGAGGTGGAATTATTAGTCTCCCTCTGTGGAGTCGGGATGAGATTGTTGTTCTTCACGAATTATCCCATGTAGCGGTTAGTTATTTTAAAAACGCACCTCATGGTCCGGAATTTTGTGCGGCATATCTGAAAATTGTCAAACATTTCATTGGTACTGAAGCTGAAAATGAATTGAAAATGTCGTTTAAAGAAAAACGAGTTAAGTGGAGAAAAAAGAAAACTCTTTCACTAGATACACTTGAAAAGCTCAGACAACGAGGAAAACAATTAGCAGCTGCAAGAAAACAAGAGATAACTGAAAGGAACTAAAGATGTCAACTGATAACAAAATTACTGAACTTGAAAAACAAATTCGATATCATAACAATCTCTATTGGAACAAAAATGCTCCAGAGATAAGCGATGAAGATTATGATCTCCTTGTAACTGAGCTGTTATTGATTGACCCTAGGAATGGTGTTCCTTTTGAATTTTCAGAGAAGGTTGTAGGGAAACCTGTTAAACATTCACCTCCAATGCTTTCAATGGATAAAGTGTATTCAGCAAATGAAGTCAAACAAACGGTTGAAAAATGGGAAGGTGATACTGTAACAGTTTCCTATAAAATGGATGGAGCAGCTTGTTCTCTTCTATATGAGAATGGAAAACTAATTAGAGCTGCTACAAGAGGTAAGGGGGATGTCGGTGAAGATATTACACAAGCTGTTCTTTTAATTGAAAATGTTCCTAGGACAATTCCTTATAAACAAAGAGTAGAAATTCGTGGTGAAGTCATTATGCCAAGTTCTATTTTTGAGAAATATTTCAAAGACCAATATGCACACCCTAGAAATCTCGCTGCCGGAACACTGAAGAGAGAAAAACAAAATAAGGATGAAAGTCGTGGTCTGAAATTTTATGCATATAATGCGTTACATACATGGGCAAAAAATGAAATTGATAAATTCAGGTTTTTGAAAGAAAATGGTATTGAGTTTGTACCAATTGCAAGTGTACAAAAAAAAGATATTCTTAAAATTCTTGAAAAGTTTACTAATGTAAAAAGTAAACTAGATTTTGGGGTGGATGGTTTGATTATTACTGCCGGTTCTATAGAAGTTCAAGAAAGTATGGGATACACTTCCCATCATCCTCGTTTTGCTGTCGCCTTAAAATACCAGGGTGAATCTGGGATTACTGTTCTAAAGGATGTAGATTGGAGCATCTCTAGAACTGGAGTAATCACACCAGTAGCCCATATTGAGCCGATAACTCTTTCGGGAGCAACAATTACAAAAGTCAGCCTACATCATGCCGGATTTATCAAATCATTAGGGATTTCTTATGGATGTAGAGTTAAGGTAACTCGCCGTGGAGAGGTTATCCCTCATATAGAGGAAGTTGTAACACCTGGGAGCAGACCTGTTGAAATCCCAAAGACGGTAAATGGTATGGAAACATATATGGATGGTGATTTCCTTTATTTGAAGAATAAAAATGTTTCAGTTGAGGTTCTTGTTGGTAGAATATCACATTTTGTTAAAGCTTTGGAGATTGATGGTCTTGGTGAGAAAATTATTCGTCAGCTCTGTGATCTTGGTCTAATAAAAGATCTTGATGATTTATTTACATTGGATGTTGATGAAATGGATCTTAAAGTTGATCGTCTTGGAAAGAAAAATTCTACAAAAATTGTAGCAAACATACAAGCAAAACGGGAGCTGCCATTAGGTTTGTTCTTACGTTCTTTAGGAATTGAAGAACTCGGTAAAAATGTTTCTAATATTATTGACGGGGAATGTAATAATTTGGATGAAGTTTTTGCCTTGAAGGAATCTGATTTGTCTTCCATTGATTCAATTGGTAACACAATTGCAGCCTCCGTTGTTGATGGGTTGCTACAAAGCAAACAATTGATTGGTAAACTCACAAAACACATTACTATCAAAAAGGTAGAAAAGTCCAAAGGACCGTTTTCAGGACAATCATTTGTTTTTACTGGTGCAATGCAGCAAATGAAACGAAATGAAGCTCAAAAAAAGGTTCTTGCTCTTGGTGGTGAAACTCCTTCTGGAGTTAAAAAAGATTTGACATATCTTGTTGTTGGTGGAGATGAATCTAGTAGTAAAAAAGAAAAGGCAGAAGAATATAACAAAAGTGGATCTAATATTAAGATTATTTCTGAAGAAGATTTTATTAAAATGATCTAAATATAGGAGATAAAACAAAATGCGTATCTATTTTAATTATGGTGTTGACGAAGAAAAAAAACTCAGAAAAATTATAAAAAATAGCAACACAGATTGGACTAGTATATCACATTATTATAAATTATCTGAGAAATTCATCAGAGAATTTAAAGATAAAGTTGATTGGTATTATATTTCAGAATATCAGAAACTATCAGAAAAATTCATTCGAGAATTTAAAGATAATGTTTATTGGTATTATATTTCAATATATCAGAAACTTTCAGAAAAATTCATTCGAGAATTTAAAGATAAAGTTAATTGGGATGCTATTTCAATATATCAGAAACTATCAGAAAAATTTATTCGAGAATTTAAAGATAAAGTTAATTGGAATTATATTTCATCATGTCAGAAACTTTCTAAAAAGTTCATCAGAGAATTTAATATAAATATAAGTGAATATTGTTGGATATATAAA
>Ga0315284_10011480_pt1 | contig 12628 bp, 8 predicted proteins | sample YL17G09_16_MG_FD_203696 | JGI IMG/M metagenome (GOLD analysis project Ga0315284, IMG submission 203696) | Sediment microbial communities from Yellowstone Lake, YNP, Wyoming, USA - YL17G09_16 | ecosystem: Environmental > Aquatic > Freshwater > Lake > Sediment | place: USA: Wyoming | collected... | reverse complement strand
CTCCGATGGCCCGGCATAATTCCGCAAAGATGTTTTCCGTATTGGCATCAATCACGACATCAAAAGTCTTCGTTCGAAAAGCCCCTATGGGATGGGCGGAAACATGACCGGATCCCACCGCCTGGGCAATTTCTTTTCCCACAAAATAGAACTGAGCCCGGTAGGTCAGCAAGGAGGTTTGACAGTCCAACAAACTGATATCGATCTTCTGGCCTTTCCCGGTCCGTTCCCTTTGAAAGAGCGCGGCCAGGATGCCGTGAGCCGCAAATAATCCACCGCTCAGGTCGCCCATCGGCGCCCCCATGCGGACGGGCATACGTCCGGGCTCCCCGGTATAGCTCATGATTCCGCCCCTGGCCTGAATTACGAGATCGAAAGCCGGCCGATCCTTGAAGGGCCCGGTTTGGCCATATCCTGAAATCGAGCAGCAGATAATTCGAGGATTTATATTTTTCAGGGTGTCGAAATCGATTCCTAATTTCTTGACCGTCCCGGGCCTGAAATTGTCAACCACCACGTCCGCTTTCTTCGTTAAGGCGTAAAAGATCTCCCGGCCTTTCTCGCTCTTTAAGTCAAGGGTCAAACTCTTTTTGTTTCGATTCATAGCAATAAAATAGGCGCTTTCACCCTCAATAAAATAGGGAGGCATCCCCCGGGCTCCCTCCCCCACCTCGGGTTTTTCAATCTTGATGACCTCTGCTCCCAGGTCTCCCAAGATCAGAGTGCAATACGGTCCTGCCATGATGAGGGTAAGATCGAGTATTCTTATATCGGATAAAGGCATGCCCATTATCATCCTCCCTTAGATATCTTCTTCAACTAACGTGAGAATGAACGTATTGTCAAGCGAAATTTCGGGGGAGTTTATCGTTAAAGCCTTCCCTAAAATTTATTGATTGATCATCGTAGCCCCCCACCATATGATAGGAACAAAGCAGGGTGAGAAAGAATGGAGGAAGATGAATGGAAAAAGATGACCGGTTGTTTGATTATATCTTCAATCCTAACTCGGTGGCAATCATCGGGGCATCCCCTCATGATCTGGCCACTCTCGCCCAGATGAGCACGAAAATCAGGGATCGTTTGTTTCTGGTGAACCCGAAATATAGGTCGGTCCGGGGCCAAAAATGCTATCCCAGCATCGCGCAGGTTGAAGGCGAAATCGACTATGCCATCCTGATCGTGCCGGCAACAGCCGTCGGCCAGGTCTTGGAGGAGTGCATTCAAAAAGGGGTGAAAGTCGCACAGATCTACACCGCTGGCTTCAGCGAGACTGGACTTCCGGAAAGGATCGAACTGGAGAAGAGGCTAAAGCAGATGGCCGAGGGCAAGATCCGGATCATTGGGCCGAATTGTTTTGGGGTCTATTGTCCCCGGTCCGGGCTGTCCATTGTTCCCGAGGCCCCCATGGAGGAGGGTCATGTAGGAGTCATTGCCCAGAGTGGGAGCGTGGCCGAGTCCTTCTCCTATTTTGCGAACACCAAGAATCTCAGATTCAGTAAAGTCGTGAGTTACGGTAATGCCATTGACCTGGACGGTTCTGATTTTTTGGAATACCTGGCGGACGACCCGGATACGAAAATTATTGCTTTTTACATAGAGGGCACCCGGAATGCCGCCTGCCTGAAAAGGGCCTTGACCAAAGCCGCCGGGCAAAAACCGGTCATCGCCATCAAAGGGGGCATGACGGAACAGGGGATGAGGGCGGCGGCTTCGCATACCGCTTCCATGACGGGGGCTCCTCAAATGTGGAAATCCCTCTTCCAGCAGACCGGCGCTCTGCAAGTGGATAGCTTCGATGAAATGGTGAACTCCGTCATGGCTTTGGACTGCTCGCCTCTCCCTGCGGGGAAAGCCGTTTCCATTATCACCAACTCTGGAGGGTTCAGTGTGATTCAAACGGACCTCTGCCTGAGAGCAGGAATCGAAGTTCCCAGGTTTTCCCGGGAGACCGTCGAGGCGCTTTCGAGGTGGGTCCCCCTTGCGGGAACCAGTATCGGAAATCCCCTCGACGCCTGGCCCATATACTACAATACATCTTCCTCCGGGAATCTCGCCGACATCATCAAGATTGTGGCTTCCGATCGGAACATTCACTCGTTAGTTTTCCATTTTGATCAGTTTCGATATCTGCGTCGCATCCTGGGTCAGGAGGTTGGGGCTCATATGAAGGTATTAATCGACTTTATGCTCGAAGGATGCCAGCATGCCCGGGAGAAAGAGAAAAAACCGGTATTGATTAGTATTGCCCTCGACCCCTACCTGGAAGACGAGGAAGATAGAAATGGCAACCTCATGATAAAAAGAGCCTTTACGGCGAAAGGATTCCCCGTCTATGCCAACCTGGACGCGGCGATAAGAACTCTTTCCCATTTACATAAATTCAGAAACTCTTCGGCTCGCTTTCAGGGGTTTTAGCCATAAAACATTTTTAAAGATGCCCCTTCCTTACGACTCAATACCTTATTACCGTTGCAACAAACGATGACACTTCTCCTCATCCCTGCGGCGGACGTTGAGGAAGTTGTCCATTATGCAGGCCGCAGCATCCCTCATACTTGTCATACCTCCAGGTGTTCTTCCTCCCGGCCTATGCCGCCAGGAAATCATGCCTGCTCCCGCTCCGTTGCCAGACGTAGTCATACACCCGATTCGCGGCTTCTTCGGTTTCCTCGTTGCTGAACGGTGGTCGCGGCAGTGCTCCCCAGAGAGTGTCGAGGCCCGCAGCTTGGGCGTCAGAGCCTTGTCGAAATTGGTCTGGCCGAGCAGCGTTTTTTCATAGCTCTGATTCTCGATCTGATGGATAAGCACGTTCTTGGTCCATCCGAATTTCCTGGTCATACGGATGTGGAACTCGCGCTCCAACGGATCGGTGCATCGTTCGAGGATGACAAGGTTATGGCTCCAGGCAATTTCTCACACCAGTGGTGCGAGTTTTTCAGACGGGGCGTAGACCTCGTAAAAACCTTTCATCCGCCATAGATTAGAGGCTGAGAAGCCGCTAACGCCCGGGAACTCCGCCTGAAGATCGGCCGCCAGACGCTCTACGACGGATTTGCCCCATGAGTTTTCGACCTGCCGTCCGACGATCATTCGCCCGATGTCCCAGTAGAGGGCTATCAGCTCCCTGTTGACCGATCGCAGCGCGGCATATTGAGCGTTGCGCACGCGTTCTTTGACTTCGGATAACAGGGCGATATATTCCTCGGGCACCAGCTTGCTCATATCCCCAGCTCCTCGAAGTTCTCCTGAATCTTCACCGCCAGCCCCGCCGCCTTCGGCCGGGCTAGGGGTTTAGAATAAGTTCACTTTACACCAACGTTATAGGATGTCCCCGTACGGTAATCCCCTTTCAAAGATGCGCCTCCCTTACGACTCAATACCTTCTTACCGTTGACCCCAAACGTACAAACGTATGCAGGTCTTGGGTCATCCGTCAGCGCCTTCTACGCAATTGTCGTTTCTTGATTGTGTCTGCTCACTCCTCAGGCATCCGCTTGATATCCGCTTCATCGAGCGGTTCGTCCACGGCATTGCGGAGCCAGGAAGGATCAAAGCCATCGGCTGAAGTTCCTTCGACACGGATTCTCACTTGGGCTCCATCGGATTTATCGGCAAGGTTTGCTATGGCCGGGAACGCCTTGAATACCTGGTCCCTTGTGGCCTGGAATGATAAAGTAACGCGATTCATGCGCGCCCCCGGCTCAGGAACAGTCGTCGGGCGTTCAATTCCGGCATTCCCGCTTGGCTGTATAGGAATAGTCGCCCCGGGTGGAGGGGATATTGCTCCTGTCTCCGTCGTGGCCGTACCAGCTGCCGAAACCATCGGTGCTTCGGGTAAGGATTCGGGTATCATGAGAAAACCCGAGTCAAAATCGATTTCATCCTCGCTGATTGGTTTTCCCAGAACTACCTTGTCCCGGTTAACCTGAAACTTTCCATCACTCCCAATTACCGGGCTGCTCCCGCTGGTGTACGCGAAGACATTTTCGGCAATGCCACGGACCATAGCTTTGCGCAGGACATCGGCCGATTCCAACCGGGGAGGGGAAATGTCGCGGAAGAAAGATTCGAGCACATCGGATGCTTTGAGGCCCTTTATCACGGTCCCGCCTTCGGAAACTGCCTCGCCAAGCTTTACCCGCTCGGCAATCTTGCGCGGCGTCACGGAAACGTGGAGGCGCTTCGTGCCCACGGTCGTCAGCAGCTCCATAATCCTTTCATGAACGCCGGTTGCCTGGAGGGGCCGTCCGCCTCTCTCCACTTTTTCGATCTCAAAGTCACCATTAGCAACGCGAGGCAACCAGATAGCGGCATAAAGTTCCCTGAAGCATGACTCCGCCGCAGCCTGTTCGGTTCGTTTCCTCTCTTTAAGCTGATCGACCTGGTCCTTGGTGAGGCGGAGCTGCTGCTTTTTACTCTCCACCCGATCAATGGCCAATAAATAGCGGACTGCCCGGCGAAGGGCTTCGATTTGCTTCTTCTCAGGAACTGCCAATCCAACTCCATTCCGAAAGCGTCTCGGGCGATCCCCATATTTGGAGAGAAGCTCTTTTGCCTGCCGTTCCTGCTCCGTTTTGGTTTCCCCGGCAAATTCGATGGGGAGGTACGCCACCAAGAAACGGGGGTCCTCATCGGGGATATCCTGGCTCTTCATGGGCCAGACAATGGCTGTGTGATGCCCCGCGAGGCGCTCTTCCAGCATCTCCTTGACCTTCTCCCGAACCGGGCCATGGCCGTGAGCCTGGGTCTCTTCCCGGGAGATGGCCTGCTCGGCGTCCTCAATGAGTTTAGTGACGTTCGGGTCTTTTTTGAAACAGTAACGAACCCCGTCATAATGCAGGTAAAGGCAGGAGTTCCGGAGCTCGGATAGCACTGCCGTCGCCGTGATGTTGTCGAGATCGGGGCCGACGCATGCCGAAAGGAGGTCGCTCTCCGTAACGCCGGGAGGGAGGGTCTCATCATTCCCCGAATCCTGACGCCGAAGCCCTCCGAACGAATAAAGGAGGATGGCAGTGGCCAGGCAAGTGGCGGGTTTCACGCTGGCAAGCGCAGGTGTCTCGCGCGCCATCCTCTCATCGATCCGTTTTGCCCGGGCATTGGGACCATCGATATCCGCCGTAATCACCGGGTCATAATCGTTCTGGACACCCAGTTCCTTGAGCATCTTGACCCGGACATCCACATCCCGTATGGGAACTTCTCCCGGTCCCAGCAGAGGTTTGGCGCCGCCGTTCTTTTTCAGGGAATACATGCAGGAGGCCAGGAAACGAAGGGCCCCGCGCGTTCTTTGAAATGCATCAATGGCCGTCCACCTCTCGCGCATGACATCTATGAGTGCCGGATGAAAAGGATAAGCTGCCCGCAGACGGTCGCGCAAAAGCCGACCTTCTTCATCGGCCTGCTGGCGCTCGGAGGGCGTCTCCGCATGGGCCCGCCGCATGCCGGTCACAATTTCCTGGTAAGACCCGGCAACCTCGTTTGCCGCAGCATGATCAGGCATGCTTCCAAGCAGACGGCGCTGCAAGATGGGGAGAATCTCATCCCCTGAGACCGGCTCACGCAATTGATCGACCCGGGCGGCAAGTTTATCTATCTCGGCAAGGAGCCCCACATTGCCGAGTGCCTCCCTCGCGCTCCAGGTCAGGGAATAGACGAGGGCCGCTTTTGAACTGCCGGCGACTTCCACGGTTAAACTTTGGAAGAAATCCTTTGCCTGTCGCTGGAGGGTGGAATCAAGGATGCTCACGGCCGCAGCCCGCTCCATATATTTGAGCACTTCATCCAAAAGAATGAGAACCGGCCGTCCGCCAGAACCCTTCATGAGTAATTCCCGGATCAAGTCTCCCCCGGGCGCCACACGGTCTTTATCATGATCGGCTATGATAGGGAAGGCTTTTTCAGGATCGATCTGCCAGGCGATCCATCCCCACATTGTCTGGATCGTCCGCCCGTTTTCCAGGGTTTTGCCGTTGCGGGCATCGAATTTCTCCCCGTCGAATACCGCCACAGCCACATTTTGGTGGTGAGATTTGAGCCTGCCGAGAAAGCTTTTTGCCTCCGGCATTGCCTTGAGGGCTTCACCATTTTTGGCCGCATGGAAAAGAGCAGCCAGGGTGTGTGATTTCCCGCCGCCAAAGGGGGTCCGGAGTTTCAGCACCCGGTTGTATCCCGGTTTACCGGCAAGAGACGCAAGCACCTCTTCAAAGAGCCTCTGCAAATCAGCCGTGAGATACGTGGCCCGGAAGAATGCTTCGGGGTCCCGGTTCACCACGGGCACATCGGGATCGTTGGCGGCAATAGCCCCGAGATCGATGGCGAAAACCGCCTCGGTGAGTGCTCCGGCCTCAACATCGGGATGGAGCTTCACCAGATCCGTCCAGGGACGAAGCGCATGCGTGCTCACGAATTTTCTCCTTTTTCTCCGGATAGCACTTTTTTTGCCCATGAGATCGACTGCTCCGCTATCCGCAGGGCGCTCTTCACATCATCTTCTGTAATTTCCTCCAAATAACCGGGATAGCGTGTCTCCACGGCATACGGGGTAAGATGGACTGCTTCCTGGACTCCATCCGGGACAAGAAAACCTTGGTCTTCTGCGATTTTTAGAAGCTCTTCGATATCGTGGGTTAGCGGGAATTCAACCCCCTGAAATAGTAGGACTGCCTTTATCGACTTCTCCGCTGCCTGCTGTGCATGGAAGCAGACTTGCCCGCGGATAATTTGTGGATCTTTTGAGGCCAGTGAAGCAAGCTTGAGATCGCTCTCCGCATGGCTCAACCATTCCTCCGGAGAACCGGGGATTCGTTTGCTATTCTGGGGATTCATAAACCACCTTCCCGCTTTTCAGTGCTTCCCTATAGATCAGCCCGGGTTCATCCTTCAGTTCTGCCCATTTCCGTGCGGGGACAACGAGGATGTCCATCGGCATCCCGATTCCTCGCAAGGCTCGCCTTATCCGTATGCTTTCTTTTCGCGAATTTTCGACTTCATTTCCAGTTACAACCAGAAAATCCACATCGCTGTTGATGTCGATTTCATTCCTTGCGTACGATCCAAAAAGAATGAGCTTTATCGGTCTGGCAACTTCGATGATTTTCCGAACAGCCGCTTCCACTTTTTCGGGAGTCACTCTCCAGGATTTGCCCATAGCAGCGCCTGTCATTTTTTACCTCCCTTGCGCTCAAAAGGAAACATTTCGCCCACTGCCAGCCTCTGGTCGATAAGGGGGCGCCAGTTGGCAATCAATTTCTTCAGCGCTGCTTGCTCCACTGCGGTGGTTGTTATCGATAATTCTGCTCCATCTTCCTTTTTCCCTGCCAGGGCTGCCCCCGCCAAAGCCTGCGCTACCACACGTAGCCGCTCGCTGTCCGGGCGAGCCTCATCCAAGAATTGGTTCAGATTGCGCGGCTCATTTTCCATGAGCCATAGAATGCGATGCAAAGCATCGATGAGTAATGGAGGTTTTCCTTCATCGGTAGGCATCCCCAGCTTATCGTTATTACCCCGCTCATCATAATCGCGCAACCGGTATTTCCCCTTTTTCTTTTCCACAAGAGCCCGGCTTCCGGTCGATAGCCCCTTTAGCCCGTCCAGTTCCACATTCTGACCATAGGTGAACACAATAGCCTCTCCGGCATCCATTTCCGCAGCTCCATATGTGTAGCGCCAGAGCACGTAGAAACGAGTCGCCCCATCCACGGCCGCCACACTGCTCCCAGTCAGGCCGAAGATCTTCTCCAGCATTGTCTCAAGAACGACCCCTTCAACCTCTGCGAGAAACTTCGCCGTTGGAACCTCCTCGCCATTGGCGTATTCTACCCGGGCAAACCTTGTAAATGCTCGGAGTCCCGCGCCTACAGCGGCAATAACCAAATCCGCCCCTGTAATTCCCATCCTCCAAAGTGTATCCAACCGTTCACGGACGATTCGATTAAGTTCTGGTAGTACTTCTTCTTCGTAATTGCCAGATTTAGTTTCCTTATCACGAACACGGCAAGTAATAAAGATGCTTGAGGCGAGCATTGCCTTTTCTACTCGCATTCCACCCATCCGCTCCGTAGCAAGAGGCCACGCCTCGCTGACAAATAAACCTGCTTGACGGAGAGAGTCAATGATTGTTGCCCAGCCGAGGGTAGTCTTATGAGCATAGACAACTGATAGTATCCCGTTTGGCTTCAGTGCATTCCGGGCATTAATAAAGGCCATCGTCATTTCTCTTTCATAGAATATTCGGGCCTTGTTGCGATCTTCATTGTGGCGATAAAAAGCCGAGATTATCTCGCTACGCTTTGGCGTTAGTTCCAAGCTACTAATGAGTCCATAATAGTCTAAACATCATTGGTTGGAGGACCTTTCCTGTTGAAAGCCTCGAACTGGACTCCGGCTTTCGCCGGAGAGACGAACATTAGAACGGCATGGTTCTTTGTCGTCATTCCGGCGGAAGCCGGAATCCAGGATGATTTAAAAAAGATGAAATCCATGTCTAGACAATTTTGGCCTCATTAGTAAAATGCTCGGGGAAAACATCTGATAGCATTCGCTTGAGCCAGATATAAAAAAAGTCGGAAAGATTAGAATAACTAACATTATCGTAGTATGGTGGATCCGTAATGATCGCGTCGAAAGTTTCGGCGGAGAATGGTAAAGATTGGGCATTACCTCTGGTCACTCGTGCCGGTAAATATGGAGGTAGTTCATTAATAACAGCAATTACACTTTCGATGCTCGCCTGCCAACCGGCTGCTTCAGGGTAAAATGGATTTGACTCGGGGTAATCCCATGTCATCGGCAGTGATTGTCGGCTAAAAGAATGAACAACACCACGCCCACCCGTGTAGTTCCAAAGACACAACTTGGAGGAAAAATTGGCTGTACGGCTCACCATTGTGGCCAAGACGGAGATGAGAGCATTCCAACGATCTTGGCCTAAATCTTGTTTTTTGAGACGCGCTAAATCCCGCACAATGCCGGCGAATGTCAAAAGTGTGATTAATTGGCGCGTTGAAAAGATGTCTTTCCAATGATTTAACCCGAAATGTTGTGTGTCGAAAGATCGAGGGTTTGCCTCAATTTCCTCAGCTAAAGCAGATACACCAAGTTTTAAACTAAGAGCTTCTAATTTTCGTTTGAGATACTCAGGTTCTGGGAGTATAGGTTTATGAATACCATTTACCGATAAGTAACCCTTTCCAGAACTTTGACTGGATGCACAGATTATTGCCATTATTTGTTCATTCAGACGAAGATTTTTCGCTTCGGCTTTTACATAATCATTATCAGCCACAGTTCCACAAAAAGGGCAAGTAGCATTTCCACTCTTTGATCCTTCCGACGGATCGAAACCAAGTCCTTTTTCCGTGGTCGCTTCAACTACCTCGAAGCGCACCTTCTTTTCACCTTTCGGGGCGGTGATTTTTAGCGCTACATACCGGCTTTTCTTCTTACAAAGCCAAGTTTGCCTGACAAGGGGAACCGTTGTCCCGCAGGATGGGTTCTTGCATTTCACTGTGCGCGTCCAGAGGTATGCTATCGGGGTGAGATATCCGCCGGGTATCTTCAACCTCTTCTGCCCTTTTCCATCCTCAAAAAGAGGCCTCTGATTTTCCGGCACCAAATCTCGAGGAGGCGCATTTGGGTCGGGTATCGGAGGATAGAGGTCTCCGATTTCCTCTTTTACCTTTTCCAGGATCGAATTCCCCCAGTACCTTATTTCCTGGGCAAGTCCTCCCCAAGTTGTTTCCCCCTTTTCATTCTTTGGGCCGGTCATGCCGCGAGCATTCGGATCCGGCTTTCCGTATTTTTGGGGATAAACGAGGGTGCAGAGTTCGATGATATGGGCTACAGGATTAAGGTCCAGGGCGTAGGCCTCGCAACCCAGACGCAGGGCTTCAAGAGGAATTGCCCCGCCACCGGCAAACATGTCGAGCACTCTCGGACGAGGAGCGTGTCCTTCCTCGATATCTTCCCGCGTCACCCTATTTTTTTCTTTTGGCCACTTAAATTCCTCAACCCAGCAGGGCCAGTTTCCCGTTGAACCGGCTTCCGTTAACTCCTCAGTCAAGCGTTCCGCATGGGCATCAAGGATGTGCTCCTGAGCTTGCTTGATCACGGAGGGGTTACCCGGATATTTGCAGAGGCTCTCCACGAACTTAGCCGCATTTGCCCTGCCAAGGCTTTGCTTTTTGTTGTCCGGGCCGTTTTCGGGAATAAACCGGGAAGCCGGAACCAAAGCCCCATAGACCGCAGCCCGGCAAGCCACCAGCGGCCGCCGCGCCCACCAAAGATGAAGAGTAGAAATATGCCCCTTGCGAACGGATTTCTCCCGCGAAGCCTCGGCGCTGATCGCCTGGATGGGCAAGTAGTCTTCTATTAGTCTACGGTCGTCGGTCATGGGCAGTGCTCACTTCTTGTCCATGTTCAATGAATGCAGGCAAGCTCGGGCGAATCACCCAAGGGGCCCCAGACCACATAGACCCAGTTCGTCTCAACCATTTGCTAGGCTTTCCATGTCCTGTTTATGGCGCATTTCCGGTTCATTCCCTCCGGGTCGGGCTTCTCCAGATTCCATATGAGACGAGCTATTTGAGTCATTTCTGATCCGTTTTTGCGCCATTTATCTAAGCCCTCCGCGAGAAATCCGCCGACGAGCTGACCGATCTGACAAAATATGGTCCAATAGTTTGTCGGGGTCATCGTCTACCGGCCACAATGCGCTTATCTCATCGAGGTCCTCTACAGGCAAAACCTTTTGTTGCTCTGCAAGGTCTTCCAATGAAAGGGATGACCAAAAAGGGAAGCCTTCCTCTGTCACTGCTGTTTCCTCAATTTCTCCATCTAATGGCAGAATGGATTCTACGGAGAGGGTTCGCTCCCCCCCGGTTCGATGATGATTTCCCCCACTAACTTAACTGTCCTCAGCCAACCGTCAGGTAAAAGTTCAAGATGTCCTGGCTTAAAGATACAAAGTCATTTAGTCCCATCGGCTTCCCAGCCTTAATGAGGGAAACCGGCGCCTTCCCAAAGAAACGTGCACCAACAATTTTCTTATTATACTATCAAGCATAAAAACTGGGTTGTGAATGCGCACAAGTTCAGGAGATTCGCCCAACGTGTCCCAGAAAAGATGGGCCCGGTTAGTGTCGGCCCGTTGCTGGGCATCAGAACACACTTGGGTGAGGCCACGATCCGATCCCTTTGAGCCATTTATGAGCCGTTTTCCTTATCCTCATTCCATGGCCCCTTTGTCCCCTTTGTGTCCCCTTTCTTGTTCCCCCTGTGACGCGTTTGTGACGGATTTGGCGTCCCATTTTCGGACGAAATCCTTGACGGCACGCCGCTCCGCCTGGAGTTCCTTCTGGACGCTGCTGATGAAAAGCCTTCTTCGTGCCGCCGCCGTCAAGATGAACCTCCATGAATACGTTTGGCCTGCTCCACCGCCTCGGCCGGAATCTCGTAGAACCTCGCCGCCACAATTTTCCTCTTGGCGTGGTCGAGCTTGATTGCCGGGTTGTGGATGCGCACCAGCTCGGGTGAGTCGCTCAAAGGGTCCCATACGACGTAAAGCCAATAGGTGTCAGCCAATTGCTGTGCCTTGTACCATTCGTTGATCGTGAGCCGAATCGGTTGACCCTTCAGGCGTCCCTTGACTTCGATTCTCTTGACGTGAACCTCCCCTGTAGATTCATCGGCTATCCTCTGGGCGCGGATATCAAAGCCAATCTTCTGGGCGCCCACCCGTTCGATACGGTCTTTGGGGAAGCCTTCTTCAAGGAGGGCAGCAATTACGATGTCTTCTGCGGCGATTTCTATTTTTCTCCGAATCCCGGGGTCAAGTTCTTCGCCTAATTCGCCAAGCTGGGATTGGGTATCGGCATCAATTGCCAGGATGATCGCCGTACCGATATGTTTCACGGGACCGGTCCGCGCAATTCCAAGTCGCTCAAGCCCGCCTAGTCGCTCCTGCCGGGCACGCTGCAGCTCATCCACGTATTTTCTGGCCTCGTCAGCGGTCAGCTTGTATTCGGGCCTCGTGCTCACCTCGGCGGCAAGTAGCATGGCCCGCTCCTGGGCACGCTCAATACGGGCGTCGAATGATTTTTCAAGGTAATCACGGCACACCCGGGCAAAATGCTGCCGCTCATTCTGGCAGCGTGCCCGGCATTCAAGCTGGTATGTCCGCTTCATGAAATCCGAGGCTCCCTGGATGGACACAGGTTCGATTCCCCGGGGAGGGTTAGGATGGGGTGGAAGGTTCAACAGGATGTCGCAGGGTACAACTTCAAAATAAGCTTGTTCCTCGCGAACGGCGACAAGTTCGCCGTGGATCGGCAGATCATTCCCTTTTGTATCCTTGCCTCGAATGGAAATCTCAAAAAAATGGATTCGATACGGCTCCTGGCCAAGAGGGTCAACATAAAACCCTACTCCACCTGTTAGGGTCGCAAGCCGTTCATTCAGCTTTTCATCCACCGCAGCGTAAAGCGGATGCCCCGGCCCCATTAACACGGCATCAACGTGGGCATCCTGCTCAAGATGTTGCTTGTGGAAAGTAATCTTTCGATACGACGAATCCGCCTTTCCGAGGCGCCGGATCGAAAGCAGGCGTTCCGACCGCAAGTCTGCCAGA